>Ga0210040_10003977_pt1 | contig 19584 bp, 14 predicted proteins | sample CryGeyCG12114_NA_FD_185462 | JGI IMG/M metagenome (GOLD analysis project Ga0210040, IMG submission 185462) | Groundwater microbial communities from aquifer - Crystal Geyser CG19_WC_8/21/14_NA (SPAdes) (version 2) | ecosystem: Environmental > Aquatic > Deep subsurface > Groundwater | place: USA...
GTTTGGCCAGACTCACTCTTACGAGTACGAGTTAAAATTCTAAATTACTAAATTTTCAATGTTCAAAAAAGTTTCTGACGTACACTTTTCTATAAAGTGATAAAGCGGCCTTTCAGAGGCTTTTTTTATTAACTTTATTGTTTTTTGTTTTATCACATTCTAGAAACTTGTGCGTCAGAAAATTTTTGGAACATGGCAAATTTGGCAATTTAGAATTTTTATTCGCAGAGTCTGGCCAAAACCGATTGTGCCCGCGACTAGTCAAGAAATTTAGACCAACATCTCTGTAACAATCGTGTTATACAATAGTGTATGCTGAATTGTGTGAGTTCGGTGTTTTCTATGAGAACAACGATGATTTTAAAGCCCCTAAAATAACTTGGAAACTTCTCATCACTTTCTCATTCTAAAAGTCACCCATTTTCGATATTTAGGTTTACATGCGTCCAATAGCAAAAGTGGACCAAACCATGAGTAATTTTGAAAGATTTTCAACGAAAGCTCGGCCAAATAAAAATAATGTCATCCGTAAACCTGTCGAACCTACCTAATTTCTATATCTTTGAACTTCCTGTAAACTTATTGCTATGTATAACAATGAGGCCATTTTTCTCCCCCAAATTCAACAAATCACCATTTAACCAGAATAGCAAACTTACTATTGAAGAGGTGCCATTTATTTTGCAACAGAACAGACAGTAATGAACTCTCTAAACACAAATAAAAATGAAAAGAGAAAATTATAATTTGTTTCCAAGTTTTCATGAAGTTTTAGGTCGCTGACTATTTATGTATTTATTTCCACAAAAACACGTCAGTGACAGGAAATTTTTTTCACTTAGACTGATAATATAGCAAAGTTTAACACGAGAAAAATTCTCTATTTTTTAAAACTCAAACTTTCCTAAATGGGTGAGGAAACACTTGCAAATTACATTCTAATTCTCTGGATATTTCTCTTCCCATTGGTACTTTAATATCAATTTAAAAATGAAAAGTATATATTTCGACAACATCATTTTTAAATTTTTATAGTTTTTATTTTCTACTTAATTTTTATAGTTAGTAAATTTCTATCCCCAATTCATTAAATGTTTAATTTTCCCCCTCCAGGTAACAGTTTAGATTTTTTCTAAAACAGAAACACTCATTCGATGCAGAATTTTAAGCGCTACAAAATAGTGGTTTCAACTTATTTTTTACGGCTGCTTGATTCCAACTGTGATATTCAGCTTTCTTCAGAACGAAGAAAATCCATTTAATAGGTTTTAAAGGCTTATTCATTTTCAGATTCCCTGCTATTTTGTTTGACGAGCATCAAACGCTTTTAGGTCAAAACGCCTTTTTAATAAGACCTGATGGTAGTATTCCCAATGGCCACTTACACTATTCCTAACTTTTGATAAAAATAAATCCATAGCAATCAAATATGAAAATTTATTTTAAACCGACGTTTTGCAAGTTAGGGTTTGATCGCCCTAAATTCGATTTAAAATAAATTTTCACATTTGATTGCTACGGAAAATGTATTTTTATCAAAAGTTAGGGTTAGTGTAAGTGGCCATTGGGAATATTACCATTAGGCAATAATTTTTGTTATTTACTAGTTTTTAACGAGGTATATAGAATATTTTAGGGGTTAAAATTTCAAATTTTAGCCAGGAAACGAAAAAAAAATGGAACACAAATGATTTTGTTGCCAAAATACGACATTCTGATGGAAGATTTTCCAACTTTGCTTCGGCTTAATGGAAATTTTCCATCAGTTGGATGTATTTGCTTATTGCTTACTTTGTGCTGCCCTGGATTCGAAATATATCTTTCCAGGGCTACACAAAACGCTGTACGTACACACATTGGGATCTTATTTTGTACACATGTTAAGGAATCAGATAAATTACTGCACATTACACAAGTTGTTTTAGAGAATAATATTATTGATGAGTTATAATTGACCACGATATTATCTCTCACAGTGTTTTGATTTGCCAAAGTAGAGATAATATCGTGGTACACCAGACCAGTGTACCAGTTAATTTTTTCAAGACCTAGAAAAGTCAATTTCAAAGCCGTCACAGAGACTTTGGTTAAGACTAACCGATTTTAAGATAAGTTATAACTCTCGTGCACTTTTCGTTAGCCAGTGCTAGTTGGATTGCGAGGAGATCAATTCAATATGTACACCGTGTTAATTTATTGGTCCAGTAAATTCAGTAAAATGGATAGTTGTAGTTGCGTGTATTTGCGTACGTGTACACTCGGCTCAAATCGTCAATATAGCGTCGCACAACTCTCTCGGCTAACAACCTAAAAATGAACTTTGAGGACCACATGCTTAGTGCCATATACTCGATTCCAAATCGAGCAAATGTCTGTGCCAGGACGAAAAATTCTACAGCGATAAAGGAGTAGATGAGCTCTAAAGCTGAACACCAGATTTTACATCTTCTGCGCCCTTCTTCTGTTCCATCCTACGAAGAAAATAATTGTTTGTATTAGTTCCGTAGTTCATTATTACAAGAATCACTGCTATCGTGCTATCAACTAATCAACTGATTGCAGCCTAAAAAACTTGGTATACTTGACACCTTTGATAACTAAAAATCATGAAGATTAGTATATTTAATAACTACTTTCGCCAAAATTTTTGGATTCCACATTCTCCCCATATCAATATCATCAAACACATTTCAACAGTAATTAAAAATTTTGCTTCAAACGCCTGTGATTGTCAGTAGCTTGCCAAATAAAGAAGTATTGAGCAAAAATGTTGATGTGTTGAAGAAACACAAAATTAGTTACGCAAACACCTAACAGTGATGATTATACATACATGAAAAGAGGTTTTGCATCACCCTAATTTTAAAAAGTTTCAAACTGCTTCAGCATTGCTGACCCATGGGCATTTTTCCGTCGCCAAATTTCCTATTAGTTTTCAGTCATATTCATGCCAAGTCGTTATCACAAACCACAAACACCGGTAACAATAATAATGTTTTGAGCAATAGGTAAAGACTCAGTCAGTGTCAGTATGGTTTTCTGAATTTGCATCTAAAAGATTGAGAATAAGTTGAAATTTTATTATTGTCAATGTGCTTGTAATGCAATGTGGTTTTTTAGATGACTTTACAGGATGGCCAAATATATCGAATATTAAGTGAAACTACAACTTCTTGTCTTCTCTAGACGAGAATGAACTTTAAGACCTGAACTTTATATTATAAAGTATTATCTTTTTCTCTGTTTAAGACCTGATGGGATGACAATGGCCATTTTTTAAACTGTCAATGAAAATTGCGGCATTTGACAACAACAATGATATCAGGTCCGCTTTGTTCCAAATTATGTTTTACCTGAAAAGCTCCAAACAATAGGATAATAGACACGATGAGCTGGAGTGTGTGTACTAAGAAAATCACAATCCAAACGATGATGTAGTACTTTTGCACTGCGTTTAGACAATTAAAAGACAATTGTAAACTGATAAAAATAATGCATTTGAACAAATAGGATCATGGTTGTTAAATTATTCCCTTACATTCATCTGTGAAGTAATAAAAAGGTTTAGGGTCAGTGATGATTCCATAGCGGTAAAAAAGTCCAGTAGTCATATCACCATCTTTGCCTTCATAGAACGCAAGTCTGAGCAAGTAAAAACCTAACAGGAATAGTGAGAAGATCTGCAAAACGCCAAAAACAAAGTAAACATTAAGGGTATTCACGAATGTCTGGGTAAAACGGTAACTCAGTGAGTCGGAAACTTTTTGCAATGTATGTAAATGGAGGAAAGTTACTCAAATACCCAATACATGCCGTTACCCCGTTGCATTTTGAGTACCCTTATTAATTCATAATCGTAAACATTTATACTAATACAACTAGTCTCTTCAAATAAAATGCTAAGGTCGATTGGAATGTCTATTGGATTGTCTATATGGATGGGACTTCTGAAACTCTGACACCATACGAGCGCAGCATTTGTACCGTGTTTAACAACACGAGAATATTTTGTGGTTCCATTCCAATCGCAACAGTAGTAAACTTTAGTCCAGCACCAGTAGTGCAAGTCAAATCAAGTACTACTTGAAGCAGCAGATAACTGGTGCTTCAAGCAATTAGAACTAGCTGCCAATAAAGTTGATCGGCAATTGAGTAGTTCGATACTTAATACTTACAATATCCAGGATGGCAATAAACCGAACTCCATTTCGACATCGATAAGGATTATCACTGTCATTGTTCCCCATCTTAGACTAACTAACTAATCGTTAAATCTCAATTTTCATAATTTTTCAGCCCACAGGAGGTATAATGGATAATTAACTATATGCTTTAAACAGAAACTTGGGTAAAGTATTCATTTTCCCCAATGTTGTATAGCCAAGCAACAACTTTCATTGAACTTTTTAACAACACGATATTGTTCGGACTTTCTGACCGATATTTAATATTCATTTTCTCTTTTGATTGCTCACCGGGAACTAGATATTATATTAACTAGTTAGTTTCTTAGCTAGCACGGCTGGCACTATATAGTACTTTCACATTATTTCCAGGAGTAGGAAGAAGAGGCTATACATAAACACGTACTACTGTCTGTTTTTATTTAAAACAGACACGTAGTAGGCAGGTTTTGGTGAGGGTTTCGTTAAAAAACTTGTTGGTGAAGTCAGTCAAAAATTTGAAGCACATTTCTTTTGGAGTTAAAGTAGAAAAAGTTTAACGCTTGTCATACGAACCGAATTCGAGGGTGTTGCTTACAGAAAATTTACATCTTTACCGAAGAATCTAACTATTGTCCATTTCCGAAAAAAAGAAATTTTTTATCGATAATTTATCTGACATTGGCCACAACATTTTACAGATAATTTATACCAATCCACCATTCCACCAATCCATCGGGGATAACCGAATAACATGGGGCAACTTCTTTTTACTTTGCGAAGTACAGTAAAAAGCGACGAGTGTATTCAATATAAACAGATCGTATATAAAGATGGACATATAACATGGACTAGAGAAATCAACTTGATCAGCAAACGCGTACATGTATGTATGTGTGCGCACCTTGTTTGCTTATAACATTAGTGTGTGTGTGAGAAAAGTTTGGCGAAAGTATACTAGAATTTATAACAGTGTGCTGTAGTGGGGTCATAGACATGTGCGTTGCTGATGAACACCGCCGTCTACAAGGCCTTTTTGGCTAAAAAAAGCCATGGCGCCATATTGTGAATCGAAAACTCTAAACGCAAACTTATGACCTATGTGGATTCAAAATTTTTTGGTGCAAAAATATCAATTAATTATTTTTTAAATTCCTTATGAAAACAATTTTTGTTGTGCTACGATGTTTGGTGAATGAAAGGAGATTTCTTTGTTCTTTGTTTTTATCCGTTGCATGCAATACGAAAGTTCACGTTGACGGAGGGACCAATGAAATCGATCGTGCGATTTTAATGTTTGATTTGATTTACTAAGCATACCATATTAACGAGAACTGCGGAAAAAATCTTGATTGCAACAGCGTGTGCGTTGGGATCCGGCCAGTACCAAAAACTTTCAGCAGTGTGGCGGCGCAAATCATTCATACATGGAGTGACTAGAAACCAGAGCACTACCACTACTAAGAAACTAGGAACATAATGACTGGAGGAAGACCAGTTATATATGTACTGATCCAGAAATAGCACAATAATAAAGAGCTCAAATCAAATCAAATGTGCAAAAGTATCAAGAGGATAGAGGATCTTCGCTCCATTACTATACCCACAGTAAGTCTGTGTACTTTACTATAGCAAAACCTTAAAACTTGTAATAGCTGTTAAATATTAGCTGACATGTTGTCATATGCGATTCCGCGATTCGGTACTGTGGAGCCATAGCTGGACAAGAGCAAACGAGCCACCCTTTCGTCTAGCTTTCCTCAAAAGAAAGAAACGATAGCATTTTTTTCAATGCTTCAAACCCTACCTTCAATGATTAAAACCATACTATTCCTTCTTGCTTGCTTGTGAAGGATGATTAGATGATCAATTCACGAAATTACCTTTCCTTCAAAACTCGGACGGAAGGATTTTTTCTGAAATTTAGACACACGCGACACGCGTGAAAGTTTAAATAAGGATAAAAAACATTTGCACTATAAAAGGTCAATACAATGTAGAGTGTACTGTCGTACGTTTCTACGCGCGTACTTTTCCCAGCCAATCAGATCAGTAGGAAGAGGTGAGAAGCTTGCCCTGATTGGCTGGGAGGAGTACGCGCGCAGAAATCTACGACAGTACACGGCATATCGGGTGTACCCCTGATAATTTCCAACTAATTATAATACAAAACAATATTAGAATATCAAATTTTCATCAATAATGAGGTTGTCATATGGGATTTTCAAACTTAAGACTAACTTAAACTAACGATTAAGAAGTTTTTCTCCGTAACAATATTTCCAGCAACACAAAATAACGAAAAATTTCGAGGAAACCTGAACTCTTGAAAGGAAATGGAACCAACTACATCCATTACTTACAACACAATCATGCAAAGTATACTATACAATTTGCTTTTGCAAATAATGTAAACAGACTTTGACTTTGTAGAATAAGCAGGAGCAGTAGTTAAGATTGAGTGTATATAAACGCATACAAACTTTCTGATGGTAGAACCAACCAACCAACTACTTTCTGCAGTCTGCATATAGTTGGTCCTTGGTCGACTTATTTAATATGTTCAAGTTCGTGTACTCTAGTTTCTGTTCCCGTTATTCTCTGCTTCAATTCATAATCTATGATGGAGACCATATGACCTTGGAAAATTATTTCTCAAATTGACAATAAAACTATATGCAGGTTTAAAAATATTAAACATCACAAAAAACACGGTATGAATTTTTTCGCTATTTTTTAACGAAACTTCAAGAATATTTTACCGAGTTTTTTAATTAAAAATGTACAATCCGTGTCTCATAATGTAGTTCGCTCATACATGGGAGTAGCCGGAAGATCCTGAGATTGGTCTGATATCTAACAATCCTGAGATTTACGTGGCTTAGTCTGATGAGTCCAAGCTGGTCGGAAAAATTGCCAATTAGTTACGTTGCAAAATAAAAGTATTACCTGGCATTATGGTTGTTTCGTTATCAGCAAAAGCAAACGGTTACAACACTGATTTACTATAAGAGCACTAACGGGTAGCTGAATAATAGGGCAATTTTTGAAGCACTGGCGCTGGCGATTGATTCTGCTAACAATACTTTGGGGGCAGCAAAAATATTCAACACAAGTAAGGACAACGTTTATCTAGATCCTTTTAGTAGAAATGTACAGCATTGCTGACTCGGTGATGCCATCATTGCCCTACAAAAAGCCCTGGCATTGGCATGAAGTGTAACTCACAGACACAGACCTATCCACCTGTATGTATCCTCATCCTGTCATCCTGCTTGCCTTGGTAACTCATTTAGAAAATTTATGCTTCTGTTTTGCAAATTAGATTCTGGCCTGGCAAATTAATCTATATCAGCGGGGCTGAAGATATGTCGTTACTTGGTGACTACACAGTGACACCAACCCCACGCAGTGTGACAATTCAGCGGTCGACGTCGAACGTTCCACAAAATCCCAAGCTTTGGAAACACAGATTTTTCGGAGGATTTAGCTTTGAAGCTGAATCGCTTCCTGAGTTCAGTGAATTCGACGACGGCTCTGATACTGTCGACTGTCAAAACCTTCGGTAAAATTAATGCATTGCATGACTGAGAATGACTATCGTTGATTCGTTGATTGCCATATGTCGTTGTAGTTCTGTAAGAACAGCGTGTAGCCCATCCATAAGAAGAAATAACTTTAGAGGCTAATTATACATCTGCCAATTTGTATTCAATATCATTCCGCGTACCGAACATCAGTTACTAGCAATCGAACGAATTGAAAGCTGTCGCATATTTGTATGCTATCGCGGATATTCGGATAATTTTGAGTGTGATAAGGACGGTTTTGTTTTATGACATTAGTAAAGGTACTTATAAGAGAACTACGACACGAAAAGAATGCCGCAAATTCCTACTTGTGGATGGATTAGATACTGTTCTTCGAGATAAAAATTATAGTCTTTTGTTGAATACAAATTTATCGTTTACACTTGAAACGGAGTGAATAAACAACTCGTAACGTTAGCTCTCCGATAGGTTTCACTGTCGTTCAAGTTACGGGACGCTTTATGACAGAAACATCCACCCGGAAACTCGAGTGCGAGATTTTTTTTTATTGACTCCTTCACAAGTATACTTGATCTCGGAATGATCTTAATCAAGATCCCTACAGAAACAAATGACTCCCTCTTTTTACGAGGTTCGGAAATACTTAAATAATTGAATCTAAAAATTCAATACAGGTAAAAAATCAAAAGGGGGCGGAAATATTTTCTTTACATCAAATATTCTGTACTGCTCACCATAGTATGATCCGCCATCCGCCTCATTTCGATTTTTCACCTGCATTTCTCTCTCAGATTCAAGTATTTCCAAACCTTATAAAAAGAGGGTTATATTTTTTCTATAGACCTTAACACGTTATGTTTACGTTCGCTGATAGTGTTTGTTGTGATGATTTACATATTTTGTGATCGCTTTGTGCTTGGTGTGATTTGAACTTGACCTACACAATAGAAAATGAATTGAAAGATAGCTTTAAGTACAAACAAGTGATGATAACCGTCTCCGTTTAATTCCAAATTATGTTATTTTGACAATAAAGTCAGGAAAAAACTTATATTTCAATATGTGTTTTGATAGGCAGGATTTTTACAATTTGAAAGTTAAAACTTGACTAGTTGGCATGTTTTTTTTATGTTTTGCGAATATTATTTTATTTTAAAATGATATATGATTATGATGAGTCCTGTAAAAGAGTCAATGAGTGATACAATATAATATAATTCAGCCAATATATACTAATTGTATTACATTTGATAATTTCTTATGGAACAATAATAAGGATACTAATTGGGTGAAAATAACATTTTACTCTGGTGTATTATCTAGACGAATTTTCTATTGCTGCAACACCTGTCAGAGCGCGAGAAGATTAAAGGTCGGATTGCGTAAGTTGCATGACGCATATGAGCATAACATACTCGATGTCAATGGTAAACTTAGGTTACAGGGAGAGCTTTCGAAAATTTTTAAGCTGCTGAAAATTCAAGGACTTGTTACTTTTTAAGGTTAATTTGTAGTCCGTTAGGACAAGTGTACTATTCAAAAAATTCTAGTTTTTTTTTACTCGTCGAGGCCTTTTGATGCGCATAATGTTTGGGGAGATGGTTTTTGAACCCGAATAGTTTTATACTAATTCAAAAAATTTATGCTTTCAAACTTAATAATTTGATTTTTATGTGAATAATTTCCTGATCATAGTACGCTAAAGCCTATGCTACATTTCAACAAAGTATAATGCAAACAGCATGTTTTTACATGAATAATATTTGTACAACATTTTAGTAGCGCTGATGATGCTATACCTGTCTGTTAGTGAAAGCTTGGTACAATAAATATAATGACATCCGAATACCCGTTGACTTTTAATCTCAAGTTTTATACTAATTTGCTAATTACTCATAAAAAATCCTGAATCAACTTTCACTAAACGTCTTTCTGCATCTGCACTTTACACTTGCACTTCAGAATTGTATTCTCAGACTTTACTTAGTGCGTGTTATGTTTGAGCCAACTAAATTCTGCATTTCGGCCCACATCATTTATACTAACAGTACCAATACGGCAGTAAAGATGACCATTCGATAAATACCACATCTAATCTCCCTCCTTTGTCCTCTCTAAAATATTATTAAAAGGATTCATCTGAAGAGGACCTTTTATAAACACAGCAATAAGCAAAAACATTATGTGTTTGAACGTGTGAGACCATTTTGGAATCATGAATTTGCTGTGATAATTTTTGGTGCTTGTTAGAGCTTTGGTTTTACCGTGAGTATATTATCAATATCTAAAATTTATTGCTCTGCGTCGAGTAATTTTATAGGGATTTAATCTGTGACTTGTGACTCACTCAAAACAGGGGTTTTCCGGGCCATTGTTATATGCTAACTAATCTAGACTAAAAACGCTTAAACAGCCAAAAGAATCGAAAATAGGGTTGAAAAGATTTCATATGATGTGATATGACCATAAAAAACACAAATAAACTCAAAAAATTTTCAATTGAATTCCAAGACAATGAAAATATTAACAAAGGTTAATAACTCAGTAGAATCTGCATTCGTATGTTCGTAAGAGTGAGTCTTGGCCCAGCTAGACAAGATTTTATTCATTTGATTTTATTTATTCACTTTTATGTGTTCCCAAGTCAATGCATAGTACTGCTCTTCCCTCTCGCTCTCCCTCATTGTTACACGACTAATAAACTCGTCACATAAACAGTAAATATAAATGAAATGAAGATAAAGAGAAAAAAATCAGAATTTCAAAAGATGATTAGACCAACATATCTGTGAATAATATCGAACTGATATTTATCAGTCCCCTTACCCCACGTACATATTGCCAAAGTTGACCTTATTCCTGAAGAAAATCTATGTGCTCATGTTTTTTTTCATTAAAGTTAACTTGGAAAACTGTTATCAATAATTAATTTAGATACCCATGCTTTTTAATTTTAACTGCCCGTTAAATCCCTTAAAAATGCAAATTCCAAGATTTTTTTGCCTCAGTTTCTATTTCAATACGTGTAACTGTTGGCGGGAAGGTACATTTTTAAGGATCTGAACTTGCCCTTGCAATAGTAGCTGCGAAGCTGACTAACTATAACGAAACTTCCCGAATAAACTAAATTTTCAAGAACAGTCAACGAAAGTGGTTAAAAACTGCCTGAATAATTTTATAGTGATGAAATCCTTTTTTTATCATTCATGTACCTATAAATTATCGACTGTCCAGTTTTGTGTTACTGCTTGCGGTCATTGCAAAATTAAAGTCCTTGGAATTCAAGAACAAGAAAATGACTAACGAGCTAACATTTCCAGAGCAATTACTAACTAACCAGCCATGACTATACATCATTGTGATTTGAAAAAGCGGTGCTACTTTAAATGGCGTTTCCATGTGTATGAAATACTTGGACAACGATCTAAGTTATTTGAACAATCGTGAACTAATTGAATGGTCTTTACAGTTTGGCATAAGTTGCAAAGCTCACTAAATTTTATGTGTGTTGCTTTTATGTGTCTGTGGTTGAAATTTGCAACAGTTAAGAACATTCTTATCCTTGGACCGCAGAAAAACTTCTGAAGGACAGATGGCTCCCGTTACTACAATCGAAACCGTGACAATCACTCGCCCATTGAAGGTATGCAATGCACATAGCACTATTTGCAGTTTGCTAATTTTCTAAAATCAGTGAGTGGGGTATCATATTGGGCAATGATTGAAGGCCATTTGTCTGTTAATTTTGGTTTATCGGTTACATTGCTCCTTAAGCTCCTGTGAGTCCGCATTTACTGCTCCTGGTCCTGAGTGCTCTTATGGCTCTTAAGTTTACCTACCGTATATGAGTTGTCCGGGTTTGGCAGATTTGATTTCATTTAAAGACTTTATTTTCGTGTTAGTCCCAAGTCAGTCATTCGACTGTTCTTCCTTTAGTAACACAGTTAATTAGCTTCATATCATTAGATGGTTAACTAGAAGGCACCTTTTTCATTTCCTGCGTCCGATTAGATTTCACAAGTCATTGTTCAGTGAGTAACTTTTGATTGGGTTGTTCAGATTTATGCAAATTTTTGCTGCGTATGTGTGTACAAGCTGCTTCAATAATGATTTTCCGGATCATTTTTGGCATTCTTTTCTATCATTTCTTTGTTCATATACAAATCCAACAGTGTTCGCACTAACTTCCAAAACATCATTTTCGGAAGCATCAAATTTGGAATGCTTAAAATTAAAATGCATAATAATCAGAATGCATCGTTTTCTGAAAACCATGAAAAGTAATATTTTATCAAAACAACCACAATAATTGACTCACGTTCAATGACATTCTTAGAAAAAAAATATTCGTTTTACTGTTTTTCTATGAATGGGCAAGCGTGAGAGTATCTTACTTCTCCAAATGATTTTTGCTGCAAAAAACATTTCATATAGAATAGTAACTATCTCCTCATTCATTTTTGAAGCTAGAATTTCAATTAAAAAAGCTGCTGGTAGGTCAGGCCTGTGCACACAATTCTGTGGACCAATTTTTTAAAGTTCGTCTTAGTTATTAGTCAAGAAGTTATTAAGGGAGTAGGGAAACATCATGTTTGGTCCTTAGTAAACTATGGGAACTTTTTTAAAGGTCATTTTTTTGAAATTAATTGCTTTTTCAGACTCTGCTTTTGGTTTAAATTCAACCTAAATTCAAAATTTGTTCTACACGATTGCTCAAAATTGTATATTCTTTCTAGTCTAACTGTTTTCACCACGAAATGCTCCTTCAACATGCATGAGTTCAAAGTTGGTAGAAATACAAAAATTATCAACATTTTTTTGGAAAATGTTTAAATTCACATTCCGGTCTAAGGATCTTTTTGAAACCATATATACTATGTTATACAGAATTGTTTAATCTATATGTAATATCACTTTGGAATGTCAACTATTGATCCTTCATAAAAAAATTAGGTTCTAAATTCTGAAATTGTGATTTTTTTATTGACTTTTAGTCACCAAGGTATATAGAATATTATTTGTTGTTTGTTGAAGGTATGGCAAATAAATTCAATTCGCTAACCAACGATTAAAATTATCAAGTGCACAAATTCAGTACGTATTTATTCAGAATTTACTTCGTAAATCGTAGAATCGTAATGCAGAAATGCCATAACTTGCACCATTTCCTAATTTTGACATAAATTTTCAACTAAATTTTCCAAAAGTTCAAACCTCGTCATTGCCTGCTGCTACTCTCCTCACGCAAATGAACGTTTACAGCAGGCCAAAAACAGACATCTTCAAGCATTCTAAAATGCAAAAAAAATACTGTGTGAGAACTTAAAAAAATATTAACTTTTTTGGTGACCAAATTCTAACTTTTACTCGAAAACCCTCTTTCATGAAATTTGCATGCAAATCTTTCGCTGTTTAGGAATTCTCTTTATTCATGTGCTAAATTCAAGAAATGGTTGTTTACTGCTGGAGAGTGAAATGTTAGTATTCGTCCGTTCACAAGAGATTATTAAAACTTCAGGGTAGGGTAACAGCTCGGCTCAGAGTGGAGTAATGCTAGCTCAATGCTCAGCACGGTCCGGTTCGTTTTTAAATGAACTAAAACTGAACGTAGGATTTTGGTCTACAATTTTTAGGTTCGGTTGGTCCCGTCCCGCGTTTATCCGATTCAGAACGTAAGCTAAATGTACTGAAAACCGACCGGACCAGAACTAAATTCTCTTATGTTATAATAGGAATAAGGATTTTAAATCCATGGAATCGTTTCTAGCAGCACTCTTTGCGAACAAAATTGACTACTGTCCATTTCAGAATTAATGGCAGTTGCCCTGTGTTATTTGGCGACCCAGGTTAAATGGCCAAATACTCAAAATCGAACCGTAAATTCCAAAAATGCTATGCCAACTTAATTCATATTTTCTACTTTTCAGTTCATTTTTTTATCATTTAAAACTTTACTTTTTGTTAGCACCAAACAAACATTGCCATGTAACCTAGCGAGCAAACTTACTGCCTTTTTTTTGAAATGGACAGTAGCTGGGCCCATTGGCATTGGCCTTTAGCCAGACTCACTCTTACGAGTATATATTCTAACTTGCCTTTTCAATGATTCACAAATTTTCTGACGCACGAAAATTTTCTAATTTCTCTCTACTGTCCGTTTGAATGAAATTACGGAGTAACTTTTTTCAATGGTTACCTGGCAGAGTTTGTTTATCATTGAGCAAAAAATAAATAATAAATAATAATAATAAATTCATCTTAATCTGATCATGGGGACTTGAAATGTAGAACATATTTTGGTTGCCCAGGCAGTTTTTACGAAATTTGCCTTTTTCACGGTGATCATCCAACAAGCCTAGATAGCCAATTTAACATTAGAAACTCCGTATTTCATTGAAACGGACAGTAATTTCGAAAATTTGTGGATCATATAAAATTTGGCAAGTTCGAATTTTTACTAGTAAAAGGTAGTCTTGCTGGAGGCCAGTGGGCTCGGCTAGTCAAGATATTTAGACCTACATGGAACCTACATCTTTGAAACTAAAAAATCCACTAATTGCATAATTCACAATGATAGGTGACTGGAGTGGTACCTGGGGCCTATGGCATAAAAGTTTTGCAGTTGACATTTTGACAATATTGACTTGTCAACCAATTTCGACAATTTTGCGTGGCATAAAGCTGTTGTCAAGGGTTGAAAACAACAGGATAATCTTCTAATTTTACAGCTCTATTTTGACATTTGTCATAACTACGCGTTGCATAAAAAATCGATTTTTCTACAAAATGATGATGTTGATGATATGATTGAATCGAAACCGAGCAATTTTCTGTGAGTTCAGCGTTTTTGCGGTCCGCTTTTTGACCGGGACCGAAACTGGACCCACTGGACCGACCGATAGATTTTCGGACGGTTCGGTTTTTTTTCTATGGATGGGCGAGCGTGAGATATCTCACCTCTCCAAATGATTTTCGCTGGAAAAATCATTTCATAGTATGGACTTACCTGCCTCGACCAAACCTTCAAACTCTATCTCCTCATTCAGTTTTGAAGCTAGAGCTTCCATTCAAAAAGCTATTGGTAGATATGGCCCGTGTCCACAAAATAACGAGCCACTCTTTTGAAATTCGTCTTAGTTAGGAACTTATTAAAGTAAACATCATGTTTGGTCCTTAGTAACTATGGAAACCTTTTTTAAGGATTTTTTTTCCAATTTACTAACTATTTTTCAGGACGCTCCCATTGGTTTATATTTTGCTCAAATAAAAATTTTCTTTTCTACAATTGCTTGGAATTGTCTGCCCTTTCTACCTAATCTATTTGTTTGAACCATTAACTAATCCCTCAACATGCAAAGGCGTTCAAAATTGGCAGGAAAAAAAATTGCAAACTTTTTTTGGATTACGTTTAAAAGTACATTCCGCCCTAACAATTTTGTTAAAATTTGCATATGTTGTACAGAATTGTCTAAGCTGTGGAATGTCTACAATCAATGCTTCGATGTGAAAAAATACCTTGAACGCAACTTTTTTTTCATTCATTTTTAGTTACATCATGGATACTAGCTCTTCCCCTGAACCTAGTATAATGTTTTGTTTTCAAGTTTTTATCTACAAGGATTAGATTTTAAAAGCCTAAAATAAAAAATTAATTCGGAAAACCGAAAAGACCTATGGATGGGATTTTAATGCGGCCGGAAAAGTATTAAACTAGAAACTATAACTGTAGTAATATTCACTTAACTATTTCTATCAATGTGAAGCCCATACATGGCCCACCAAATCACGATTCTGTTTTTGAAAGTGCTGCGTTTTTTTACAAATCGTAGAAACATTATCATTCGGCGTCGTAAGTTAACGCATTTCGCGTATTAACTTTTCAGATAACCGTGATAGACAAATTCTTTCAAAACTACATATGTACATTTGATTATGAGTGAATATTTAGGTTGCCTTATTTCCATTACCATTCATTTACAATTCTGAACACTTCTACGTAAGATAAATTATATGCTCTCTGAAGGCTATAGCTGAAATTATCTAATGGCTTGGAATAGTTTTTTTCGTTTCCATAATGGAGATTTAGAAAAATTTGAACTTTACAAGCTTGATGTAATATTCGTGCGTTGCTGTATATTGTACTCTATTTTATACTGTGGGCCATGTATGGGCTTTACATTGATAGAAATAGTTAAGTGAATATTACTACAGTTATAGTTTATAGTTTAATACTTTTCCGGCCGCATTAAAATCCCATCCATAGGTCTTTTCGGTTTTCCGAATTAATTTTTTTTTGGTTTTGCGGAGCACTGCTATAGCTGGTCAGTATCAAAAGTGAATCATGTTGAAAGAGATTTCAGACACAAATAGTCCACGCCATTAGATTCCCATAATTTTCTATTCAGATTGTTAGTCTGAATTGACAGAAGTAAGTAAACCAAATCATCAATCAATGATGGATTCGATATGTCTGTTGGATCTCTGAACATTTCTGCTCTACCACCACGATTTCAACTCGGCTCCTAACTGAAGCTCCACAGCTCCATAGATCCAGATATAAGTTTAATTACAATTTCATTCAGTTACAGAAAGAAGAGTAATACGATATGAATTTGAAGTTGTAATACATTTTTATCCGTGTGCGGCTTATTTTTGTATGCGTGTTCGGGTTTTAAATATAAGTGAGTAAACTTATAGTAAGCTGCTATATAGTATAGTTGTTTGTCACGTTTTGGCCGCATGAGGTAATAAACTAAGTGCATGTTATCTCTTCCTGGAAATTAATAGCTCCAAAATATCGACTATTTACCGACACTAATGTCTTCTCCTCTAACTACTTGGGATCCACAAAAAGAGGCATGCATCATTATGTAGGTCTGTGAAGACAGATATTGATCGAAATAGCGCATCTGAGAGAGTGAATAATATCATCATCATGTAGCTGCGTCCGCCAAAACTGCGATGTTTCGGAAACTCACATTAGTACGAAGAAAGTTTTTCTTTCTCTGCCAGTTCCAATTTGTACGTTTCCCAGCCCAACAGTCCATAATACAGTGAGTCAATTTATTTTCTTCGTTGAGGAGAACACTATACCTCAATCATACACTGGACATTGCCAAATAAAAGACAGTAATTTTTTCCCTCGTTTATCTAGCAGTGGCTATTACATTGTTAACAAGACATTATGTGTTTTTCAAATTACAAAATTTTGAAAGCTGAGCAACAAATTGCTGTTGTCTGAAGATTTTACTGCGATTTGGTTTGATCTATTTCCTTAATTTAGCGACAATATTGCGCAATTCCTACAGATAAAATTTTTTTTAGGTCACTTGAATTTTCCCGAGAGCAGAAAACTTCTTTTATTCAGCTTTTAGTAACAGTAAGCAGATGGAAAATACTGTATTCATGACCATCGTCAAATCAGCGCCAATAGTTCCGTTTTCGAAGGCGTTACTATATACTTACTTTGGTGTTATCTAGTTAAGCTAACCAACAGTAGAATAGAATAAAAGGTCCGGGTGTCTGAACTAGTGTTTTCCGAAAATTTCCCACTCCTCACAGTGGGTCAATCATGTATGGTTTCTGTAACAGTTTATGAGAGAGATCAGCTTTTGTGCTCCAAGAAAAGACATTTTGTGTTCCTCATAAAAACTAAAAACTAACTAAGTAAGTAGTGGAGATGTTTCATAAAGGACGCCCGTACATCATATCCCTAATGAGTTTTTGTTGTATTCAATTTTTTTGGGATTATTCAACCATATCATGCGTTGATTTATGGAAAAAATGTTCCATGAGATTCAAAAAGAATGGGGGTGTGCTAAAATTATTATTGTCAAACATTAACGGTCTTATACTGAACAAGTTTTGTACAAATCAGACACAATTTTTGTTTTCACAAATTTTTATGTGCAGTCCATTGCGCTTTTCAGTTTGATTGCTACCTGATCGGATACGAAATTTTCATCCGATTTGATTCAGCTCTCGGATCGGTCAAAGTCTTATCCGATCTAATATATATCCGAACACATATCCGTCGAAAATCAGATATCTCATACAGAGCAAGGGCATGGAATGAAAAGTCTATGCTAATGCTATGCAAAGTATCTTCTGCCTTAAACCTAGTGGGCCTATATAGTTCACATGGATGCGATGTGAACACATGCGATTGATGCTGCATCACAAAGTTTCAACTAGACGCATGCGTTGACGTACCAATATACGTAATTCTTTGTTTGATTCACATTTTTCACATATGGAGAAAGTGTTTACATTTCGCTCTCTTCTACATAAAAAACGAAGTTTGGTGTTTGGTATAGAATAAGTTTCGACAAATCACTGTACGGGTTTTCACATAATCATGTAAAACTGCATGACACTTGTTTCAAAACTTTTATCCAATTATCCGATCCATATCCAATTTGCTTAAGCTATCGGAAAATTGGATCGATCGGATAAAGCCTCATCCGATCCGATAGCAATTTAATTTTCAGGAATCAAAATTTGCTAGTTTTATGAGGGTAACATTTTTTTCAGCTTTCAAATTTGTATTCTTTGCGAGTTACAAAATTTTTATCATATGCGTTTGATGTTATCAAGTGGCCAAAGTTCTCCCTCTTCATCTTCTCCTATGGGGTAGTTATTGGATCTCGAAAAAGGAGGAATGGTTATTGCGAGATAAGTGGCTGATTAACACACGAGAAAAATTCCTCCTTTTCTAAATCCCTATAACTTTCCCACATAAGTAGTGAAATAGCAGCTTACTTTTAAAATACTCTCTGGGCCCTGGGCTGGATATTTCTCTTTCCATTGGTACTGGTTTAGTTTGAAAATATCCTACAAATCTCATTTGAAAATTAGCGACTCCTCTATCTCCCCAACGCATTGTAGCCATCCAATGCAGAATTTCAAGGGTACGAAGCGGTGGTTCCCAACTTCTTTTTTTCAATAATGTTATTCGGATGCCCTCCTTTAATTCCCACTGGCACAAACCATCATTAATATTTGTATTGAGTCCTTTGCCTGTTTTTTTTTCCAAATTGTTATCGAATAAACTGAATTTGGGACCAATGTGACACGAAACGGGGACAGCTTTACGGTGTAAATTCTTCCAAATAAAGTGACCAAATCCAAGTGAACTGAACTTTCTACTGGGCTGAATTGAAAATGCCCCATCTAAAAATCTGGATTGGCAAAAAGTGACCTTCTTGCTGCTTATAACTATGGGTTGTGAATGTGGTTCTAAGGTGAGACTGGAGTGCTGCTTCAATCTTCTCCGTCGTACAGCTTTAATCATTCCTGTAACCTAATTAAGTAGTGTTTGTAGATGACGGTTTTGAAAACTTAATTAATAATTGGAACAACTGAATGTTCTAGATTAAAATATTTGAAAGTTGTACTTTCAAGCTGCCGAGAGTCAACGAGAGTTGGAAATGGCATGACCTAAACGATTGGTATGGCATATAGTCTCACATTGTTTTCCTCGTTAGCAACCACCAATCACGATACCACGAAAGTAGATGTGTTATTTACCATCGCAAGATCATTTACTCCGTCATTGAGCAGCAGAGCAGCTCGTAATTTTCACTTTTTTGTGTATTGAGTAATCTCGTGCACGAAGATAATATTATTGCCAGATTGTTTGAATGCTTCTAGGTGAAAACAACTTATCAATAACATCGTTGTCAATAACAACTTGGTCATTAACAACTTGGGTCAATAACAACTTGGGTCAATAATACCTTGCGTAAAAAACAACTTATGTCAATAAAAACTTGTATCAAAAACACCTTGGTATTTGGGGAAATTTTCAAATAGCCACGCCGACATCCGCTACCGCCTTCACCTCAAAACCGTAAAAATTAAAAGCAATT
>Ga0210040_10003980_pt1 | contig 19564 bp, 15 predicted proteins | sample CryGeyCG12114_NA_FD_185462 | JGI IMG/M metagenome (GOLD analysis project Ga0210040, IMG submission 185462) | Groundwater microbial communities from aquifer - Crystal Geyser CG19_WC_8/21/14_NA (SPAdes) (version 2) | ecosystem: Environmental > Aquatic > Deep subsurface > Groundwater | place: USA...
AGTGAAAGAATGAATTGCAAGTTTTCTCCCTCTTCCCACAAATAAATGATGCGGAAAGAGTCTCTGACTGAAATGAGCTGCTAGTGATGTATATTATAAAGCGTTGCGTACGTAAAGTTAGTACGTATGTGAGTAATCTATTACCCTCTAATGTTTGTCTATCATTATGATGATCACTTGCACAGAACGCTTCCGGAGTTTATATCACCTGCTTGAAGAAAACTATTGAGTTGAACCGAGAAGTTTTGCAAATCGAATGGCGCTACAACGTGGTAAAACTTGCACTCAAGAATCTCAAGGAACTCTATTATGATGTTGTCAGCAGTAAGGTGAGTAGTAAAAAATGTGCCAGCTTGTGTTTTTTTCTCACCCACAAAAAAAAATCATCTTAGCGTGCCAATTTTTGCTTGGAAAATAAGCTATTATATTTGACTAAAGAATGTGATCTTATTTCTATTCAGCCAAAACGAGAGCTGCTCCGAGCTTTGCGCCAAGGCATCAATCTGGAAACTATGTACAATGAACGAATCACCAAACTCAATTACATCATGACGGCGAGTGAAAAGGCAAGAGAAAAAGCTATTAGTTTTCTGAGAACACCAACTCTAGTGTTGTGTTCTCAATGTCTTTCATAATTTGCACACACAATACGAGCTCATTTGCAGAAAGAACTACTAACTACCTCTGTTCTCACTCAGGGCACTCCATAATGAACACATTATTTAGCCATATCTATTCAAACCGTTATTATAAAGCATCTCATTAGCGTCACTCATTCATTATTCAAACTGTAAACTACAGTGAGTGGTAGTGGTATAAAATGCTACTCTCTATAATATACCTTGGTATTTGTCGTAAGTTGACGTCCTTGTTTTTTCTCTTGCTTAATTTCTCGTCTCTTTTTTTCGTCAACAGTTCCAGCTCCTTTTCATGCGAACCAAACAAAGACTGCTCCGAATGTACACGCGTCAAACTGCCGCAAAAGTCAAAACTAACGAGGAGTTGGATCAATTCATCAAAGAGAAGAATAAGACTGTGAGTCTCAAGAACTTTAGGAGAGCTCACGAGACTCAAGAAGACTCCGAGAAAAAGGCTATGAATAGGTTTGTTACTCATGCTTTCTTACAATATCCATTTACGAGACTGCAGACCGTTTATCTTTGCATGTGTGATCCACATTTATCGGATCCTAGAAAACCTCTTTAGTCAATGGGCTTACTTTTTGACACCCTAAATTCCATCAAATTTCCATTTTCCACCTCAGTAGTCTTCCCTTCACAAAACAAACAGATGAATAATACTTTTCCCATTTGAATTCAAAAGTGCTCCAGACTCTTGAAATTCACAAAGTTCAGTGTGTACACACACACACGCACATATAGTCCGTACCCTTAATTCTATCTACTATGGACTCCATAAGGACTGAATATTGTAAAGCCTTCGTTTGCATATAAATTGGTTGCATTTGTTGTGGTGGCATGTAATCATAGATTCCAGCAGTTTCCTCTATACATTTACTTACATTGTGCGTATAATAAACAAACGCACACATATAGAATTTACCCTTATTTACCCTGGCTTTCCCAACTTGATAAAGTGTGTGGAGTTGGAGTGTGTATTGTACTATTTTAGTATGTACAAAATGGCAATTCTTAAAATGCACAGTGACTACATGCACGCATGCAGATGCTATATAGGGTGCATTCTCCATTAATGTTTTAGGTGAGTTGAGCAAGTTGAGCTCATGTTGTTCCCGGTGAGTAGTGCTAAATGGAGTGAAAATAATAATAACGATGGTCTCTTCATATCTGTCTTATTTTCCCAACAGGGTTCTCCGCTTTATCAAGCAAGGGTACATGAAACGCAAAGTGCATAGAACTAACCGAGAAATTGAATTTTTGGAACGGGAACTGGAGCGCCAGTATCGTCGTGCTTTCCCTGTGCTGTAGTCAGTCAACGCTCACCACATCATCATCACACTGGAGGAAACAAAAAGGACGACGGTGCATGCAGGGGGAAATGAGGACAGCACGGGATATTATTGTATGAATGGTTTGTTTATGACTGTAAGAAAAAGTATATACACTGTTGTTACGATCTGCTGGAATAATGTATAGAAAAGAATTGGAACGTGCTCCACAAGGAGCTTCTGAACTTTTGTCACTGGGTCTACCTTTTATACACATTGCCTCCTGTGGAACTAAAGTAGGAGTAATAAAAGCATTATTATTATTATTTTTATTGTATGTGTCCTTCCAGGGAGTTTTGTGAGACCATGAAAGTCATAAAAGAGACACTTTTTTTCCCAGTTTACACATAATACGCTTAGTTATTTCGTGCTCATGCATCCATGTATGATGCAGGGATGTCAGCTCATATGTGTGTATCGCTGACTGTATAATGAATGTAGTATGAGTTTGAGTTGATGTATCTTTTGCATTCTATTGTGTAGCCAATGAAAGGGGGAATAAGTAGTGTAATTTTATGACTGCTGCTGGTTTTTACGTTCACCAGTTTTTTCCGGGGGTTAAAGATATCTTGATTACATATTTAATTGAATTTTTGTGTCAAAGGGGAAAACGTTTGTGCGAAATTATGCATTTTTTGGACCAATGTTATTCTGCCGATTGCAGTGCTTGTTTTTATACCCCAGTCAGTTAGAAACTTTTGTGTTTCCAGTTTAGGTCATCAATTCCAATGGGTTTAGTCTTTGACATTTTGTTACCAATGGCGGATTTGATCATCATTACAATGCGTACCACAGGCGACAAAAAACTTTTGAAACACACGTTGGAGCTATAAATTTCTCAACTTTTGATCTTAAATGTGCCAACGGAGTTGTACAAAAAAGGCTTATACATATGTGTTTGTGTTCTTTGTCATCTGCAAATGTAATATTTTTCTGGTATGGGCTTGCGTGTCCTCGTATATGTTGACGGCTATAATGATTTATCTTATACAAAATGGATTGGATTGTTACAAAATTAGACATGATTTAGACATGATACTGCCAATTATTTCCTTAGTTCGCTCATTTGATGAAACATTAAATACAAAAGTCCTTATACGAATTTATGCATATGTATGCTCCCTATTGCATTCCTATATTATATCAAAATAGACAGCTAGGCAAAAAATATTACTCCCATTTTGCCGCATTATGACACCATCTGCCTCAGGATTCATTTGTATGCGAGCAATTTTCGTGACATAATTTTCTTGAAATCCTTTCCCAGCCTGCAAGACAATGGAATGGGTTTGAAAGTACAGTGAAACCGTGATATCATTGCCCTGGTTAACATTTTATGACACTCCCAGTTGTTTCCCATCATATACGTTGGTTATTATGAACCAAGTGTAACGCACATATGGGGAAAACGTCAAAACTCTTGGAGCAAAAGAAGACATATTATCTTCTGGGCAGTGCTCCAATCCAACTCACACTGCGAGAACAAAAATGTCACTTATCATATTACTCCCATATCCGTACCATGCGTGTTGTTTTTGTGCCCAGGACACTGAAGCAATGAAGATAATGCCTCACGTACACTAAGGATTGATACTTGAGTCCAAAATGATGTCAGGAAATCATGTCAAATGTCTGAAAAACAGGCCCTGCGAGTGACTTCCATTGGAAAAAGGAAATTTGACATGGCCAAAAACCGCATGGAACACCAACTCTAGTTGTATAACAGACCAAGATGAACCATTAAATGTCACTAATACGGCCAAGTAGTATTATTGGCAGCGGTATCTTTAGTAATAACTGGAACACAAGTTGAAAGATGAAATAACAATTTGAGGAAGTCAACCAACAGTCACTTCCTATGTAATATGAAATCACGAGTCTCGGGTGTCTATAGCCTGCAGTTGTCTGTGTAGTAGTTAGCTTAACAACCTAAAATTGTGTACGTAGTAATACACTTTAGCCTGGAACGCTTATTTGTAACGTGTATCAAACGAGAGTAATATTCCAGCTCCCAACGGTCAATAAGAATCCCATGAATTGATATGTTGCTCTATCATAAAGTAAATATACCCAACAAGATTACCCGGTCTCTGTTTCAACAAATGCACTTAAAGTTGGATACAACGGAAGGAAGAAAAACCAATAGGACAAAGTTACAACTTTTGTGTGGCCAAGGAATGCAGCATTTTCCCTGCCAATGTTGTATAGTTAAGTTAGTTTGTAATTGCCTTTGTGTATACGGCTGTTTGTTTCCTTGTTAAGATAATGGTTTTTTTGCTTCAATCACGGAAACAAACTTTTCATGCCCACACACAAACTCAGAGTAGTGATATCGTTGATAAAAATACATACTCTCAATTATTCAGCTCACTTTACTTTCAATCCTTGTTTGTGTTCTGTTTCTCGTCAAAGTTTATCAGTGGCCAAAACAAGGATATTTTTTCCCCAGGTTTTGTCTTAAACACGTAGCCAACTATAGCATTCCCTTCTAATAAGTTACTAGTTAGTTAGTTAGTTAGTTAGTTAGAGAGCAAATATTTTTCTTTTTGGGTCGGGTTATGTCTACTTGAGCCGGACTGTATGCCAAAAAGTCAAGTCAAGTCAATACATTAGTGAAAAACTAATTTGGCATAAGAGGAAAACGAGGGAAGCTCATTTCCTAGCAGCACACGAGTAGGTAGCTTTAGATACATTATGCATTTAGAATATTAAGAAATCTTTTCACTGAATTATTATTGCATCATATACAGCAGGGTCTTCATCAATCATACTCGGAAAAAAAGATAAAGACAATATAAAGGACAATTAGCTAAATGGGAGCATTGGGTGCGTCTCAGGCCATGTGGCAAGAAACAGCATGCAGTAGTACACCATACCAGAGACTGTGGAATGGTTTCTTTGAGGAAATGAAAGAAGCTTTTAGTGCCCAACGCACAATAATAATTTCTTATTACGGAAAACGATTACGTGGCAAGATTAGGTGGCTCCTTTCAAACTGGGAATAAACTTTTCAGGGGGGAACAGAGCTGACTGACTAACTGCATCTGGTATAGGGAAAAAACCGGAGTCCGCACATGTTATTTAGATGGATACACAGTAAAAATTAAATGATAAGTTAGTATTTTTATTTGAACAGGGAATCCATAAATTTTCCCCCTTGGAGTATTGAAAATGGGTTTGTACTGATAAGATGGATCATTTGTTGTAGTTGGAAAGTATTTTTAGAAAATTGCTCCCGAAATTAAAGATTGGAACTGCACCTGTGAGCCGATCAAGGATTAATAGTTTTGTTTTCACATTTTCGTTATTGTTAGTTTGTAGTTGTGCCAAGACTGGTTCTACATCTATACTCACTAACTAACTATTTAGTAGTTGGTAAGAGAGTGCTGGAGTTCGAATGGAATGCAAAGGTTGGTTTGATAAATACATAATGATTTTCTTTTGTAGCGTGCACAAGTCTGTTTCGAATTTATTGTGAGAATACATGCTCACAATTTAATGGAAGAATGAAACAGGATTACTTTGCCTGTGGTCAGACTCCAAAACAAAGCGGTGACTGCTTGAGTGCCAAATAATTTTTACGGGCACAATGTAACATCTAATACCTATTGTCGTGGTTGATATATTGTATAGCGACACGATATGGAAAAGTTATGACCCAGGATTGAAAAGAATAAAAAAAGAACGAGTTGACACTTTCAAAGAACACTTCCTGGAAGCGAATTTATTGAATGAGAAAGTAAAAAGGTTCCCAGTTTATTTAATCTGTGCACATTTGAGCACTTGCTCTTATTTATTGTGCACGACTGGACCATTTTCATGTCTTGTATCATTTATGGGGTCCACTGACGGATAAATAATAATATTAGTATTATTGCTTTTGTCTCGAAAGATTTTTGTACGAGTCCAGTAGTAGCATACCAAACTAACATACTACATACTTACAGACCGACGAAGAATGCATTATTTTGTCGTCCATTCAGAAAGTTGAGCAAAAGTAAAGTTCCTTTAGTAGTGAGTGAGTGGGTGATACCAGCTATAGTTGGGTCTAGAAGAAATAAAGTTGAAAAATACCTGGAATTCCTCTTAGCAGTCTGAACCAACATCTTGGAACAAAAGAGCACATGGGAAAAAAGTCTAAAAAAGTAACGCATCACTGAAATCTGGACGAGAAACAAAAAAGCAGTCAAGTATGTGAACATGCCACTAAAGACTACTATATAAGTTTGGCTTGAAGACAGCCATACTTACAACTCTTTTTTCAACCATTATCAATGCTAGTTAGTTAGTTGCAAAGGTAGAAACATGTATGAACAAAGAAACGGAACCACGGAAAATATATAGGCAGGCAGTGGCAGTAGTAAACATTGTTACTCGCACTTTTTTTTCGCCTTGGCCAAATATTAGATCCAATATTCTTCTTTTCCATTTGGCTTTACTTTACTTACTACTAACTAAACCTTGTTTTGACTTGACATAGAAACTTACAGAGTATTCATGCCACTTCAATCCTATTTATTTTTATCTTTGGCAGCAACTTGAAATGAATTGTGAACTGGAATTTTTCAAAAAATCTGAGAACAGTATTAGCAAAGAATTTTGAAAGTTCACTCTACTGTTTGAAAGTTTTCAAATTGTAGCTAAATAAAAAAAATCTTTTCAGTGTTAAAAACTTTCCTGTCTTGGAGCGTTATCTACCAGGATTGCAGTCAGTCAGTCAGTCACTATCGTCACTTACAGCGCATTTCTTGTGCAAGTTACAGTCCATTTGTACTCGTCTTGAACACGCAATCGGCAGCTTTTATCATGCATATTGCTGCAGTAAAAAGAAAAACTATCTTACTAACTTAGAATGCATTCCTATTAAAGACAGAAAAGGAAGCCCAAAAGTGTACAAAATGATGATTAGATGTTGGGCGGAAGATGTAGAACAACTCATTGCAAGCTGAACATGATAATGGGTTCCCTTTGGCTCCCAACAAGATAGATATGGCTCCAAGTATGAAATATTTACGTTTCTTCAAAACCGACAACTGCCATTAAAGATAAGTGAAGTGCACGAGTGAGTAGCTAACTGGAAAGCTAAAGTCAAAGTCTGCTTGCGGTGAAAGTACACAACAATGGTAATGATGATGCCAGTGTAGTTTTATATGTGCTTTGGAGGCGGCATTGACTCGAGAATCCATTTCGGTACTCACTAGACTACAGTAGCTTTCCTTGTATACGCATAAAAATGATGGCAGATTGATGACTTCGGTTTCACAATGTAGTAGGTAGTAGCTGTTCGTAGTTCAAATGGGAGAGTTGAGAGAAACTCAAAGGACCGTATGCAACTACCTTACCTATTATATGTATATATGTATGTTACAAAAGTAATTGCCATTCTAGATCACTTTGAAGATAGGGAAACTCAAAAAGAGATATTGTCAGAAACTGACTTGACATTGCAGATAGATCTTCATTGATATGGATGATGATGGAGAAAGTAAAAAACTTTCGACTTTGACTTTTCCTATGTATTTTCAGGCAGTGACTGTAAACTTGCTTTCTAACCAATCTATCTATACTAACTAACTACGGGACTGGAAAGGTAGGTATGTACAAGCGGTAAGGTACAAGTAGCACAAATATAAAAGTTTCTCATTTATGAGATGAGAAGACGTAAGAGGAGGGCAATAAAGTTGAACTACACAAGATGGTGAGGCTCAATGGATCGACAGTCATATGAAATTCAAGAGTCTGGTATACACACACACGCCAAACGTCAGAGGGGAAACATTTTCATTAATCACAAAAAAGTGAAGCACTAGGAACTCGTATGTAGAATCCGACAGTGCGAGTATACTCCCATAATGTCTATCCTTTTAGTTCTGAATGAATAACGAAGAAAGACATCCGTCAGTTCATAAGGTGGAACAAATATAATGGCAATAATAATAATAATAGGATGAGTCAAGTTCGCTTTACATGGGAATAGTTAGGCTACCATTTCTACATATGTTAGTATCTTGGCCTTGTGAATAATAATATAGTTTGATAGAGTTGCCCTTATTATGAAGGAAGCCTGGCAAGAAATGTAATGTAGCCTGAGAGTCTTTTCATGTTTACGTGAACAGTTTTGAGGGGAAAAATGACGTTTCATGTCTTTTGACTGGAGAAAGATGGATTGTAAATTGGAAGATTGATTGGATTTTTGATGCACTCTGTGTTTTCCGTAGAATGCCAATCTCATAAGCTATGAGTTACACACAAATCTGGAAGAAAAACCAAGTAGATAAAAATGGTTTTTATTTACCAACTAGCAATAACTGAAATGTCGAATCTTCTTATGCACTGAATAAATCAGCTTGTTTTGACATTAGTACAAGTTAGCTTGGAATTCAATATTTGAGTGAGTGACTGAGCAAAAAGTACATCCTCACTACGTGTAGGATTTACTATTGAATTTCCGATATGACAAAGTAATAAATCGTTGTGAAAAGAGTAATGCGATTTAGTTAGTTTCACAAGTTTCTATAAGCCCACGTTCGCTACCTTTATAGTGCAAGTTGTGTTCATGATTTAGAGATGAAAGCCAAAGTGTGACAGTTTTAATGCAAGATCCATTAGTACGGGAAAATGCATACCTTGTATTTTATTAACGCATGGAGAGGGACCGGAACATTCAAGTCATCTTTATTATTTATAGCCAAATGAGTTCTGACTAACTAACCAACTTAAGCGTTCTGGCTGCACAATAAAAGACTATAGGAGGAAGTGATCTGCAGTCTGCAGCCCATTGCATTTTCTATTGAAAAGTGGGAGCAGCAAAAACATCACTTAACTACAACTTTACTAGCCTTGTGTACAGTAGCGGTGGGGGTATATAATTGATTGAGACAAGCTGTTTGTTAAACAAGTCACAACAACGCGTGTGCTGCGCTCCGTGTCTGCAATAATAGCATGTGGGAACAAAAACAACAATTTTGGCACTCCAAGCTAACGCATATCAAAACTATATAGCAAACTTTTACCTGTGAATGCATACATTATCGTGTGTAGTGTACCCAGCATATGCAAGTTAGAAAAATACAATGCTGGATTTAAAAAAAACCTCTCCGTGATTTTAAAAGCTACCTACCTACCTAACTAGCTTTCGAGTTTTCCCAGAGAGTTAACAAAACTTTTCATTCCAAATCTGTTCCTCATTTATCAAAAGAATGCACTTTGAATTTCAATTAGTTCTGACTGATGGGTTCACAGACGGGTGACAAAAAGTAAAGTCATTTGTTTCCACACTCGCTCCTATTGGAAAAGGTGAATCAATATACCATAGTGCGACTTCCTATTTATAGTGAGCTAAGTTAGTTAGTTAGTTAGTAAAAAGTTATTTCGAGGCCAGCCAAAGCTAATCAAAATGATTCTTTTTGCAACTTGACTTGCTTGTAGTATTTCTTATTCTATCTACCACATGTTATTAGCTGTGTTGAAAGAGTTCTCTATGTGACACAAAACAAACACACATATCAATAGTGTATCGATTGATTGTCTTCCCCACGGAAAATCCATTCAAATTCCAGTCTCGTCGTACAGAGAACAAAAAAAATGGCTTACAGTCAAGTGACAAGGACCAAGGTTATGAAAACAATTTGCATGGGATCCACTAAAAAGCATTTGTTTCCTGGAGCCAAATTTGTTTTTTCCTCTGTACATAATGGATTTGCCCGTGACATATGAGTTTTTGCTTGAACCCCCGAGTTGTCAACTCTGTCTTCCGCAAAAATATGAGTTTCTTTCTAACTGACTTGAAAGAATGCGTCAACTGAAGCCACATGTTAAGTGGCAGAGACAAACTTGCAAAGCGGCTTCTAAATTATGCATTTCTTGGAATCTAGTTTTCAAAAGTTTACACAAGGTTCTTCACCTTTGTAGACAAGTCGTACCAATGACTTTGTATTATTCCTCACACATTTTCATCATCTTGGGATTACTGTGTGTTTCTTGTCGTATGTTTTGTTTTACAGTCAGAGAAAGGTAGTAGGTAGGTTGGTAGGTTAGACACAGGATAAACAAACCCCTTTACACTTTGGGAACTTTATTAGTAATTCAGCGAGTGAATAAAATGCAGAGAAAGTCTTACAGTGTCATACTCACTATAATAAGATGAAATGAGAGCCACTGCACAATAATAATTCAAGAGCAAGCAACAGTGACAGCCAGCCACCCTTTTCCCCTTTTATGAGCCTCTCTTTCTTCTCATTATTATTGTTATTTCTCCTCTGTTTCCTTATAGAGGACCACTTTTATTCGTACGCATCACCCCTCGTGTCTTATCCTTCCCAATAGAATGTACACATATAGGAACTAACTAACTACCATTTGGGATCCGCTATTTCAATGTGTGGTGTCTTTAAGACCCCAACTTTGTTTCATACGTATACGACAAAGTTGAGCATTGTGTTCCCAAAGTAAACTTTCATTGTGGACAAACGAGGCAGAGACAAGTCGAGATTAAGACGACGACAAATAGTAGACTATGGCCGCAGTTTCCAAACTTGCTCAATAATGATAATATATTGTAATAATAATGGAAACAAAAGGAGACTAATAAGTTTACACTCACATTATGTAGTTAGTTAGTGAGTCCATGTATGAGCTATAAAGATAATAATAAGAATTGCGTACAGGGTGATTTCCAATAACCAACATTATGGAAGAAAAATATTTTGATGGCTGGACTATAGCTTACACTGAAAAAAGTATCTTTCATGGATGACATGAATAATGAATACCAATGGCGTGAATTGCAAAACTACTTTCCCCTCATGACTTTAAATGAGTTTAAAAAGTGTCGCACAATTTTTCATCCCAATGCATTCCCCGTCATATAAATCATCATAAAAGGACAAATGCTCTCAAATTGAATGAATGATAGCAGGGAAGTTCATAGAACCTATATTTCTTGTTTCCTGTCTTTCATGCCTTATATCCATGTGACTCTGTGTACAATTGGGCTGGTAAGTAGCAACGCCTAGAGATGGTAAATGAAATTATAATCGTTGCTATTATTATTGAATTGGAATGTATTCACCATCTCTACACACTTTGTTTGCTCATGAACTTACTTAACTGTTGTAGTGACTCTTGTTCCCAAGTTAGTTTGTTAGCCTTTGTCAATGAAATTGGCCATAGACGTCGTATACAGCTATGAAATTAATTATAGAGAGCCTGTAAGTCGCTCTAGCCCAGTAGTTTTAGTTGCATTGCAACAACTGATAATATGTTATTGTATACGAGAGGAAGTCTGAATTAAGTAGACGCATTATTCAATTGTGAGTAACTTACTCACTTTGTTAGTTAGTTAGTGATCTTTTCTGGAATGGTCGTGTGAATAAGATCTTACGATATTAATTTCCCTCTAAACAAAGTCTAAATAGTTGACTAGAGCATTTGGTTTAGTTCTTTGTTAAAGAAGTAATTAAAGTTGTTGACTTCATTAGGTAGAGAATACTTGCAGGGGTTTCAGGCAAGAAAGGAATTAATATTGGGGTTTGTAAACAGCAGTGTGCAAATTAAATGTAAGGAATAGGAATGATAAATGGCTATGTACTTTTGGTAAGTTCGAAAATCAAAGGACATAGGAATAAGGGAGAAGTTTCCATTTTAATGCCTTATATACATATGAAGGATTACACAAGCATATAGTGCACTACTAGTGACAGGTGCACTGTCAACCTGTCATGTAGAATAATACAGAGAAATTGCAACAGAGATGGCAGTAAAATGTGATTTGTAGTGGTTCATATTATATTATTGTGAGTGTGAATTGATGAATCTGCCTACTAATTAATGTAATCACATAGATTCCGTCTCGATTTTTTTTTCAGAAAATTTCCCTGAAGTTGTCAATTTTGGTCTTATATCTAAAAGTTGAACACAAATTATTTCAAAGATGGATGAAACTAAACAATTTGGGAAGAAACTAAAAGTTCATTATCAAGTTTTCACATTTGATCAACAAATGTTCAAAGACATGGTCCAAAAGATAATGGAAAATTAATTTGCTCTGGAACATATTAGAAGCTCCCGAGATTGAAGTTGACAGAGTGATAAAGGATAAGTTTATGGAAAGAAAGTTGCTCTTCATTTTAATGTGACTGAGGAACTTGGAGCACATTAATATAGCAGTTGAGAGTTTTCTTTCCCATAGTGACTCTCTGTGATCTCATACTCGTATATGCTGACTAGGTAGTTAAGTCTGAGCAAATAAGGTCCACATCTTATATTATTTACTAACTAACTAGATGCAATAGGAACTTGTGAGTGTGACTGACTTTTAAATTCGCATTTGGAAAATAAAATTTACTCCCTTCACTAGTGCCTTAAATATCAGTGTTTGAATGCTACCCGTACTTAACCATTATTCTCAAATGGGATCGAAACGAGCACTAACAAATTATGCATCAAGCCTCCCTCGTAACTTAAAATATGGTGAATAAACTTTCTCAGAGTTGTAACAAATTGCCTAACTTATTAGCCTTGCGCCCAAGTAGGCAAATAAATAAGCTCACAGTCACTATAGCTATGTCATCAGGCCGACATAGGAAAAGCCTCAAGTTTACGACTCTGAATGACTTGTAACAGCTAAACAATTAAGATGATAAATTCTTTGGAAACTAACTATAGTAACTACCTAAAACTTTCAATGTGCATGGAAACACTTTGTCCGGGCACAAAATTTACACTGTCTCAAGTGAAAACTCATGGAATATAATAATAACGGATCCAGACATCACACAAACCCCTATAAACTTGCCTCTGGCTTTCTCACGCGGAGAAAGACTCACTCACAGAGTGAGAGTTTTTAGTGCGCTGACTCTTGCTCACTCACAGTCACACACAAATATACGGCTCAACTTTCTACATGTCTGTATGTTTCCCATGTTCCCCAACAGGCCATAAAGTCACACACTTGCTGCAGAACGTGTGGAACGCAAATAAGATTCCCGTAAAGTAAAACACACATACACACATGTCAACTAACTAACTAACTAACTAACTATATGATGGTAGTACGCAAACAAGCCTATAGCATAGCTAAGCAGGCGTTGACAGGCTAATTTTGCATTCTGTCAAAGCTGGTTAAAAGCTCGTAATTTCACCATGTGAGCATACAAGATGGATGGCAAGTTTTCCAACCCAGTCATTTAGCGTTTGTCTGTGTAAAATCCAGACTGTCTGCTGCACCAATCATGTGCAAATGTAATTAAATGTTTTTTGGGCACAACACCCAAACTGGTCTGATTTCTTTCCAAAGAAACAGTGGTGCGTGTAAAAAAATCGTCGCACATTTTCCATAAACCCGAATCAATTTAATCATCATCCTCATATATTATGTATGCAAGCTTTCATTTCTTTTGTCACTTTTAATTTAAACTGAACGCTTAATAGTAACCAAGTCGTGAATGGGGAAAACAGCGTTCTATTTATTCCGTGTTGTTCTCTTCATCAATTTCATCACCATTTTCCCCTATCAGCAAGAAAAAAAAACATTCTTGACAAACTAACTAAAGCTAAAAGCTGAAGGGGAAAAAATACGAGGGATCCTCCTGATGGAATGATGAGTCCTGTGACTAACTGACTAACTAAATGAATGAGTGAGGCTGTTTAGTAGGCATTAAATTTTTTACGCCTTCTAACTAACTATACGCAGATCCTGAAAGAGACTTCATTTCCGACCTCGAATGACTTGAGAACTGCTCAGAGTTCACTTGCTCTTTAGTTTTCTCTCATCAACTGACTACATGCACACTTTCCCGCGTCGCTAACTAAACCCTATTGCCACCACATTATGATAACTCAAACTCATGAACAAGTTAGTTCATAGACTGTACTTTTACGTGCACTCGGAGCTAAAAGGCTCATCTACTGTACTAACTAACTAACCAACTGACTGAGAGTTTAAAACTCGTACTTTGTGTGCAAGCACTAGTGCAAACCATTGGATCCGCCAGTCAGTCAGCATAGCATAGCTCGTATATTTAAGTGCTCGAAATGACACAACACGACGTCATTTCCTCATTTCACTGGCTCACACAACACAGTCCCTATGCAAAGCTATAGCGGGAATTGAAAGCTTGGTTTATGATGCTCAACCCAACATTATAGGTAAAGATGGCCGGCCAAAAGCTTTATCCCATTTCATGGGTTCCAAAACGAGCGTAACTTTGACATTATCCTTCAAAATTTACGGTTCTCTGGGCTCCATGTACATCGGTTTATGACTACGTCTATGTATACAGAACAAGTTCTTGATACGTGGAGCCCAAGTGTTCTTCAAACAACGTGGAACAGGAAGAATTAACACACACAAACGGTGTACTGAGCAGGTATGGACCTATTGGTTATCGCTCCTAACCAACTCCATGAAAGTTAGATAGTTAGTTAGTTGGTCTTGTAGGCTGCCAGAGATTTTTTTTAGTTAGTTGGTAAAAATATTTTTACAGGCTCCACAAAATGTACATGAAAAGAAGCATTGAATTTTAGTACTACTAACCAGCCGTGCACTCCTTCTTGAGTGGATTGATTAAACATTCAAGAGATGGTTTCACTCACTTTCTCCCATCTTTTTCAATAACATTACTTTTAATGTACTCAATAAAATGATGAATAGGGACTTGGCTCACACAGTAAATAGAAACTGGGACGTGTGTCTCCCTCAGTGTACCCTGCAGCGAATTTCACACAGGATCATCATCATGCACAGTACAGTAGTGAGTCGTCAAACATTCTCTCCCTCTGTAGTAATTGAATGGATTGAAGAGTGAGTAGTGAATACCATCTCCATATGAATGAGAGTGGCACATTTGTCTTCACTCACTCGCCGACTGTTTCTTCCGTTGGAATAACATTCAAATGCTTTCACTAGAGCTACCACACGTGAATAGAGCACTTGAGAGATGTACCAAGTGTTCTTGTGGTGAAACCCGAAACCACATATGAGCCTCATAAACACACATGTATCCTATATGCATGTGTGGGAACTTATTGATATTTCTTTGGTAGTGCAAATTTTGTACCCACCCTATTTTATTCCGTCCACTCATTTTATACAGTTTGCTCACTCCTTGAGTTGACGGACTATGAACGCCAGGGAAGGAGTTTGTCAAATTCCCGAATCCCGACCAAAAGACTGGAGAACATCTTTTTTTCCACTCTTTTGGATTTCTATCCTCTTGAGGAGGAAAAAAGACTTGTAGGGTGATCCTTAGGATACGATGATGATCCATTCCTTTTATACAGAAGTAAGTTAGTAAGTAAGTAAGTGTTTCTAGTATGTTAGTAGTAAGATTTATCTACGATATCTATAAGAGTATCCTAGTGATATGCCAAGCCACAAACACGGAATTCAGATACAAAGTTGTTTTTACCCATTTTCCGCCCCTGAATACAAGAACCCAGGGTATAATGTCATCTGTTGTACTCCAACTACTGTGGACAGTATTAGCATTATGTGAGTGACTGGAGCTTATGGTGGTGCAACATGAGGATATATGAGAGAGACAGACAGTGAAATATTCTTTCTCTATCTCATCACAGTTTGTCGTAGTATTGACTACTGGGAGAGGGGAGAAAGATTCTCATTTCCATCCATCCTGATTCTCAATGCAATGCGTGTGTGGAATTTTTTCACTGAGTTTAGTTGGTTAGTTCATTGAATTGAGAAAAGTATGATGACGTGTCAGTTTGGAGGAACGAAGAGGAAAGTTTTTTTTAGATGGGGAATGTTTTCTGACCATGGATGGATAGTATTATCATCATCATCATTGGCTACTTTGACATTGCGTTTTAAACATTCATATTAGTGCTAGGAAGAGCAGAAATGGAATTCCTGAGGGGATTGGATACTGCACCGTTTTTTCCCAATCGCCGGTTCCAATTTATTATAAATGGATGGATTGAACAGTTGTTTGGTAGGAAGGAGGAGGTGTAAGCTACATTCAAAGATGCACACATGGATACAAAAATAAAAAGGGAATAGTATAGTAGTAAGTTAGTGCTTCAATAGGCGTGAAAGTGGTCACATAATTTATGTTTGGCTTCCTCGGTGTGTATGCTAAAGGAAGATGAGAGATAAAGAGCGATTAGGACGGAAATTTTATATTCCATGTACCCACTTTTACTCACTGTCTGTGGGCTCCATAGAAAACTTCAACTTTGGTAATAAATTATGCAAACTTGGATTGACTTGTGAATGCCCAATAAAACACTGGGTAGGTGAGTACAACACAAATTGAGCCAAAACAATCTCCATCATAAATTAAAATCGACATTGAAAACATAATCTAATTTGCTACGATGAAACATACATTGCATTCATGCATCTAAACAAAGCAAAATTTTCCAATTAATATCATGCATAAAATTTATTAAATTCCCAAGAAAGAAGCGACACTACTTGTTTTTTTCCCGATAGTCACCAAAAGACCAAAAAACTTACTATCAGGAATTTCGGTTTAGTTCGAGGTAAATTTTCATTTCCAAAATAACCGTGCATTCAGTTTTTGCTAGAAATTGACTTTGATGCTGGCTGCACCGAACCCAGCTGAATAACGGAGGGTTGCTGCTGGAAGACAGTAGCAGTAGGCCTTGGTTTCTTCCCGTACTTTAGAGTAGCAAATTCATTTTGCCTCTTAAAAGTTTAGCTGGCTTTCAAGTTCCTGTGTGCGTGCAATACTTCATATGCAGTAGTATGTGTGCAGTGCAGTAGTTAGTTATATATCTAACTGGGTAAGAAGAACTGTGAGTGTACGATTTCCCTGTGTGGAGTGTAGTAGTAACGCAGCGAACTGACTCTGCTACTTACATTTTCAATGTACGATGGGAGAGCAAAGTTTCCGTCAGTTCTTGGTTGGGCTTGAGTCAATCCACACGGCTCTGTGTTGTTGTCTTTCTAGTTTCCAAGTCGCGTGCATTGTGAAAAAGAAAGCCAACTTTGAGAGGAATTTCGATTGTGAAGGATACTTTTTGGGATCAAGTTTCACATTCAGTCAGTCCGTGGATTGGTTGATTCGCAAGCAAGTTATAGTTGAAGAATTTGAGATTCAATATGAATCACAGTTAATTAGTTTGTGAAGTGGGTATGGTTTGGTTTGTTTCAGGAATCTGAGATTTCGAAACTAACTCAGAAAGGAAAGTAAGTCAGTGTGAGAGTGTTTAAATAATTTAGCGGATTAAGTTTGTTGGTGTTAAGAATCGAGATAGGAGAAGCTACTGGTAAGGGATTGTACACACGGCTTTTAAGTTTTTACGTGGACGGAAGTTTTGGTTTCTTGTTGTTGTTTTCAATCCTCTTCAGTGTGAGCGCAGAGTACGTTTATCACTTTGGTATCCAGTTTGGGGTTGTTGCTAAAGTTGTCCAGTGTTTTAACGATTGTGGCTTTTGAGATTGGTGCGGTTTCTTGGTAAGTAGATAGATAGTTTGAATATGTTGAACGTATAAGAAATGTTGGGAAGTAGTTTAAATTTTGACATTATTTCGGTGAGTGAGTAAGTTCTTGGTTCTGAGATTAAAGTTGTTCAAATAGTTTGCATGATCTAGTTGGGAAAAGGTGCATGGAATGAAGCAGATGTTATAAATTATAGTCTTTTCGATTCTTGGTAAATATTTTTCGCTGACTTCCTCCGTTGATTTGATTCGCGATAAATCAACTGTGAGCAATGCCTAGGGCAATGATGTTTGAAATTGCTGAATATCCTTCAAAAGTTTGCTACATTCATATTAAGTGGAATGCTGCAGTAAATTTGAAATTATTTATGACTATGACACTATGAGCGATTAAGTTGTCTTCCTATGTAATTCGCAAATCATAACTTTCAATATTTGCTTGTAATTCGAAACTGCATTATCAATAATAGTTTTAGTAGTTAGGTAAACACCAAGCATTTAATATTTATTTTTTAGTGTTGGCAAACCACTATGATTCCAATACCAAACAATAGAGGGATCCCTGTTACGAAATAAGAACGTGCTTGGGTTACTTTTTCGATCCTGTTCTCTCAGAGTATGTTGCTTTAGCTTTGTCGTAAGTTAGTTAAATAAACAATGTGGTTATCATAAGTTGGTAATCAAAATCATCAAAAGTCACCCTAACTATAAACTATACGATGCGCAATTTTTGAAACGCTAGTTCAGTTGCTCACACACTTGAGTCACAGTCAATGTATATTATACTGCTATTACTGCCAATTACCTTAGCAGTCAGTTGTCAAGACGTTTCACATGCAGCACAAACCAACGTATATTGTTGAGACTCGCAATTACATGCAAAAAATCAATAGTCGATCACATTCTAAATCCATTAATTCCAGTAACTTCTAAATTACAGAGTTTCAGATCCGTCCTTTCAAAGATAAACGTTGCCAAATCAAGTAATAGTGTAGATGAAGATAAGGATACGAACCCACAGTTAATTTGGAATTTTGTTAAACCGGCTGTACAACATCATAATACTTAAGGTAAATATAAGTCTCTCAGACTCATTTTTATTCCATCCTTTGCTATTCAACTACTATGTCAGAATGATAAAAGCATTTTGCTCTGTATTTACTACAACTACAAGACTTTAAGTACGACATGTTGATTTATACACTTTGACACAATTGTTCCTCTTTGTTCTGTAGACAAAAATGCAGACTTTACGTCATGTAGGATTGTGTTTATTAGACAAGTTCAACGATAGCAATAGAATTCGTGATACATAGGATGTTTAGAATAGTTTAGTAGGTACACTTGTTTTTGTACACAGTGTACGTAGTAAAGATACCCCAGTGGTGAGATGCTTTGCATCAGTCAACGTGAGCATAGGTTTCAGGTTCGAATCCTAGTAGCTGCGACATTATTTTATGTGGATGGAAGTGATGACATGCGAAACTAAGACAGTGTTCAGAATTTCGTTGACGATATAAATCGCTCGCCGTTCTGATCCTCCACATAAGTTTTTGTCAAAACTGTATTTGCACTTTTCCTTGTTGTTGCAATCAACTGGCTATTGTAGTTCTATAGTTGGTAAAGTTTAGAAGGATTCAAAAGTTTTCAGTTGGATAAAAGTGCAAATTACTTGCAATAGTTAGTTGGAACAATTTAAGCTATTTGGTAAATGGTTCACGGCAGAAAATTGGCAGTGTAATAATATTAGGGTTAGGTTATAGAATTCCTGAGCGTTTCAGTGCTTGTCTTGGATGGAAAAATAATAGCCTTCAATTCCGCGTTTATCCACTACGTTTATCCTTATGGGCACACTGAATTCATTAATTTTATATGGATTGTACTTGGGAAAGTCCATACCACTTAATATAAAATATGCTGATGATTGTAAACTACTGTGTTATATAAACACAAACAGTTAGTTAGGTTGGATCGATCGTGCATTACAGTTGCCTTGTAAAGGGATGAATTTTTAGCTTTTCGTTTAGGTACAAATTCACTGAAAGCTGGATGCAAAATTTGTGCTTTAAAAATTGTTGCTGAAATAAAACTTCCGGTATTACTGATGATGAGCCATCAGGATTGCCAGGATTTAATACCTCGTGTATTGATTTTTTTTCGTTCTCTTA
>Ga0210040_10003981_pt1 | contig 19563 bp, 16 predicted proteins | sample CryGeyCG12114_NA_FD_185462 | JGI IMG/M metagenome (GOLD analysis project Ga0210040, IMG submission 185462) | Groundwater microbial communities from aquifer - Crystal Geyser CG19_WC_8/21/14_NA (SPAdes) (version 2) | ecosystem: Environmental > Aquatic > Deep subsurface > Groundwater | place: USA...
TATGAGATCAGGGATGCGAGCGGTGTTCGCCTGGCGGATGCCGTCACCGGCGAGCGGGTCATCATCGATGCTGCCCTGGCCTCGCGGATCGCCCGCGCAGCCTACCATCATGAGGCACCAGTACGCTCAGTCGAAAGGCTGGCGGATGCGAACCTGGAATCGCGCGACCATGCGGGGCCGATGTGGCGCGTCGATTTCGATGATGCGGACAACAGCACCAGCTACATCTCGGCCACGACCGGCCAGGCGCTTGTCAATCGCACCGACACGTGGCGGTTGTGGGATTTCGTGTGGATGCTCCACAACATGGACTATTCGGACCGGTCGAGCTTCAACCACCCGCTGATCATCTTCGTAGCCTTTGGCACGCTCTGGCTCTCGTTCACCGGCTTCTATCTGCTGTTCAAGAGCTTCCGAAGCCGGGAATTCAACTGGCTGCTCGGGCGCCGGAAGCGTTGAAGCGCTGTTCGAACTTCCGGCCCTCGGAGCATCGTTTGCGGCTGGTCATGGGGCCGCGAAACTGTCGATGAACTGGAAGCGTGGAGGCGGCGTCGGTTACCAGCTCGCGGCCGCTGCGCTTGACGCAGACGGTCGGGGCTCAGAACCAGGTCCGCACCCCTACAAGGACGCTCAGGCCCTCCACATCTTCATCTGCGGCCCGGTAGAAATCCGCAGTATTGCCGAAGGCTCGTTCGTACTGGACCCCCAGATAGGGCGCGATGACCGCCGGTCCTGAGCTCGGGAGGAATTCGTACCGCAGCCGCGCCCCGATACTTGCCGTCGACAATCCCGAACCGATTTGCAGTTCGGGTATGTTCTGGAGAGCCAGATCGAACTCCGTCCGCGGCTGGAGAATAAGCGCCTGGGTGAGGCGAAGGTCATATTCGCCTTCGAAACGCAGCGTCACATCACCCTTGTTCGAGACGAAGGCAAACCCTTCGACCTCGAACCAATAGGGCGCGAGCCCCTGGATGCCGGTGACGAAATAGGTCCGGTCGGCCCCTGGTTGCAGATCCTGCCGCACCCCCAGTTGCAGGTCGAACCAAGGATCGATTGCGCGGCTCCACAAGGCCTGAACCTCGACCTCCTCGAGGCCGTCGCCAAACTCGCCACCTCCCTCGCTCTTCAGCCAGAGCTTGTCGATGTCTCCGCCATACCAGGCTTGGGCATCCCATGCGTAGGAGTCGCGGCCCTCGCCTAGTTGTGCTTCCAGCCGGTCGAGCAGGATACGATAGGCTGGCATGTTCCCGTGTTGGTTGCCGAGGGCCATGCGAGCCGCGGCCATCTCCGAAGTGCCGTAGAAAGCGTCGGCGGCGTGCTCGAGCCCGCTGAATGCCTCCTGCGGCGGCGGTCCTGCGGGCGGGTTGGGTGCGCCCCCGCGAGCAGCCCCCATGTCGTGCCCGCCATGAGGATCTGCGGTCACTGGGTTCGTCTGCGCCAGCCCCATCCTATGTCCCGCGTGCGGATCGGCAGGCTGTTCGACGGGAGCCGCCTCCTCGGGCATGTTGTGCCCCGCGTGCGGGTCGGCTTCCTGCTGCGGCATGACGTGACCGGCATGTGGGTCGGCAACGGCGGGAGCATTGGATGGCTCGCTTGCCGGCATGTCATGGCCGGGATGCGGATCCGTCGTGACGGGAGCAGCTTGTGCCGGCCGCATGTTATGTCCTGAGTGCGGATCAGCGGGCCGGTCGGCGGGCGCTCCCTCTTGCGGCATGTCGTGGCCCGCATGGCGGTCAGCAGCCTCGGCTGCCCCTTGGTGCTGGGCCTGCTCGGCTGGCGCGGGCGTGTGGCCCTCGTGCTGGGACAAGGCGGGAGACGCGACCGACCCCGCCAGCATGATCATCGCAGCGCGCTTCATGCGGTTTCTCCGTCCATCGGCCGAACCTTGACGATGCGCATCATCCCGGCATGCATGTGGTACAGAAGGTGGCAGTGGAACGCCCAATCGCCCGGGGCATCGGCCGTGAGGTCGAGATCGATGAACCCGCCGGGCAAGACCTTGACGGTGTGCTTCAGCGGCTGGTTGCCGGCATTGCCGTTGACGAGCTCCCAGAAGTGCCCGTGGATGTGCATCGGATGGGTCATCATGGTGTCGTTGACGAGGCGCATGCGGACCCGCTCGTTGCGAGCGAAGCGGTATGGCTCGGGGTTCTCGCTCAACTGCTCTCCGTCTAGCGACCACATGAAGCGCTCCATGTTGCCGGTCAGGTGGATCTCGAGGAGGCGTGTGGGCGCGCGCGTGTCCTTGTTCGGTGTGAGCGAGACGAGGTCCCTGTAGGTCAGCACCCGATGGCCGACATCCTCCAGCCCGATGCCCGGGTCGCCCGTGCGGTCCACCGGATTGGGCGCGATCATGTCGACACCCACCCCGACCGGGAACGAGACCTTGCTCTTGTCGCGCATATCCATGCTGGAATGATCCATTCCCGCCATCGCGCCTGCGCCAGCGCCGTGCTCCATTGCGGCCATTGACCCGCCCACCGGTGCGGCCGCTCCGTGCGCCATGCCCGGCATGGTGCTGTGGTCCATCCCCTGCATGCCGGCGGCGGGCGCTGCTGCGCTCGGACCGTGATCCATGCCCTGCATCCCACCCATGCCCATGTCCCTCATGGTGAGCGTAGGCCGCCGGCGAAGCGGGGGGACGGGCGCCGTGATGCCGAGGCGCGGCGCAAGCGTCGCCCGGCCCATGCCCGAGCGGTCGATGCTCTCCGAGACGATGGTATAGGCCTGGTCCTGCGGCTCGACGATGAAGTCATAGGTCTCGGCATTGCCGATCTGGAACTCGTCGACGGTAACGGGCCGGACGTTGATGCCGTCGGTCGCCACCAGGGTCATCGGCAGGCCGGGAATGCGCACGTTGAAGGTCGTCTGCGCGCCGGAATTGATGATCCGCAGCCGCACCCGCTCGCCCGGCGCGAACAGCCCGGTCCAGTTCTCGTCCGAGCTGTGGCCGTTGATGAGGAACGTATAGGCGGCCTCGGTCACGTCCGAGATGTCGGTCGGATCCATCCGCATACGGGCGAACACGTCGCGATCCGCCTGGGACATCGGCTCCTCACGACCCGACAGCCGACCAAGCAGCGTGGTCTTCTGGCGATTGAAGAAGCCGCCCTCCTGCTTCATGCGCGTGAAGATCGTGTGCGGGTGGAGGAAGCTCCAGTCCGAAAGGACGATCACGTGCTCGCGGTCGTACGCCACCGGGTCCGGCTCCGCTGGATCGATGATCAGCGGGCCATAATGCCCGACCTGCTCCTGCAACCCCGAGTGGCTGTGGTACCAGTAGGTGCCCGACTGCTTGAGCGGAAACTCGTAGGTGAAGGTCGAATGCGGCTTGATGCCGGGGAAGCTCACCCCTGGGACGCCGTCCATCTGCATGGGTACGATCAGGCCGTGCCAGTGAATGGAGGTGTCCTCGTCGAGGTGATTGGTTACCGCCAGTCGCACGGTCTGGCCTTCGCGCATGCGGATGAGGGGCGCGGGTATGGTGCCGTTGATGGCGATCGCATGCCCGGTGCGGCCATCGACATCGAAGGCTGCATCAGCGATGTCGAGCCTGATGTCGTTGCCGGTGAGCGGCGACATGCCTTTCGCGGCGAGCCCGTGCGAGCCCGTCTGTGCCCACGCGGGGAACAGGCCCGTGAGGCCGAGCCCGGCCGCACCGATTGCGCCAGAGCGCAGCAGGGCGCGGCGTTGGAGAAGGGAATTCATCTGCAAGTCCGATCGATGAAGAGGCGCGGAAACCGGGCGTAGGAGGCAGCAGCGAGCCGCCTCCCTCGCCGGTTCTTACTGACCGCCCATGGTGTGCCCGGCGTGCGGGTCCGCTTCGGCGGGGCCGGCAGCTGCTGCGGGCTTGTCGCAACAATCCATGGCAGCACCTGCGGCCTTCATTTGCTCGCAGCAGCATTCGCCCTGCATGTCGTGACCTGCGTGCTCGTCAACGCTGCTACCGGCCTGACCCAAGCCGTGCTCCTTAGCCGGAGCATGGCTTGCGTGAGGGTCTGTGGCAGTATCTTGGGCGACAACGGGTGAGGCGATCGCAAACGCGAGCGCGGCAAAAACCATCTTCATCGTGAATATCTCCAGTGAGAACGCGTGTAGCTCAGATCACTGGATTGGTACGCGGCGGCGGCGTCTCTCCCTCACGCTTGAAAGCGGTAAGTGGCTGGTCGGGGCCAGCTATTATGGGCGCTCCAAACCGCGCGATGGCAAGGCTCCTCGGTGCCGCGATGGCCGGCAAGGCAGCGCAAGCCGCCGCACAACTTGCCTGGTCTGGAATGTCGCTGTCGCTCGCCGGCAGTTCGCCACCCGAGCAGTGGCCCGGCATTGCCATCATCTCATGCGGATCGGCGTGCCGACCAGCCGCCATGGCGCCGCTCGCCATTGCGATCGGCGACAGGAACAGCGCAAGCACGACCAGCAGAGAGCTCAAGAAGCGGTGCATCATGCCAATAGGTAAGAGACTGGCGTTGAGCCTGCAATGAACACCGGCGCGTTCCTCTGAAGTCCGGCGTCATGGGCGAAATCCCTCAGGATCGGGCAATCCGGTCTGCCGTCCGCATGCAGCTTTTTTTGCAGGCGAGCAGGTTAAGCGGCACACATGCCGTGCCATGAACTTGGCCAGTTTCGACAAGGAGCGCCACATCCCGCGACGGTTGAGCAGCCAGCGGCCTGCGTAGCTGCTATGTGAGATCCTCCAAGGCCGCTGCCTGGCCGCTATCAACGATCAAGGGAACTCGCTCGATCATGACCGCAGATGTCCCCTCGCCCATGGAAGCCAAGCTGGTCGATGAATTGCCCGAGGGGCCCGGCTGGCAGTACGAGCCCAAATGGGATGGCTTCCGCGCGCTGGTGGTTCGCGATGGCGGCGATGTCCAGATCATATCCAAATCCGGGAAATCGCTCTCCCGCTATTTCCCCGAGATCGTCACCATGGTCGAGGGCGTGAAGTGCGACAGCTTCATCCTGGATGGAGAACTCATTCTCCCGGTCGGTGAAGTACTCTCATTCGATGCGCTGCAGGCGCGTTTGCATCCGGCCGCGAGCCGCATCGCCAAGCTCTCGCGGGACACACCAGCGCAGCTCATGCTCTTCGATTGCCTCCGGCTCGATGGTCAGGATCTATCGGCGGCGCCGCTTCACGAACGCCGGGCGGCGCTCGAAAGCTTCCACAAGAAGCATGACCAGAAAGCCCTGCTCCTGTCGGACTGTACGCATGACGTGGAGGCGGCCCGCTCGTGGCTGGCACGGAGCGGCGGAGCGCTCGACGGCGTGGTCGCCAAGCGCCTCGACGAACCCTACCGGCCAGGGGAGCGAGCGATGATCAAGGTGAAGCAGCACCGAACGGCCGATTGCGTGGTCGGCGGCTTCCGCAGCGCGAAAGACGGCGTCGCTTCGCTGCTGCTGGGCCTCTACGATGAAGATGGTCTCCTCCACCATGTGGGCTTCACATCCGGTATTGCCCTGGCCCAGCGCGCCGCGCTGGCTTCGAAGCTCGAGCCCCTCATCGAGGGCCCTGGTTTCACCGGCAGGGCCCCCGGAGGACCAAGCCGCTGGAATAATGGCAAGGAAAGCGAATGGAAGCCGCTCAGAAACGAGCTGGTGGTCGAGGTGCTCTATGACCAGGTAACCGGCAAGCGTTTCCGCCACGGGACGAAGCTGCTCAGGTGGCGACCCGACAAGGCGCCCGCTCAGTGCGGCATGGACCAGCTGGCCCAGGAGCTCCGACCAGCGGAACTCGCCACGATCGGAGCTTAGTCATACGCCCGTGCCCCGAAGGAACCGCACCTCGAACGATACCGCTCGGCGTAGCGAAGCGAGCAGGCGGCCGGGAGCACGGCATCTTCCTTGCTGCGCTCGGCCCGCAGCAGCATGCGCCCGCTATCGGTGTCGCTACCGGGCGTTTACCCCGCCAGCCCCAGCAGCACCTCGACCGTTTCGTCGGGCTTGTTCTGCATGACGAAGTGGTCGCAATCCACTTCGCGGTAGTCGCAGCCGGACGCCCGCGCCTTCTCGGCGAAGCGCGGGAAGGCGCTGGGCTGGTAGCCGGTGGCGAAGATGTAGCTCTTCCTGGGGATGGCCTGCTCCGCGCCCGACAGCGGCACCGCCTCCAGCAAGGTAAGCAGCGGGTGGTAGCCGACCACGCCCGGCACCGGTTCGAACTCGGGCGGGCTGCCGATCGGACGGACGAGGCCGGGTCGGTGCCTCTGCGTGTCGATGTACCAGTCGTGCTCGAACGCGCCGGTGATGTCCCACAGCGATGTGTCGCTCTCGGGCCAGAAGGCGTCCACGTAACAGATCGCGTCGATCCGCGCGCCGAGCCGGCTTGCGACGCCGGTTATGACCATGCCGCCATAGGAATGCCCGGCCAGGATGAAGCGCTCGATGCCAGCGGCTTCCACCTGCGCGCATACGTCCTCGATATGGTCCGTCAGCGTGATGCCCGGGTGAAGCTCGTCCTGGCGGGTGCCGAGGCCAGGCAGGGTGCAGGCGAGCGCGCGATGGCCGGCCGCTTCCAGCCGCGCGGGCACCTCGCCCCAGGTCTGGTGGCCGCCCCAGGCGCCGTGGACCAGAACGTAATCAGCCATACTCGTTCTCTCCCGACCTGCGCCCAATAGCAGAAGGCCCGCAAACCCTAACGGGTTCGCGGGCCTTCCATCAAGCTATGCTTGCGTGCCGGCGGTGCCGGACCGCACCCGTGCTTTGGCGGTTCAGGCCGGAGCGCCGCCCAGCTGCACGCCGCGGCCGGTGCGCCAGCCGGTGGCATAGGTATCGGCCGCCATCTTGCCGTAAGGCACGGGGCTGACGATGACCTTGACGTTGAGCTGCTTGTGCGGCTCCACCGTGGTCTTCTCGGTGCCGCCGTTCTCCTCGCCCCAGACCAGCTCGAGCTCGGTGCCCAGGGGCACTTCGGGGTCGACCATGCCCAGCGACAGGGCCTTCTTCTCGTTCCAGCTGTAGCCGGTGAACATCGACAGGCCGATCACCGTGCCGTCAGCGTCCACGACCTTGTCGTAATTGCTGTTGGCATAGTTGGCGAGCGGCAGGTCGAAGAACTTGTACTGCTCGCCCTCTGGATCGAACATCGAGCCCATGATCTTCTTCATGTCGTCGGCCGACCACTCGAAGGTGACCTTCTTGCGCTGTTCCTTGGGATCGATCTCCTTGAGCGCGTCGGCGCCGTGGAAATCGTGGTCGAACTTGACGAACGGGCCGTAGCCCAGCTCCCACGGGTTCAGGTAGTAGTCCTCGATGCTCTCGCCCACGAAGGAGCCGCCGATCGAGCCGGTCGCCTCGTAGCTGTCCGCGGGCAGCCACTTGCGGAAGTCGGCCAGCTTGTCGCCGGTGTAGATCGCCGGCAGCGGCGAGGGGATCCAGCCCGATTCAAGCGTGTTCGAGGGATAGGCGCGGCTACCCACCGCGATGAGGCCGAACTCCTCGCCCGCCTTGAGGATCTGCTCGCGGACGTACTCCTGCTCCTCGTAGGGGCCCCAGATCTCGAGGCCCGGCGAGCCGGCCATGCCGTGGCGCAGCGTGCGCACGGTCTTGTCGCCGATCTTCATGGAGGACATGTTGAAGAACTTGAGCTTGTCGAGCGGCTCGCCGTTGAGCTTCTCGATCACGTTCCAGGCCTGCGGGCCCTGAATCTGGAAGCGCCAGGAGATGCGGTTGACGGGCTTGCCCATCGGCCGGCTGGGCGAACGCGGATCGTTGATGATCTCCACGTCGTAGCCGCCGGTCTCGCCGTGGAAGCGCAGCCAGTTGGCCGCCGGCGCGCGGCCGACATAGACGAACTCGTTCTCGGCCAGGTAGAAGATGATGCCGTCGCCGATGACATGGCCGTAAGGCGTGGTCGGCACGTACTGCTTGGCCTTGTTGATCTCCCAGCCCTTGGGCGAGTTGATCATGGTGTCGGAGAGCAGCTTCAGCGCGTCCGGGCCCTTGATGTAGAGGTCGAACATGTGGTGCGACTGATCGAACAGGACGGCCGAGTGCTGCCAGGCCCACTGCTCGTCACGCCAGTTGGAGAACTCGGGCGCGACGACCGGGTACACGTAGGCGCCGATCTTGTTGTTGCGCAGCTGGCCGACGATGTCGGCCGACCCTTCCACGATTTGCTGAAGGTTATCCGCCATGCTCAATCCTCTCCATGATTGTGAATGAATCACATATACGAAATTGGTGCCCGCTGCATACAGAAGTGCTGCGGGCGTGCAATAGGCAAGCGGCCCAGCCTGAGCGGAGGTTCCCATGAAAGTCGAAGCGCTCGACCACGTCAACATCATTACCGACAGGCTGGATGAGACCGCCGCCTTCTACGCCGATCTCCTCTCGCTGGAATGCCGCGATGCGCCCCCGCCGCTGACGCGCCAGAACGCGCAGTGGATGCACGATGGGGGGGGGAGGGCGATCATCCACATCAACTCGGTAGACTGCCCGCGCGCCTTCGATCGCGAGGTGCGGCCCGGCGCGCTGACCGGGGCGCTGCACCATGTGGCGCTGAGGCTGGACGGGTATGAGGAAGTGCTGGCGCGGCTCGATGCGCGCGGGGCCGAGTACCGGGTGAACTTCGTGGCGGCGATCGGCCTGCGGCAGATCTTCACCGCCGATCCCAACAATGTTCTGCTGGAGCTGAACTTCTTCGCCGGGTGACCGGCCGGCGGTCGCCATCGCCCCGGCGCCCCTGGCAGGCGCGCCGGTCCATCGATCAGGACTGCAGCGGCGCTTCATGCTCCGGCCGCGCGCTTGCCGGTGCCTTCATCGGACTGGGCCCGAACCGGCCAGGCGGGCGGAACAGCACCTCCAGACCTGCGGCCTCGACCGCGCGTTCGGCCAGCACGCTGCCAAGGAGCGCGCCGACGAACAGGAGAAGCAAGCCCATGGAGGCGCCTGGCGCCCAGGGTTCCAGGGCCAGCAGGATCAGTGCGATGAAGATCGTGTGGAACAGGAACAATTCCAGCGTCCGCTGCCCGAGCCAGGTGAACACGACCCTGGTGGGCCTCGCCAGCGTCAACAGCGCGGCCATCGACAGGCCGAAAGCCACATCCGGTAACGAGCGCAGCGCCACCGGGATGCGATCGTAACCGGGTACGGCCCCGGAGAGCATCAGGTCGGCCGCGTAGAGGATTGTACCGGCGACGGAGAGGACAACGATCCGCCTGGTGGAGCCCAACAGCCAGACGGCCAGGGGCGCGCTCCAGAAGCCGAGGGCGAAGTAGATCATTGCGAACAGCGCTAGGTTCGAGATGAGCAGCTCGTAGGCGGGCAAGTTCAAGGTCTTGTCGGCCGCATAGACCGCGGCGTTCAGCGCAACCACCGCACAGACCTGCCAGGCCAGGCGGAGCGGCATGAGGGCGCGCATCACCAGGCTCATGATCAGGATAGCATAGATGAACCACAAGGTGCCGAAGGGCACGATGAAGAGCTGGGACGCCTTGTACAGCGGCCTGCCGAACCCGTTTATGGGCATGAAGAACTGGAGCGCGAAGTAGATCAGCGTCCACACGAAGATGATCCAGCAGAGCACCAGGATGCGCGTGCGCAGGACGACGCTCCATGGCTTCTTCAGCCCCCAGAAGGCGAGGATGCCCGAGCAGACGAAGAACATCGGCATCCGGATCTGGCGGAGCAGCACGTTCGCCTGCAGGAACAGGTCCGAAATCTCGCCTGGCAGATGGATCGCCCGCTCGTAGGTGTGCAGCAGGATGACAAGAACGATCGCGGCGCCCCGCGCGCTGTCGATCCAGTCGACCCTCGGCCTGCCGGCCCGCTTCTCGCCCGCCGCGGACGAAGGGCCGCCGGGCGGCGGAATTGTGCCCATCTCGGATCCCTGCTGCAGACGCGGCGGCCGGTCGCGACCCGCCATCGGCGAGGGGCCGCTTACCCGAGGGGGCGGTTACGTCACGGGCGCAGAATGGGATGCCCCGCAGCGGCACAGAGCGACAAAGCAGCGTTCATAAAGACTGCCGATCGCGCGGGCCAGCGCTAGCGCGGCACTCCGCCCGCCGTCGTGGTGCGGTACATCTCGCGCCGGAAGCCGTCATAATCATTGGGCGCCAGGTGGATGGCGAGGCGGTTATCCCACAGCGCCACCATCCCAGGCTCCCAGCGCAGGCGGCAGCAGAAGGCGTGCTGCGTGACATGCGCCACCAGGAAGTCGAGGATCGGCTTGGCTTCCGGCGTGCTCATGCCCTCGATGCCCACGGAGTAGGTCTCGCAGATATAGAGCGCCTCCTCTCCCGTCTCGGGATGGGTGCGCACCAGCGGGTGGTAGCTGCCCGCGAGGCCCTGCTCCTGCTTGGCCTGGTCGCCGAAGCCGAGCGGCTTGCCCAGGTGCTTGGCCTGGGTGAGCTGATTGTTGGCGGCGGACATATGCACGCGCAGGCCGCGCAGCATGTCGCGATAGGCGGGCGACAGATGGCGCAGCGCGAGGGCGCAATTGGCCCACACCGTGTCGCCACCATAGGGCGGGCCCGCGACCATGCGCAGCGTGGTGATCGCGGGCGGCTCGGGCAGGAACGGGCTATCGGTGTGCCAGCTGCCGCCGAACAGCGCAGGCGTGACGGTGTCCGCCTCCTTGATGATCGGGTGGACGTCGCGGTGCCCCTCCACGCCTTGGGTGTAGGCATCCACCGCGAAGGGGCCGAGCCGGGCGCCGAACGCCTCGTGCTCGGCATGGCTCAGGTACTGGCCGCGCAGGAACAGCATCTTGTGGCGGTAGAGCGCCTGCTTGAAGTGCTCGAAACCCTCGTCCGAGAGCTCGGGCAGGCGCACGCCCGCGATCTCGGCCCCCATCGCCCCCGAGAGCGGGATCGCCTCGAAATGCGGGGACTGGAACGGGCTGTTGTCGAAATCACCCGTAGGCGCGAGCCGTACTTCCCACATCGCTTCGTTCCTTTCGCCGTACTCGTTGCGCAGGAAGTAGGCAGTGTTGCACGCCGTGCAATCCGGCGGTTGGGTGCCGCGCCCCTGCAAGAACCATGGCTAGGCCATTTCGATCACCGTCTTGGCGAAGCTATCGGGTCCCCAGGCGTGGGCGTAGGCGGCGCTCGCCTCGTCGAAGCCGAAGGTGGCGCCGATCAGCGGCTTGATGCCGTTCACGTCGATCGCCGCGTTGAGTCGGCGCGCCATCGCGCCCGAGCCCACGAAGATGCCGCGCAGCAGCCCGGCGGTCATCATCAGCCCGCGCGGATTGGGGCCGCCCTCGGGCTCGAGCACGCCGATCATCGCCACTTCGCCAGAGGTTCGCAGCGCTGCCATGGACTGCTCGGCCGTGCCTGCGCCGCCGACCTCGACCACCTTGTCCACCCCGCCGAGGGCCCGCCCGACATGCGCGCCCCATTCGGGAACCGCCTTGTAGTTCACCCCATGCACGGCGCCCAGCTCGCGAATGCGCGCCAGCTTCTCGTCGGAGGAGGAGGTGGCGATCACCTCGCAACCGCCCGCGAGGGCGATCTGCAGCGCCAGCATCGACACGCCGCCCGATCCCAGCACCAGCACGCGCATGCCGGGCAGCAGCGCGCGCGGCCCTTCGTACAGCGCATTCCAGGCAGTGACGCCGGCGCAGGGCAGGCAGGCGGCCTCGGCAAAGGACAGCGTCTGCGCCATCGGCACCACGCCGCTCTCGGGCAGCACGACATATTCGGCCAGCATGCCCGGCGCGCGCCCGTCGCCCAGTGCCGCGCTCGGCTGGGGCGGGCCGTCCTCCCAAGCGGTGAAGAAGGAGGATTGCACCCGGTCCCCTTCCTTGAACCGCGTCACCCCCGGGCCGACCGCGGCCACTTCGCCCGCGCCGTCCGACAGCGGCACCGCGGGCGCGGTGAGCGCGCCGCCGAAATACTTGCCCGCGGCGACCGCGAAATCGCGGTAGTTGATCGAGCACGCCCGCACGCGCATCAGCACCTCGCCGGGGCCGGGGGCGGGCTGGGGAAGCTCCTCCAGCACAAGCGAGTGGAACCCGTCCGAGCCGGCCGGCAATCTCCATGCGCGCATCGTCATCATCTCCTGTGTGTCGCCGATGGCCCGCCGGGCGTGGGTGCCGGGACCTGGACGATCAGCCTGTCATGCCTCGGGCCACCTGCCAGCGATCGCCGTGCCGGACCATCGCAAATCTCCTGGTCTGGCGGCGCGGACGGCTACAGCTCGAGCGTCTCGAGCGTGCCGCCATCCACCGCCCAGTCCTGCCCGGTGACGTGGCTTGCCGCATCCGACAGCAGGAAGGCGGCGACTTCGGCCAGCTCCTCGGGCGCGCCCATCCGCCGCTGCGGGATGCGTGCCTCGATCTTGTCCTGCTGCTCGGGCGGGATGCGGTCGAGCGCCTCGGTGCGGATGAAGCCTGGGATGATGCAATTGCAGCGCACATTGTGCGGCGCGAGTTCCATCGCCACCGCGCGGCTCAGGCCGAGCACGCCGTGCTTGGAGGCGACATAGGCCGGGTTCATCGCCATGCCGCGCTTGCTGGCCATCGACCCGGTAATGAGGATGGCGCCGGCCTTGGCCTCGATCATCGGCGGAATGACCTTCTGGATGGCCCAGAACACGCTCGTCAAATTGACGCGGATGGTCTCCTCGAAGGCGTCGCCCGGAAAGGCGGTGAGCGGGGTGAAGCCCCCGGTCAGCCCGGCATTGGCGAACAGCGCGTGGATGGGCCCGTTCTGCTGGACCGCCGCGTCGAAGGCCGCATCGAGCTGCGCGCGGTCGCCCACGTCGGCGGCGGCCCAGGCGGTGCGCCCGCCGATCGCCGCCTTGGCTTCCTCCAGCTTGTCGGCCCGGCGCGCGACCAGCGTCACCGCGGCGCCGCGCTCCACCAGCAGCTTGGCGGTGGTGAGGCCGATGCCGCTCGAAGCGCCGGTGACGACGATGTGCTTGCCGGCGAAGTCCATGCGCTATCCCACCCCTTGCACGAAGGCGCGCCATGGCGCCGCCTCGGCATCCTCGCGCGTGTGCGGCGACCAGATGCGCTCGAGCAGCGCTCGTGCCTCAGGCTCGGCCATCCCGCAAGCCTCGCGGTGCCAGCGGTAGAAGAACGCCGAAACGCGCCAGTTCATGATGCAATGCACGTGGACCGGTGCCTCGTCCGCTTCAAGCGAGGCGACGAATGCCTGGTAATGCGCCTCGGTGGGCGCGTCGAACGGCACCGGAATGTGGCTGTAGGCCAGGCCAGCTGCGGCCATCTGCGCGGGCGGATCGGCCAGCGCCTCCGGGTGCGAGTGCAGCGCCAGGTCGATGACCCGCTGCGTGCCGATGGCGGCGAGGCGCTGCGGGTCACCCTCGCGCAGCGCGCCCGAGGTGGTGATGCGTGGGCTCAGGCGCAGGAAGTTGCGGATGTCGGCAGGGTCGGTGGCCATCGGGCAGGCCTTGGCCCCTCTCGACGGAGGCTACACCAGCCCCAGCACCCGCGCGGCATTGTCCTTCATAATGCCGGGCATCACCTCGTCCTTGAAGCCCACGTCCTTGGCCGCGGCGATCCACTTGTCCGGGTGGATCAGCGGGAAGTCGCTGCCGAACAGCATCTTGTGCTTGAGCTGCGTGTTCGCATAGCGGATCACCTGCGGCGCGAAATATTTGGGGCTCCAGCCGCTCAGGTCGATGAAGACGTTGTCCTTGTGCAGCGCCATCGACAGGCTCTCGTCCACCCACGGCCAGCTCGGGTGGGCGAGGATGATCTTCATGTCGGGGAAGTCTACCGCCACGTCGTCCACCAGCATCGGCTCGCCATACTTCAGCCGCATCCCGCCGCCGCCGCGCATGCCCGTGCCCATGCCCGAATGGCCGGTGTGGAAGATGGCGGGCAGCTTGTACTCGGCGATGACCTCGTAGATCGGATAGCCCATCCGGTCCGCCGGGTGGCAGTTCTGCGCGATGTGGTGGAACTTGAAGCCCTTCACGCCATAATTCTCGATCAGGTCGCGGGCCTCGCGCGCCCCGTACTTGCCCTTGTGCGGATCGATGCTGGCAAAAGCCATGCAGATGTCGTCGTTCTTCAGCGCCATCTCGGCCACTTCGACATTGGAGACCCGCTTGGCGCCCATGCCGCTCTCGGCATCGACGGTGAACAGGCAGAAGGCGATGTTCGAGGCGCGGTACAGCTCGACGATCTCGGGCATCTTGGGCCGCTCGCGCGGCGCCTTGAAGTAGGTGCTGGCCGCATCGAAGAACTCGCCCATCACAGGGTCTTCGGGATCGTGGCACGAGATCTCGGCGTGGACATGCACGTCGATGGCGCGGATTTTAGTGAGGTCTATGGGCAAAGGCGGGTCCTCAGTTCAGGCAACGAGGTTTGGCATTTAGAGCGCCATCAGATAGGAGCAACTTGCGATCAGCGCAGGGCTCAGAGGCGGACCATGCTTTCGATTAGAGGCTATCACGTTGGCGTCTGGATCTTTGCAATCGCGGCCTTACTTTGTTTGCTCATCCTGCCGTTCGTCGCCTCCTGCTGTTCCAAATATGATCCCGAGTTGTCAGCATCGAGAGTTATAACTAACAGTGATTGGTTGCGCGCGCTGCTGTTTCTGCCAACTAGTTTCAGACTTGCGCTGATCGGCCTGACGGCTTCCCTGGTCTCCCTGCTCGCCACCCTGGGCAGTCTAAAGCTTGTTCGGAAGCCGCGCTGGCAAATGCCTGGCCTCACGCTGCTTGCTTCATTGACGGTGGGCGTGCTCTATATCTTTGCTTTTATGCAATTTCCGACTTCGGCAACCGCACTCCTTTGAACATCGTCTGGATGCTGGGGATACCGACGGGCGTCGGAGTCCTATACTATCCTCGCTGGCCGGGATTGCTACTCGGGTTGCCGCTTGCGGTCACTGGCTTCGTTGCCATGTACGCCATTAGTTTGGCGACCGGCCTCCCATTAGATTAATACTTCTAATCCAAAATAAGACCCGCCCCGGCAGTAACCGGAGCGGGTCAGCCATCAAAGCTTCATAATAACCGACTTCGTCTCCAGGTAAGCCTCGATTCCCAACCGGCCCTGTTCGTGGCCGATGCCGCTTTCCTTGTAGCCGCCGAAGGGGAAGGCCACGTCGATCATCGCGTGGCAATTGCCCCACACGGTGCCGGCCTTGATCTTGCTGGCGAGGCGATGCATCGCCGAGACGTCCTTGGTCCAGATGCCGGCGGCCAGGCCGTAATTGGTGTTGTTGGCTTCCTTGGCCACCTCGTCCAGATCCTCGAAGCGCTGGGCGACCACCACCGGCCCGAAGATCTCCTCGCGCACGACGCTCATCTGCGGGTTCACGTCGGCCAGGATCGTGGGGCTGACGTAGTAGCCGCCGTCGGACGCGGGCGAATCGCCGCCCATCACCACGCTCGCGCCGTCGCGCTTGCCGGCCTCGATATAGCCCATCACGCGCTCCTGCTGCTCCTTGGAGACCAGCGGGCCCATGTGCGCGGCCGGGTCGAGCGAGGGGCGCGGGGCCCAGAACTCGGCCGTGGCGGCCATGCCTTCCAGCACGTCGTCGAACACGTCCTTGTGCGCGTAGAGCCGCGATCCAGCGACGCAGACCTGGCCGGAATTGAAGAAGATCGCCTGCGCCACGCCGGGCGCCGCGGTTGCGAGGTCCACGTCGGGCATCACCACCACCGGGCTCTTGCCGCCCAGCTCCAGCGTCACGTGCTTGAGCGTCTCGGTGGCGTTGCGGTTGATGAGCTTGCCGATCTCGGTGGAGCCGGTGAAGGCGACCTTGTCCACGTCGGGATGCTTGACCAGCCGGTCGCCGCCGGTGTGGCCGTAGCCGGTAATGAGGTTGAACACGCCCGCCGGAATGTCCGACTGCTGGATGAGGTCTGCCAGGCGCAGCGCAGTGAGGCTGGTCTGCTCGGCGGGCTTGAGGATGATGGTGCACCCCGCCGCCAGCGCCGGGCCGATCTTGAGGCAGGCCATCAAGAGCGGGAAGTTCCACGGCACGATCTGCGCGCAGACGCCCACGGGCTCCTTGATGGTGTAGCCGAACATCATGCCGGCAGGCATGGTGTAGGGGGCGATGGTCTCGCCGTTCAGCTTGCTCGCCCAGCCGGCCATGTAGCGGATTTGGCTGGCGGCGCCGGGCACGTCGATCATGGCGGCCATGCCCTTGGGCTTGCCGTTGTCGATCGCCTCCAGCTCGGCCAGTTCGTCTGCATGGGCTTCGATGAGGTCGGCGAGGCCGTTCATGGCCCGCTCGCGCATGATCGGCGGCAGGCCGCGCCAGCGCTCGTCGTCGAAGGCGGCGCGGGCGGCGGCCACGGCGCGGTCAACGTCCTTGTCGGTCGCCTCGACGAAGCTGGAGATGACCTTGCCCGAAGATGGGTCCTCGACGTCGATCGTGGCATCGCCCGAGCTGTCGACCCACTCGCCGTTGATGAACAGCTGCGGCTTGCGAGCCAGCGCCTTCTTCGCGGCCTCGGAATATTCGCGCTGGGTGCGGTCGATGGTGGTGACTTCGTTCATGGTGCTTTCCTTGTCCCGCAGGCGACTCTGACGTTCGCCCATGAATAGCAGATGCGCCATATGGCCGCCTATCGTTGCGCCGGTCAAGCTAACGGTCGTTATGGTGCGGTGCGTTCTGGCCCCGCCTCGTGGCCGCGACTTTTCACGCCTGTGAAATCCCGGCTTGGCAAGGTGGCACCCGCACGCCTAGAACGCACCCCGTCAGTCGAGCGCGAGCCCGCGTTAGGACCCTGGCTTTCCAGAGAACACACACCGGAAAACAGGACAGGATTGCCATGACATTCAAGCTGCCAAGCCGTGCCGACCATGTCGGCTCGTTCCTCCGCCCCGCGCAACTGCTCGAGGCGCGCGACGGCCGCGCCGAGGGCACCGTCGACCCCGACACCCTGCGCCAAGTGGAGGACGCGGCGATCGCCGAACTCGTCCAGTGGCAGGAGAGCCTCGGCCTCAAGGCCATCACCGACGGCGAGTTCCGCCGCTACTTCTTCCATACCGATTTCCTGCTCCAGCTCTCGGGCGTGAAGGAGAAGGGCGGGCTGGAAAAGGCGTTCCACAACGCCGCCGGCAAGGACGTGCACTTCGCCCCGCCGGTTATGGTGGTGACCGACAAGGTCGAGCACGCCAAGCCCATCCAGCGCGCCGATTTCGAGTTCCTCGCTTCCCAGGTGGACGAGGGCTTCGTGCCCAAGGTCGCCATCCCCAGCCCCACCATGCTCCACTTCCGCGCCGGGCGCGCGGGCATTCCCGAGGCTGTCTACCCGACGATGGAGGAGTTCTACGCCGACGTGGCTGCCGCCTATCGCGACGAAGTGGACGACCTGGTGGCCGCCGGCTGCCGCTACATCCAGATGGACGACACCAACCTCGCCTACCTGTGCGACGAGGGCCACCGCGCCGATGCGCTCGCCCGCGGCGTGGACCCGGACGAGACGCCGCGCGCCTATGCCAAGCTCATCAACGAGAGCTTCGCCTCCGCGCCCGCCGACCTCATCAAGGCCGTGCACCTGTGCCGCGGCAATTTCCGCTCGAGCTGGAGCGCGGAGGGCGGCTACGAGCCGGTGGCCGAGATCATGTTCAACGAACTCGATATCGACGCCTTCTTCCTCGAATACGACGATCCGCGCTCGGGCGACTTCGCGCCCCTGCGGTTCCTGCCCAAGGGCAAGACGGTGGTGCTGGGCCTGGTCACCACCAAGCTCGGCGAGCTGGAGAGCAAGGACGACATCAAGCGCCGGATCGACGAGGCGGCGCGCTATGTCGACATGGACCAGCTCGCGCTGAGCCCGCAATGCGGCTTTGCCAGCACCGTCCACGGCAACGACATCACGACCGAGCAGCAGGCCGAGAAGATCCGCCTGTGCATCGAGGTGGCCGAGGACGTGTGGGGCTCGGTGCGCGCTACCGTCGACTGAACCGAAAAGGGGCGCGGCATCCGTGCCGCGCTCCCTTCACTTGCCCATTCCGGCCGCGCTCTTCAGAACCGCTTGCGCAGGTTCACCGCCCACTCGCGCGGGCGGCCGGGCTGGGCGATGGAATAGCCCTGCGAGCCGATGGTCTGGTCGTTGACGGTCAGCAGGTAGTATTCGTCGAACAAATTAGTGACCTCAAAGCCGATCTCCAGGTCGTCGGCCTCGTTGCGCCAGGTAACCCGCCCGTTGGCGACCGTGTAGGCGTCGATCTTGTTGGCGGAACGATTGGCCGCTTCGGTGTAAACCTCGCCCTGGTAGGCCGCATCGAGCCGCGGGGTCAGCGTGCCCACATCGCCCAGATCGACCTCGTACTGCACGCCGATGCTCCACTTCCACTCCGGCGTGTACGGGGCGTAATCGCCGAATTGCGGGCCGTTGATGTTGCCGGGGCCGCCCACGGTGGCGGTGGTGGTGACGCCGGTTACCGGGTTGGTGGTGGTGAAGGTCCCGAACTCCTTGTACTCGAAATCCAGATAGCTCACCGCGGCATCGATCAGCAGCCCGTCGATCGGCCGGATGGTGCTCTCGACCTCCACGCCCTTGATGTCCGCGTCGCCCGAATTGATGGGGAGCTGGCAGGGGGTGCCGGCGCCGGGGCCGGTCAAGGCGGTGCAATCGTTCAGCCGCAGCTGGATGCCCTTGTACTTGCTGTAGAAGGCCGCGACGTTCAAGCGGACGCGCCGGTCGAGAAAGTCGCTCTTGAGGCCGACTTCGTACGAATCCAGCGTTTCGGGATCGAACGAGAGCGCCTGCTGCACGAAGAACGGGCGCGGGTTGACGCCGCCGCCCTTGAAGCCGGTCGAGAACTGGGCGTAGGTCATCAGGTCGTCGGTCCAGGAATACTGGACGTTGGCGCGGTAATCCACGCGCTCGCCGCTGTATTCGCCGATCGTGCCGCTGAGCGGCAGCACTCCGTTGGCGGTGATCGAGGTGGGATCGTTGTACGGGCGCTGGCGGATGTACAGGTAGGTCTTGGATTCCTCGGTGTAGCGAATGCCGCCGGTCACGGTCAGCGGCTCGATCGGCGTCCAGGACGCCTGCGCGAACAGCGCCTTGCTGTCCGCGTCCACCCGGTCGTTCTGCTGGAATTGCAGCGCCGACGAGCGCAGGTCCTGGAACGTGGCGGAGATCGAGCGCTGGTCGCTGTAATAGCCGCCAAGCGTGTACTGGATCTGGTCTTCAGGCCCCAGCGCGCCGTTCAGCCGCAGCTCCTGGCTGAAGAACTCGAACTCGATCGGGCTGATCCCCAGGCTGTGCGCCAGCGGGGAGGCATCGTTGTCGTTGGTGAAGACCGATTCGTACTCGCGGTAGGCGGAGATGGAGACCAGCTGCAACTGATCGGTCAGGTCCCACTCCACCTGGCCCGAGACGCCCCAGCCCTCGAAGCGCACGCGCCCATCGCCCACCGCGGCGCGGTAGGGCTCGTCCGCCGGCATGGTGAAGGTGGCGAAATTGCAGTAATTCCCGCAGACGAACCGCAGATCGTAGGGCACTTCGGTGGGGAAGGGCTGGATGTCGCGCGGCACTGCGCCGGAGGGCGGCGTGCCGGTGGTATAGGGCGGGTTGGGCGCCAGCGGGAAGATCGGGCTGGCCGGTCCGCCATTGGGATATTCGCGGTCCAGCAGGATCGTGCCGGCCGTGTTCCGGCTGTCGATGCTGTAATCGCCG
>Ga0210040_10003983_pt1 | contig 19562 bp, 15 predicted proteins | sample CryGeyCG12114_NA_FD_185462 | JGI IMG/M metagenome (GOLD analysis project Ga0210040, IMG submission 185462) | Groundwater microbial communities from aquifer - Crystal Geyser CG19_WC_8/21/14_NA (SPAdes) (version 2) | ecosystem: Environmental > Aquatic > Deep subsurface > Groundwater | place: USA...
GATCAGTCGAATTTATTTTCACCAACAAACGAAATGCAGTCGTCATCGCATCTCCATGTGAATCAAACAAAGAATTCTGTTGGTGCGTCAACGCATGCGTCCAGTCGGAGCTTTGTGATGCAGCATCAATCGCATGTTCAAATCGCATCCATGTGAACTAGGCTTTAGTTAGTTAGATAGAGCAATGGAGTGGAGTTACAAGTAATTTTTAAGAATCATAATTCTTCAATGGAATCAGGAATTCATGGATTCTACTCTTGTAAAATGTATTTCCTATGGAGTCGGAAAAATGCAATTACATTAAGACGCATCAAACCGAAACTTGACTTGTATGTAGTAGTAACGGGAACTTTTGAAGATATAGTTTAGCATGTAGGATAATTTCTAGTGGTTTGATGTTCGTAGTTACTGTCCATTTCAAAATAAAAGGCAGTAAATTTGCTCGTCAGGTTACATGGCAATGATTGTTTGGTACAAACAAAAAGTTCAGTAGTAAATGATGAAAAAATGAGCTGAAAATAGAAAATATGAAATTTGTTGGCATAGCATTTGTGAAATCTACAGTTCGATTTCCAGTATTTGGCCATTTAACCTGGGTCGCCAAATAACACAGGGCAACTGCCTTTTACTCTGAAATGGACAGTAGTTAGAATCATAAATTGTTTGTTTTAGGAGTTTTGTTTATACAAAAATGTGGGTGTTCTATATACAGTTGGTTTGGTTATGAAGATGTGATAGTAGATTTTTATAGGAAATTCTGTAGTGATCCTAAATTCAGAGATTTTGAATCCTAAACTGCTGTGTAAACACTATGGGAGGTGTAAGATAACGCAAGTAAATCCTCCTGGGGCTTTGTATTCAAATGCTTGGAAACAAATCAAACTAATATATTTCATATATTTTCGTCTCATGTAGTTCAATAAGGCCAATCTAACCTACAGAATTCCCATCTTTCATTGGATTAGTTCACTTTGGGCATAATACAATTATTATTGCTGAATCATGAAGCAGCATGCTAGCTTGCCAAATCATTGTACATTCTGATTTATTGGGGAGAATGAGTGTTATGATTATTAAACTGATCTCCAGTTACTTGAAAAATAGTGAGAAAAAGTTAATTCTGCATCAAAACATGCGAAATACAGCGCAATCACTAATGTACATGGCTTCAGTTTGACTAAAATTGTTAAAAATTATTAGCCCCATTTCTGTCATTCACAGAAGTGACAAAATTTTGCAAGGTTAGGTTAGGTCATACATGATGGTACAAAAAATCTTGAGTATTTCACAAAAGTTTCATTTTCCCAAGTTGTTTGGACAGACTATTTAAAAGTTTTTTACGAGAATCTTTAAACATCGACTTATTTTATGTGATTCAAGTAAAATTTTTGAATTTCTGTTAAAAAGCTTTATAATTTTTTTGTCATGCATTACTTAAACATCCTGTCAGATCAGTTAAACTGACGTCAATAAGTAAAAGTACTAATGTCGAGGCTACAAAGGTTCGAAATGCACTATTGTTGGATACTATTTACTTTTCTAACAAACTACGTACGTTTACGTAAAATATAGTTCAGAACGTTAGCCCCAAAAAGGGACCTGTACAAATGCATAACTTATTTGAGCAAATAATGCTGTGTATACACCTGTCTTTGTGTCAAAAATGTAATGAAAAATTAATTAGGCGCCGTTTTCTGTCAATGGAAAAGATAAATCAAGCTAAAGCTTTAGTAAAAATTCTCCCCATTGTACATTCATTCTATTAACATTAACAATTAACGTTACTGTTCCAGTCTGAAAAGGGACATTTTGAGGGATTTTTAAGGAAAATTTTAGTCTACTTCTCATATATATTATTTAGCAAATGGTGAATTTTAAAATGCTGTACGTTACGTTAGTCAGGTAGCCCACAAAATGCGTACTGTGCATCTTAAAACATGCATGTTTAGCAGAACATGAAAGATTCAATGCTATTTCCCCTGTATTTACTTCACCATAGTGTTCAAAGGGAAACGCTATTCCTAGTATTCAAGCTTTACATTCTGGACCAAGACTCGGTTACTTGCAAACTTGATTTACGTTTTACTTACTCAGTCCAAATCCAATCTTAATTTAACTTGTCCGCAATCAAACCTACGCAAACTATCCACTGTGTCTTCGTTTTTTATAGCGTTAGTTGAACAGCAGATAGCGAACAGCAGATGGACCAAAATACACACACCTACATACATTAGGGCGAAAATTTTCCACTTAAAACCCCTAAAACATATTAGCTATGCTAACAATGATTATTTAACCCCGCATTCAATGTTATTATAAGTTGTTCAAGTTAACTAAACGTTAAATTATCTTGCCGCCTACAAAACTAGCCATAGTATTGCAAACTATAAGTTAGTTAGCTTGAATATCCGTCTACTTATGATTGTCACACGGCTGTAAATTACTAACTAACCAAACTACGCACAAAATGTAAAAACTACACTTTTAGTTTACCGTGAAAAGATAGCTTTTAAACTCATTTACATGTGCAAACCAAAAGTAATAAACATGTGCCATAAGTTTTAGCTTGAAAACCTTTATCAAGGTTTTGCACCCTCCAGGTCCTGCAATCTAAAACTTTGATTAACCTATGAAAACAATAAAGTTTCATAACAATGCATGCAGCACACGCCATATGGGATTCTTCTTGCCTAATTAACATGAACGAACGAAACAAGGCGCAGTAGGCCTTAAACATGGAGTCACTTTATGAATGATAGGAGCGTATGTACGAAAAATATGCTACTCACTGACTGAGCAAACAAACTCCACTTTAGTCCACTCACGTAGTCAGTTACTCACTCACTTATATATACTGACTGGACTAGCTCTGTATAACGTGGGTAAAGTGCACATACAAGGATCGGGAGTATTCAATACATTTGAGAATGATTGCGGAAATGGGAGGTAAGTACGGAATCCAAAGGGTATAAGAACACGGGAGACGGGCCAAAGAATTCCAGTCGTGAACTTGTCACTTTCTCTTCAGGTATTCTTACTAACTTATTATCAAGTGAGTGAGCTCTGCAAGTCAATCGAATTTAAAAGTCCCTTTGAACCAGTCCAGCAAAAAAAATTCCGTTTGCATTTCATCTTTAAAAGGGAAATATAGACCAGACTCTTCTTGATATTCTTTCGGAGTCCGGGAGGGAAATTAAATTTGTACTCAAGGTAAGTTTTAATGTGCTCAAAAGTTTGCTTGCTGTTTTTGTTATGTATATGTGGTTGGATTTGAGATATAAACTTTTTCTTTTCAGATGATAGGAATGGAGATTTTCCCAGTACTTTGCCTGTGCCTCCCACTTGTGATTGGAGCTCCAGCCGATGAAGGATTAAAACAACAGGTAGGTGGCTCAAGATTTATGGAGATTAAGTTTGAAACTGCTTAAGGTTGCTTTAGGGGATGCTTTCATCTCCCATTTCATCATAATTATATACATATTATGTACGTTTTAGTTGGCATAGCATAATTCAGGCGGTAATAGGATATGAAATGAGGATGCTTCCGCAGATAAACTTAGTTAGTTAGTTGACAAATGTTCAATATTGGAGGTACATTTAAAAACGGTAAAACTATTGTTCAACAGTTGCAGGAGCAGAAGCAAAACTTAGTTGAAATTAAACTATAGTAGAGATCTGTATGAATAATTAATGGACAATCTTGAGAGTTTTTGCATGAAAAATGTACCGTCAATCTTGTGTCTTTTCAATTATTCATATTTCCCCGATGCTAACTAACTACATAAGTGATGCTCATTGAATGGAAGGAAAAACTTGAATGAGTATTTCACTGTGGGCAAGGGTGAAACAATCTTGTCTTAACGATTTTGACAGAAACACTGGGGGTTTAGTTTACATATGGAAATGAATGAGTAGTGTGATTCTATAGGAACCAAAGGAACTCATTAATCTCCTCTGATTCATCCATTTTGAACTTACAAAGAAATTTCTCTGGACTTTATATTGAGAGCTGAATGCAGTTGAATAAACATAACTTTCTAACTTGGTTAGTTTGTGAAAGTTTAGAAAGTTGATTTTCGTTTGTCTCGGTCCCTTTTACGGGAAAAGTTTAAAAATCAGTTTCTTTACAATGCTAAATCAATAGGATTTGTCAGCCAAAAAATTGCATTTATATGGACAGCTTGTCATTAATTTCTTTTCCATTGGAATCAACCACCTGGAGACCACTACATTCAATACTCATAAATTTTTGCATGCTACCATTTTGAGCTTGCATAACTGAACACACACATAATTCAAAGAAATGTCTTGAAAAAATGAAACCGACATTCCAAGTGCTCTTGTACGCTCAAATTCAATGATGGAGTTCTTGTCAAGTTGAGAACTCTTGGAATGATGTTCCAAGTCCAAGTATTCGTAAACCTAACTAACTAACTAAAGTAAGAACGGATAATTAAGGCAGACCAAGTAATAGCCAAAAGTTGCAAAATAGGGAAAAATTCGCAAATTTTAATTAAACTAAAACTAACTAATTAACTAACTAAAAAGCAAAATTCACTTCACCAGAAAGGCAAAACCCTGCGTCGGTGCATGAAATATTTTTGCTCATCTACAAAAAAATGGGTTTTTGCCTCAACAAAGACGGAATCCATATTAGGGATGTAATCGCAGTTACGTGATTCATCGTTCCCTGCATACATTCAAGTCACACATTTCATTCATCTTTGACTTTGCACAAAAGTTGAACCCAATGCAGTTAGTGAGTTTGTAAGGAAAGAGCAATCTATTCAAATGGTGATATACTATGGAATAAAGATCATTATTATGATCATCAGCGGATTCCGGGAAAATAACTGGCTAAATCTACCCGTCTCACTGAATTATGGAGCCGCCAAGTTAGTTAGTACGTTGGTGAAGCATGAGAAAATAATTATAAGAAGGGCTTTCGTTCCACTGGAATGAAACGCACGAATTGACAACGGATATATAGTTAGTCCGTTACCTTTGCTGGGAGGAACAACTTTATGAGCAATCCCAGACATTAATTTTTCAATGCAATTAACAAAAATGACAGGTGAGATGTGACAAACAAGAACTAAGTTAGTGAACTTGGCCATCAAAAGAAAAGGGACACCAATTATCACTTTTTACTTGCCTCTTGTTTGGCATTACAATCTAAAGAGTTTTTCCTGTCAAATTTATACCAATTAGTGTAGTTCGGACCAAAAGTTTCAAGAGAATACAACACTATTTGTTCATATTGTAAGAAAAGTGTGATAAGAAGCTAACATAGAATAAATACAAATACATACAAAGCAAATCTGTGAATACTGTTTCCAACTTGATTTTGCAGAATATTAGGCATTTTTAGTAAAAAAAACCTCGCAAAACATTTAGACAGCCCTAGATGTCTTAGATTACCCCAGCATGAAAATTAATATGGTTTAGAAAGTTTCTACCCACCACTATATAGACAAATGTGAGTATTATCCGCTACAGTGAATGGTCCGAACCCATCAACTTTAGCTTCACGCTTACATGGACCTTGCAAAGCTAACTGTACCGTGGAGAATCCATTTCTCGCAATATTTCTTGTGCACAATATTGTTTAATAGGATTTCTAAGAGCGCATTGGTCTAGAAAACTTATTGGAAAGAAATCTTTATCATTAATCGGAAACTGGACACTTTTATAAATGTCATTACTTTCACTACAAAAGTTTATGTCATAATCTTGTGAGGGGATAAAATTTGCTCCATTCCTCCATGCACGAACATGTGTGTGTGTACCACTAGATAAGTTTGCATTTTCATTCAGTAAGGGCACAAAAATTGAACCTGAACTGTGTACATATTACTGACCTAACTAACTAACTGACTAACTGATGTAACATTAGGGACCAGTTTCTAGAAATCGATATGACCACTTCAACTAATTATCCAGGAAATCTACACGTCAACGTGTTGAGTAGTATACCTTGTCCGCAAAAAGGAGGTAAATTTTATCCTATCCTACTACACAAATTTATCACACACAGGACAGGAAAAATTTACCTCCTTTTTCCGGATGGTCTATATTAAAAGTATAGAAATTTGTTTGACCAGATCATTGCATCACTTTGGAATTAATTGAATTGATGAGTGATAAAATTGATAGGGGTAGGGTCAAAGATATACTATATGCAGTGGTATTGTAAATTTCCAAAGTTTGTGTTCAACAGTGGGTAACGTGAGAATCCTCAGGAGACTCAAATTTGGAGCTATGAGTGTAATTGGATTTACAGCCATTGTCACTCATCTGGCATATCATATGTCCACGTTTTCCCATTTCGTCCTATTACGAAATATATAAAAATGTCGTCATTTATCATTGTAGATTGCTGCTGACTTATTTCGCAACGAAGATCCTTCCTTTTGGGCTGCTAGGTGGAGTCAAGGTAAGTTTCTTAATCATCACAATGACGTGCTAAGTTCTATACTGTCAACAATTGTGACAAATTTTTTCATCCATTCAAAGCAAACTTATAATTAGAAAGTGTGCAATTGATTGAGTGATGTCGTGAAATGCGATTGACGCAAAAATGTCAAAAATAGCGTTGCTTTGAAACAAAGCATAAGGGGCTAACTGATATAAGGTTTGAATAACATTCTAAACAGCATGATAAATTTGCCAACCTGTAGATTTTATTAAATCGCGCATGTTAATAGTTAAAATGGAATGATATAAATGTGAACCTAAACTTTTGTAACTATGCACAATCCGGCTGTCCCTATTTGCTTGAAATTGGATTCCCATTTCGTAGTTTTAGTATATCTTTTGCATGCACATGCACTAACTAAATTGTTTGCACCATTTGGCACCGTTTGTCGCACAGAGCCTGAAGACGCATTTTCCAATTTGCATGCACGAGGTGTTGGGATGGACAGTTTGGGCCGTGGCCACATTCTCCGCAGTCTGCACGGCATGGGTGAATGGGGCCAGTCCAAAGCCCCCAGCTGGAGATTTGGAGCCGTAAACACTCCAAAACGGGGAGGACTGGATTCTCTGGGCCGTGGCAATATCTTGAGATCCAGCAACTCTGATGAAGAATTCTCCAACTACATTCAAAACTTGTATTTGCGTTACTTGATTACTCAAAAGTCAGGTCGTAGTCTTGACTCTTTGGGCAAAGGGAATATTTTGAAAAGAAGTATTCGGGACTCTTCTGTAAAACCCGAAAAATCCCAGTAAAATAGTCAAAAGTAACTTTACACTTTAACTTGACTTTCATCAGTCAAGTTTCAAGACATTATACACACCAAAGCGAGAAGAATTTGAATCTGCATGCTTAAAAGTTGAGCTGGTATCGGAATTGGCTGTAGTTAGTTAAATAGTTAGTTGTATACTTCATTTGTAGTGATTTTGAGCACTTTTTTTGCATGGTGCACACTCTTATTTTGTTTTCACGATAATTTGTGCATGCTATACACAATCTATGCATACCATATTACATAGCACATCTTATTTTCACTTGAAACTTATAGTTAGCATATCCCGCACCCGCTAAATCTAAGCAATGAGCACGCTTTTATGAGATGGGAATTTCTCTTATTTCATTAGTCAAGTAAGTACCTTGCATGTAGAACCAAATAGGCTGGGCAATATAGACTCATCATTTGAATTGTGCTTGAGACTTGGAGTCCATATTTAGCGTACAGACAAGAGACACTTGAATGTTGCTCTCCTCTATGTTATACGTAGCGTCTGAATAAAACATTATGCTAGTTCATTTTGCATGAATAAACAATAAAAGAAGAATGCAACAAGAAATCATCATGTACTATTCAAAATTTTTTGCTTATGTAATCTGTTTCAACTCTGAACAAAACAAGTGATTCATTGTCCACGTAAAATTGCGCTGATTTTAGTCAGTTTTCCATTATCCAAAGGAACCTGCTGGATAATACAAAGTCCTTAGTCAGCAAGCTATCGAATCATGTCACGAATTGTAACCAACTACAAAATGACATTATTCTTTACTAGAGTGGATTCATTGAATGAAAGCTGCATGCTCGCTATTAGTAATCAAATTAATACAAAAATAGTACTGTATTTGCACAACAATATTATTTTCCATCGTGATTGGCCCAATTCAATTCCCATTTAATGCATGGTGGTTAAAGGGATTGTCTGTCTGCCTAAGCCTGCCAGTCATCAGCACGTCTCACTTCCCAAAACTGTAAGAATTGCATCCACTTTTTTACTTTCACTCACTCAGTAGTAATAAATTTTCTCAGTAACTATTCTAGAATGCACGGTGGGATAGGGTTGCAGCACTGTGCGTTCTGTTTTACTAACTAATGAATCAACAGTTTGCTTTCACGTACGCAGTAGTAGTAGTAATATGAACAAAAGCTGCATGTAAGAATTTTGCGTATTCACGCAGCGTGTCAAGCATGATAAACAATAGTAAGTTTGTAATGAACTTATGATAATGAATGAACCACAAACCTAAAGAATTTGTATACAGAAGACTATTATTATGTGAAGTGGTTTGTGGACAATAAAGAGTTAGTTAGTGTGTGCCTGAGGTCTTGAATCCACTTTTCTTGCCTTCATATGGAGACTTGTTGCTTATTTTAGGCGTTCAACTAAGGATTGTAAATGTAATTTGAATGTGGTTTGGTTTTGTCTTGGGTACAGCTAGGGACAGAAATGCTCCAATTCGAAGACTAGACTCTTTGGCTGGGGAGGCTTTTGGAGCTCAAAAACGATCGGGCTACATGGGGTAAGAAAAGATTACATAACATTGAGAATGGGGATTATGAAAGAAAAGTTTATTCAGATAAGGTGGCTAGTGAACTTCTTTGCAATGTTGCGTGGGTTGGTCAATTTTGGGAATAATGGATTGTGATGTAATTATGATGTGTGGGAAATGAGAATTTTGTGCGTAAACTGAGAGTTTTTTGACCAACGACGATGATTCAACTACGTAACGTAGTTTACGTCGGTCTCTACGTCATACAAAATGATAAATATGATGACATATGAATGTAAGATACGAGACTTTCGCATAAAAAGAGTTGTTATCATCATGTGGTTACAGGAAAAGGAATTTCGATGAAATCGACCGTACCGGATTTGGATTCATGAAGAGAAACTTTGATGAAATCGATCGCACAGGATTTGGATTCAACAAGAGGAATTTTGATGAAATTGATAGAACCGGGATGACATCTTTTATGAAACGAAAATTATTGTTGTAAAAGGTACTATGTAAATACTTTGACTCTACGGGATTCGATGCGAAAAATAAATAAACTTTATTTGGTCCTCTGTGAAAGATAATCTATTAAAGCTACATCCAGTAATATAATTTGCATTTTGGGATTCCATGTAGCCGATAAGAAAAATAATAATAATGGTAGAAATGATAATGGGTATTCTTTTTGTGTAGATTTACTCCGTCTAGGGTAACAAAAAGTTTGTGCAAACTTACACAAATGCTAAACCTGTAGATAAATAATCCTACGACCTAAACCAAATAAATAAGTTGGTTACATGAAAAAAACTACTTCCGTTCTCCCTAATACTAACTTACTATTGGTTTCGTCACCCACTAGTATTATTGTCGGTATTCGACCAAAATGTCAAACTTGTGTACTACAAATGTTATGTCAATGTCAATACACAGAGGGTAAGAGTAAGAATCCAATCATTTTTACCAACACTATAGTATGCCTGTTCAAAGAGCGTGCGGTCTAGATCTACAGAATACGCAAAATCTTATTCAAAATCAATTGAAAATAAAAATAACAAACTCCGTTTTCCAAGCTATCCTTAGCCTAAAGCTAGAATAAACTAACCAAAAATTGTAAGGCATGTTCCGCATAGCTATTTGTGCCAATCACGGCCAGAAATCAGAATGTAATATGAGTATGGATGGGGAAAGTTGAAACTTATTATATCTTCCTGTTGGTAATGGTGCTTATGGACTAATATTTAGCAGTATTGGCAGAGTTGAGGATCCTGAACTTTTTAACATTATAGTTTTATAGTATAATGCAAGTTTGTGTAAACGTGTCCACTCAAACAATGTACATGACTAAACCCTCCATTGTTAGAGAAGGATCAAAAGAAGGAAAAATATCAGAAATGTAGTTCAGTTATTATGTATTTGGATGCTCAGTAAGAATTGCTGCACTTACTAACTAACTATAACTTTATCATTGTTACAATTAAATGTACGTGTGCATGAGCTGAGCTTGCCAATAAAGTGGTTAATTTTTGAGCGTGCGTTCCTTCCCTATGCGGAAAATTCTTATTCACGATTTCAATGGAACTAAAAATCTTACTTTGATTCCTGATTGGATTAGAAGATAAAACAACACAACGAAAAGCATGAAAAGTATTAAGGTTAAATGCATTTCCCGTTGCAATAACTGTATTCACACACTTGACTAACATTGTAGGAATTCCCCAACTTTTATTAATAGCAATCTTCTTTCAACAACATTATAAACTTTAAAACTCCGAGACCATTCGATATTATAACTCTATAATATATATAAATTTTTTGTCCAAACCATAGTAAGTAGAAAATATTTACTCATTCCATTAAGCCACTACAAAAACAATATCAATCATTACATGTATGAGTATCTTTGGCGTAACACTAACTAACTAATTGAACAAAAAAATAAATGCCTACGTTTTTACTGTAAAACTATACAATTCCTGCAACAAACATAGTCCAGCTACAATAATAAGCTCAATAATCATTGCATTTATACTTTGTCAACTCACAATTCCTTACAAAACAAAAAGGATCCAATGCAATTAGCGGACGACTATACGAACAACACAGGTAGCTTTATTCCGACTTGTTGATAATGGATGGGAAACGAACAAGACGAAGTTGAGTTCCATAATCACATAATACAGCATCCGAACATCCCATGATTTGGCGAACAAAAACGGCATTGTCTCTATGACCCAAACGCACAGCTCGTACAGGTACTCCGCTCCGCACATCCCAAACAATTAGAGAGCCCTAGACAGATAAGGGAAACCATACCATATGCTTTCACTCACATAATGAAATCAATGATGGCAAAGTTTTAGGCACGAATCAACTTAGTTGTTCGCAGTAAAGCTAATTACAACGAAAACTAACTGCACATGTGAGTACAAAAATTGTTAGAGATACAGATTCTGGAAAAAACTTATCCATCAGTCATCATATAACAAAAGCGTACAATTTTACGAAAAAAGGGACGAAAAAAGTTCAATCACCAATATAGACCATCCGGAAAAAGGAGGTAAATTTTTCCTGTCCTGTGTGTGATAAATTTGTGTAGTAGGATAGGATAAAATTTACCTCCTTTTTGCGGACAAGGTATACAAAAAAGTTGATCTCACAATTATTTCATAGATTCATGATTGGAAACGAGACTGAGGAGCAAATAAATAAGAAAAGAGCTTAAAAAACCGTACCAATTACTAATGTATTAATTGGAAATAACTATTGTCTACTAAAGGACTCACCTGCTTGCTTGTAATTAGTAAGTTATGGCTCAACATGACCAGACTGGAGCAGTAAGTTCGATCCTGTAATTATTATCAAAACATGCATGCATCATAAGAAAAGAGAACGTAGGAAGAACTCAATTTATTTGAATTGATTGTTCATAAACAACACAACCATTCCAAAAGTACACAACAAAGAAAGCAATTTCCATCTAGATTGCATTTAACATAGTACATGAACATGCGAATTTCATCACGAGGGAAATTAATCTTCCGGAAGCAATGATTGGTTGTACGTGAAACAAAAACAAAATGACTACTTTCTTATTATTTTCTTACCAGCTGAATAGTATTAAGTAAATGGCCCTGAAATCGTTCCCACACACAGATCTTATCATCACTGCCAATGCTGATAATGTAACTCGCAGAGTACGTCAATGCATTGATGGGCCCATCATGTGCTTGAATCGAGTACATGCACATTCCTACAAAAATACGGATAAATTAACTACACATAGCAAAAGATGTCTCAAGTGGTTGGTCTTCGATCAATAAATCATAAATGAGAAATTAAGATCAATCATTATAACTAACCAACTGACTATCCAGTGTCAAATTTAAATTATCAACCGGAAATTAGACAGCCCATACACAATGTCAGTTACAATCATTATGGACATCAATCTATAGTAACGAGTGAAACTAAATATTTAACCCAGCGCTAGCTACTTACCAGTAAAAAGATCCCAAATGCACAACATTCCATCCTGACTTCCACTGCCAGAGGTCATAGGTGAGATCTTATCGATAAACAGGCAAGTAATGGGACCATAGTGCCCATGCAGTGTGTACAACGGCAAGTGATCTCCCAATCGATACACCTGCACGAAATTTATCATTAAACAACTCAATTACACAAATGGAATAGAGCTAAGCTCATGATATTATGTAATCATGTTCATAACAGCCAAGTTGCTCACCTTCAAACAATGATCCTGACCACCGGTCAAGATTTTACCTCCTTCACAATCCAGGCAAGTAATTGGCTGCTGATGAGCTTTGTCACTAGCTAGCCAAACACAACGGATTTCCGTTTCGACGGAAAACGTGGGAACTCCGGGGGCATTCTGAGAATTACCGCCTTTATCTTCTGGTTCCCCTACATCCCAGAATGAAGTCATTTTACACTATCAATCATCAGTTACAGTTACAAACAAGCACACTACTCGTACTATTTTACTTACATCCGTGAAAGGGAGGCGGACTTTGCCTGTTGGAAATGAATCCTTCGATTTCAATAAAATCCAATGAGCCATTCAGCCTTCCTGAAATAATGTGACTGCCAATGATTTTCACTGCGACGACACCGGCTGGATTACTGTCCTCATAAATGCACTGGAAAAATGATATATACAAAATGAATTCCCAAATGTGTAATAGATTTTACAAAATCTCACTATTTATATTCTCTCAAGATGTACCTTCAAAGTCCCAGTGAATGCATCCCATAGTTCCAATCTTCCTGAGCCTGTGCCCAAAACAACAATATTGTCTTGTACATCTAGACACCAAACTGGAGGCACGTCAACATTAGCTCCGTCTAGAATCTCAGAAGATTCTCTACTTAGCGTTTCCCCTAAACTTTTAGGTCTTCCATTGTCAAATCCATCTGCGACCATCATCCGCTGACTCGAGCCAGCTTTAGCCGGGATAATAGCTGGGCTGGAATGTGAAGAGGCTGCACTAGAACTTCCCAAAACGTTGTTAACAGATGACCAACTGTCACTTCTCCGATAATAGTCCTGAACTTGGTGGCCAAACTTGAAACTGGGACTTCTATTGTCTACATTGGGAATCGGAAATGCAGTTTGCTCTGCCTGTGCAAAATTTGGAGTCTGTTCGCCCGGTTTAGTGAAAACATCATTCAAAGTTTCATTTCGGGGCGGAGAGCAGCCCGAAGAGTCACAGTCTACAAACCAGTTACATCCAGGCGCCTCTTGATCACTGGGAGATTGCACTTTGTGGAAATATCTGAATTACAAAACAAAATACGGATAAAAATCCATCTGTTAACAAGCCTAAAAAGTAAAAATAAATTCTCACGTTCTCCTATCTCTGGTCACCAGATTTTCCCCATTCACCACATCCCAGACTTTCAAATCCCCTGCTAGGCTCACACTTGCAATCACATTCCCATCACTCCCAATGCATTCCACATCTTGAGAATGGCCATCCAATACCAACGGGACCGCTTCAAACACAAACTTAAATAGACAAAATAAAACATGATTTTCATTCTAACAACACAAAATCTGAAACACTATTCTTTTAACTAATTATCACAATACCTGTGTTTGAGAATCCTGGCCATTAGTCCAATTCCGTTTAGTCCAACTGGATCTCCATTCCGCATAATTCCGAGAGCACACACACCGATAGAAGACGACAAACATATAAGCCATAAAGATTATACTCGGTATAGCCAGAAGAATTGTCAAAGCCAGCTCTATCGGCGAATGAGGTACATAAGGGTCTTCCGAGTGAGTAGTAAAAAATCCAGCCCCATCCCCTTTCGAAGCACTTGGCATAGTTGGCACACCCGTTTCGAACTCATCGATAGCATCATCCCTATCCAATCTACCCAGAAACCAAGCACTACCATGATGCGGCTGATTCTTCTCCAACAATATTTCCGAAGGATGACGGAGTTCTAAGGCCCGCTTATCCGTTACCGGGATCGATATACACAACGGAGGCAGTACTGAAACATATTTTCCACTCAAACTGAAATTATACACTCCCAAAAGAACTTGCCAATGGTCTGCTGGAAGTTTTCTCCAAGCATACGGATTCTTTCGGAATAAATCTTGCAGAGTTACTTGGCTCGTCCCACTCATATTCGATGATGACCAAGGTAACTGAGAATTATTCAGAGTACCACTCAAATTCTGTGTGATGCTATCAAAAGGGACACTCTTATTACTATGTTGGTTAGCCAAGATGTTGGCCATACGTTCCGTATCAGAAGAATCAAATCTGGCCACGATCCCCGACTCATACACAATGACAGAAATCCAGCCAACCATAAAAATGGTGAATGCTCGTTGAAAAAATCGTGTCCTGGCCCAAAAGTAGACGAGACGAAGTCGTTTTGGAATCTTTACAAGTATAGGGGCACTACGAGATGGAGCGACGACCGATACGGATGATCCACTTTTCTTCAGACAGCCATTCATATCCCCCATTTTGGGATTGGATTTAACCCGAGGTAAATAACCCGATGGATTGTAGGGCCTCATTGGAGTGGAAGAAGGATGCATTGGCGTTTGAAACGGGGGATAAGGGTAGTTATGTTGATCATAAGTGGTTGAATGGTTATGATGGGAGGGCAATTTGGCCCGATGGATGTCCACCGAGAGAATTGGAGCAAACAAGAAAGTTTGCAAAATAAAGTCCGAGATGAGTCCCACTATAGCCAGGATGCAAAACTCTTGAATCATAGGTACGAATGTGAAGAATCCAATAGTGAGAATAGTGATTTCTGCCAAAAGCGTTTTCGTAATATTCCATCCTTCTTTGCTCAACCCTTGGGCTACCCGGATTTTCACGTCCAAGTGAACCGCTGTAGAAACCACGGATCGAGTTAGCACCAAGATATTCTCCAGTCCTATGATGATTACCAGATAGGGGTAAATCATTTTCCCGTTGATTTGTATCACCATTCCGAAATGATAGCAAAGACCCACAGACATGCACAGAGACGCGACTACAGTGGCCAATGCACTAAATGCCATGCCCAGTTTTGAGGAGAACATGTCCACTTTTTTCATTGAGAAGTACACGTATATGAAAACTGACAGATATGTGATGACAAGAGGGATCAATTCCAGCACGGAAGATTGGGAAGGATAAAATATGTGAACAATTTCATCTAGTTCTCCGTCCGTTGTAGTTTGTTGCGATGCATTGTTCGCTTGAGCACTATTCAAAGACATGGGTGACGGAAATTGGTCTGCTAAGGCATGTTTAAGACTTTCAATAAACCTACAGAAAGTTTAAAATTGGATCATTAGACATGAGATCAAAAATATCCAAAATAATGGATAACAAATAGTTTTACATATACTTTGGTTCATAGGACCGCAGGTACAAAGTGATAGCATAAGTAATAATCCTCTGTCTGGATATTTGCACATATCGTTTGACACCAGTGTCCCGAATATGCATTCCCATGAAAATTTCCGACAGTCCATTGGGATACTGGAGCATCGTGGACGTGATATCAGTGTCATTGAAAAACTTTTCTTTACTTCTCCAAAAATTTGCAGGAGAGACAGTCAAACAGTTGTACTCTTTTGATTTCACATCTTCCACCTTAAAACACAAGTCGGATAGTGATGCAGATCTAAAACCACCAAAAAAATCATAGTTCCCATCAACAGCTCAAGTTGCAAAATCAATAATAATAACCACACACTTCTCCTCCCTTAAATCATACCATCTCACCTATTAGCATTCTTAATAATATCTAAAACTTCATAAACTTGAGAAAAAGGGCCACGAAAAGCATCCGTGAGAATGAGATCCGAACTCCAAGGAACTACAGCAGACTTGACCACTATCTGTTGAACATAAATTGCTGGAGCATCTTTGTACCACCGGGGCCATTCTGGACCTTCTAAATTTATTTTCAAAGGTACAGTAAACTCACTGGCCTTCACTACCAGTTGCTGTGGCTTATTTCCAGGCAAAGATATATTCAACAAAGGATAGCTGCAAAAAGATACACACATCACAATAACACTCATTCCATCCCTCATTCTAGTATTTAACCAACTCGTAAGTCGTAACTCACCATGAAAATAATACAACAATGATGGCACAGAATATCACAATAAACGCATGTGATGAGCAAAATAGTCCCAAACTGTAATAGTACTGTGCCACCCTCTCGGGGATGGAACGACTGACAGTGTGCTCATGGGACAGCATCTTTTCATCCGTGACCACTGGCGCTGGTCGACTCCTATTCCTCGACTTATTCACACTGCTGGTTCCTCTGACATGTCCATCACCGCTGGAGAAGGATGAAGAAACACGAGGCACAGACGCTTTCCTCAATCCTGGACCACTGTTAAGCTCAGCAGGAGGATTGCTACTGGACTTTAGTCGAACACTTTTATCCTCCAATAATGATGGGCTCTGCTGATCTGCTGGTGATGAGAAGTGATGATTACCAATTACAGCAGTGTGATGATCATCATTCGTCCTAACTGGTCCATAGTCAAGACTGTTCGCAATATATGTAGTCCGCGCGTTAGTCACACTGCACAGTTCATTCGTAGCCGAGTAAACAGCCTTGCTGTTATCTTCCTCCTCTTTTTCCATCTTGAGTCTGGAAAGTCCACATATAATATATAATGATGAGTTAGTTAGTTAGTTAGCAAGCAAGCAATCAATAATCAGTATGTTGGTTCCCATGCATAGATTAGATTGATCATGCAAGGGTGATCATTATTAGTTATAGTTAGGTCAGTCAATTGGTAAGCCACTGCCTGAATACAAGTAAGCTAGCAGCAGGAGCTGTTTTATACGGAATGAATGAAAGAGGTAATAGCTACAGTAGAACTATTCTGACTGTTTTTTTATAGTCCTATTAACTAGAGTACATGTATGTTAATCAATTCATGTGGATTGATAAAAATTGTTCAGCTGACGATCAGTCCACCAACTGACTGACTGGCGCAAAGTTCCAGTATTGAACAGGGTGTCAAATTCATCGTTAGTTAGCTATAGTTAGTTACCAACTGCACAGTTATTAACCTAGTAGTTAGTTAAGTTATTAAAAGGATACAACGCATCCACGCAAACAGACATAAGTAGGCAAATTGCTCCTTTTGTGTCCATTTCAGAGCTGCTAGTTAGTGTGCTTATCATAATTTGATACGCGCAGTCAGTTGTTAGTACCTCGACCTCCATCAAGGACTAAGAGTCTAGCATTTTGGAGCATATCACATCGTCAACACCTATAAGTAAAATAATAGTCTGCAATGACCTATCTTCATTTATGGGGCCATAAAATAAACTTTACTAAAGAGGAAAAAATACCGATTCAAGCAGTTATCAGCTTGTAGTTAGTTAGTTAGTTAATGAGTCAACTTATGTCCGTCTCATCAGTGTGTGCTGAATGAGGCACTTACAAACCAGACTAAATTTTTTAAAGATCGATAGTTAGTTTTGCAGCCACTTGCACTGTGTTAGAGGCATTTAATAAGTATACCATGCGTTTATGATGTGGCGTGGTAATCGTAATCTTTAATTTTCAATTTTTATCCATTTTAAAAACATGAGCAGAAGGGCAATCATAAGGTCAAAAGCTCAAGACTTGGCTTGGGTTTACAACAAACAACAAAAATGTTTTTTCTGTGCTACTGAATTTGAAAAAATGAGATACTAGCTGAGATTTCAATGTCAAGTTTAGATCCAAGAATGCAATTTGTAGACAAGTAGACATTACTCAAGATCCTGATAATCAATACAGCCAATACCCAACAAGATAAATATGAATTCATTAAAAATCAAATTCGAGTGATGCGTATGCGGAGGACCTTTGGGACTTGATACCAAACGGCCTGTGAACTTGAAATTTGGAATGTTCCCGATACCACAATCAATGAGTTGACAACTCGAGTTAAAATCAATTGAATCAGATTATGTGTTTACCTTTTGAGTTGAATTTAATTTTTAACATGAAGATAAGCACAGCATTTAATACTGATATGGACTTTTTGCTGTCGGGATAAGGAAGTATAACTTAACTGCGGGATACTTCCATTGACTCAAACAATCAAGGCAAAAACAAGTTCATGAAAAAGAAGTTACAGAAGCATGAATATTTTAAATTATAGTTCATTTCAGAAAAAAATGGAATTTTTTTTTCGGTAGGTTATTTGGCATTATGGTTGTTTGGTTGTCAACAAAATGTAAAAAATTTTTTTTCAAATAATACTTTTTAGAGCGATGAATTATTGTTGCCACAACATTTTACAGATTTAGTGGTTTACTTTGTAAATCGGCCATTTGTCGGGGATAGCGAAATAACATGGGGCAACTTTTTTTTACTTTGAAATGAACTATATTCATCGGCAAAAAAATTGATCATAAGTAAACATACTGATTGGAAAATGTAATAAACACACGTAATACGATGCTTTTGTGCCTTGTGCAGTTTAATACTTAAAAAGTACTTTAAGTTCCCTAAAAATTCTCATCATCTCGAATTTCATCATCATAAACTAATGTAAATAGAGTTGCAGAATGCTAGAATGCATGAAAATGAGTCAGGACGTTTCATAGTTATAGTTAGTCACATATAAAAAATTAATTTACATCGTGCATTGGGTACAATCATTTTAAAACAGCAAAAAAGGTTCACACGATTAGATAAACAAAAGCTCATACGAAGTTCTGAGAGCGAAATTCGAAGCCATAAATAACAAAAATGTAACATAAACATGCTAATGCAATATTCTTTATATTGTAATTGTAATCTATCATCAACTGCGTTGTTACTGCAATATGTTATTTTGCAATCTTGACTGGAAATATGGTATTATTAGATGTATTAACTACAAAAATAATTTCACACTGCATGCAATGTTGATATTTTTTTCAGTAACACGTAGAAATGCTAAAGACTATGAAAGACTAAACGTCTAAAAATAATATTTTACGTGTTCTCACACAATCATTACATTATCCGTCTAAGCCAAAATTTTCGTGTCACTGACGGTCGCTCTGGAAAAAAATAAATAAAATGTCAGCGAACAGGAAAATTTTGTACACAAAGCATAACTTTCTACTCAAAACCCTCCAAACCGTAAAAAATTAAAAGGAATCCTGTCCACCGAAGAGCGACATGTGAGACGGAGACCTTTGATTTTATTTTAACCGAGAACTACGACGCGAAAAGGAAGGGATGGCAATATTGGAGGAAATGTTCAAATTGCCACTATCACTGCCACCGCCTCCAACACAGCGGTTTCAAAACCCTA
>Ga0210040_10003984_pt1 | contig 19559 bp, 23 predicted proteins | sample CryGeyCG12114_NA_FD_185462 | JGI IMG/M metagenome (GOLD analysis project Ga0210040, IMG submission 185462) | Groundwater microbial communities from aquifer - Crystal Geyser CG19_WC_8/21/14_NA (SPAdes) (version 2) | ecosystem: Environmental > Aquatic > Deep subsurface > Groundwater | place: USA...
CAGGCGGTTATCAGCACTCCTCCCCGGATCGCCTGCTTTGCCTGGTAATAAAGGAGATATTTTTAACCACTGATCCTCGCGTAGCTCGTATCTTCGCATACTCTTTTAAAACAAAGTTCGTAAATTTTGAATTGTATGTCAACGCGGCCTAGTTAAATGTAATTCTCCAGTTAAAAATTTTAGGAAGTCTAGTTTGGAGAATAAAAAATTACCTTAAATTTTTTTCCATAATAATGAAATTGATAAAATCCAGTCGATGAACTAATTTAACTTTATTTAGTCAGCTAGCCACTTATTTAAGTCGGCAATTACAGCTTGGCTTATTTGGTGGCCTATTTCATACTCATGGGAACTTAATACCACTTGTAAGCTCTCTAAGTAGGTTTTTGCGGTCCTGGCATAGCCAATCTGTAACGTATTATCCTGTACCCCATGGGCTATAAAGACTTTTAATTTTTTTAAATCTTCCGTTGGGGTTAATTCCGGTTTTATCTCATCTAACATCCGCCCGCTTAAAGCTATTACACCTTTTATTTCCTGGGGATGAAGTAATCCTATTGAATAGCTCATGATGGCTCCCTGGCTAAAGCCTCCTACATAAACCTCATCTAAATTATACTTTAGCTTAACCTGTTTAATAAAGTCAAAAATTACCTTTCTACTGGATAATTCCTGCTGGGCATTAAAAAGAGGTTTGCCCGTTGAGAAGTCAACATTATACCAGGCATATCTACCCGGCCCTAAAGTAAATTGTCCGCGAGGAGAAATAATAAAATAATCATCTGGTAAATGTTCGGCCAGACTAAATAAATCTTGTTCGTTGCTACCTACCCCGTGAAGCAGGATAATAGCTTTATTTTTTGTTCCCTTTTTTTCGGGTTCTTCTATAAGATAATGCAGCGCCAAATTGTCCGCTGTTTGATGGTTTTCTGTGATATTTTGAGAAGTCATACCGGTGCAATTATATAAATAAGTTTGAATAGAAATTAGGATGAACAATAAACGCATCTTATCCAAATTTTACCGAGGTCATGGTTAGAGAACCACCAACGGCTTTATCGTTAAAAAAGGAAACCGAATCTTTACCTCCTTTTAAACCCAAGGTGTACATTAAGGGTAAATAATGCTCCACAGTTGGAATCGCCAGCAATGCCTCTTTCCCTAAGGAGGAATAATTAATCAAGGCTTGGTGGTTCCCTTCCTGAATCAGAGACTTGAACTTTTCATTGATGTTTATAGCCCAGTCGTATGCATAACTTTGGTCATTTAAGCGGTCCCAGGCAACCATCCGCAGGTTATGAACCATGTTTCCGCTGCCAATTATAAGTACACCCTTCTTCCGGAGAGCATACAGCTCTTTAGCCAGTTTATAATGAAATTCGGGCCCTTTTGTAAAATCAATGCTTAACTGAAGTACCGGAATTTCTGCCTGCGGATACATATGCCGGATGATAGTCCAGGTGCCGTGGTCCAGCCCCCAATCATGGTCCAGCTCTACATGAGCAGAATGAATTAAGGATGCCGTTTCCTTGGCCAGAGCTGGTTGCCCCGGAGCTGGATATTGGACATCAAATAATGCCTGCGGAAACCCTCCAAAATCATGAATAGTTTTTGGAAACTCCATGGCTGTGATTTTCGTGCCATTGGTAAACCAGTGCGCCGATACTACCAATACAGCTTTAGGAGTTGGAATTTCTTTTGCCATTTGGGTCCACCGGCGGCTGAATTCCGTGTCCTCTATTCCGTTCATTGGTGAACCATGGCCTACAAAAAGAACAGGCATCAGTTGCTCTTGCTCCCCCAGATTATCTGTAAATTTTTTAAATGCTGATAATGTTGTCATACCTACTGCTCCAGCTACTACCGATTTAATAAATTGCTTTCTTTTCATTTTTAATTAATGACCTCTAAGCAAGAAAGCTGTTTTTATTTCGCTCCCTTGCTGCCATTTATTTAAGTCCTATTTGGGTAGCGTATGTTTGGTTATCCCAAAAAAGGTGTTCTTCTTTCATCACGCCATTTTCCCAGATACCTACCGTTGCCATCGGCATCTTAAAGGCTTTCCCGGTTGGTTGAATAAATTTTCCGTTCCCGATGGGCATAGGCTTTGTGAAAGTCCCTTCAAAAACGCCGGTTACCAACGTATAATTACCGCTGCCAAACTTGATAGGATGTTCTTTTATTCTGGTATCAGGGGCATGGACAAATAACTTCTTCATATCTTCCAGATGGGTGGCCAGTCCTTCCGTTACATGTCCGTCTGGCCAAACAACTTTAATATTTTGGCTATGGCTCTCCTTAAATCTATGCCATTGTTGGTTGCTGAAAACCTCATAATCTAACGTATCGAAAGTTTTAAGGTGTGCCGCAATACTATCATTGTTGGTTTGCAATTGTAAAGCTATCTTTTTCAGGTTCTCGATTTCATCTTTTGAATATTCAGAAGTTGTTTCACGCTGCTGGCAGCTATAAAAAAACATTAATGTCAGGAGGCCTAATGCTAAAAATTTGGCCAGTTTTAATTTATTAGTTTTCATGATTTTAGTAATAAGGAAAGATTAATAATTAGTATAAAGAGGTGGTTTTCTTAGTCCAGGAATTTGCAATTAAGCCATCTACACTAGCTTTACCCCCACCGGCAATGAGCGAAATAAGCGCTAATCCAAAAAGCAGGATAAAATATTCCAGGCCTTCTCCTTTGTTTGGTTGACTGTACCAATTCATAAAAAAGCCATTATTTAGATGCGAGGTTACCACCACACCGATAAAATTGCCAATCACGCCCAAAGCAGCCAATCGGGTAGCAAAACCAGCAATCAGGAACAGCGCTCCAAAAAATTCAATCAGAATAACCAGTAAAGCTATTATCCAGGGTAACCCTTCGCCGGTTAAAAACCCCATGGTACCTTCAAAACCATACCCGCCATACCAGCCCAATAATTTCTGAGCACCATGCGGAAATACCACTATTCCCAAAGCAATTCTTGCTATTAAGGCAAGGTTATTTTGAATATCTGTTACAAATATCTTTTTCATTTTATATATTTTTAAAAGTTGATTAAGGATTAATTATGCAGGATTTTCCAGCCGGCTAGCCAGTTGTAATTATTTTTCATGGTTAGCTGAATTAGCAATAAGGTCATGTTTTCAAGTGTTCTGCTAATCGATAGTTTCCCGGCATCAATAGGATTGAATCCTGCCACTTGCACCAGTTCCGAAACAGTTTGTATCGCTTCCTGGTCGTCTCCAACCACAAAAGCATCTACCTGTTTTCCAGCGATAACGGGCGTTGAAAAGTCAGCCGCAAACGTGGTATTAAATGCTTTAACTACTTTTGAATTGGGGAGAAGCTTTTGTAATTCTTCTGCGGCACTGGTATCAGGATTGGTTAATAAGCCATCGTAAGTTTCATTCAATGGATTGGAAATGCTAATCACAATTTTCTGATTAGCCACCTGACTGATTTTGGCGGCAACCTCTTTTTCCGCCTGGTAAGGAACAGCAACGATGATGATATCGGCTTCCCAACTGGCGTTTACTGCACAATCTAAAGTTTCTACATCAGCAGCCGAATTTTCATTCTTGATGCTTTCGGCCAGCGCCTGAAGTTTAGGCTCATCATTAGCACAAAGAAGTACCCGGTAATTGCCTTTAGATAAATTTTTTGAAATAGCTGAGCCCATATTTCCAGTGGCTCCGATTACGGCTATAGTTTGCTTCGTTTTCATACAATTAGTTATTATTGTTGATACAAAGGTACACTAGCCGCCTACCCTGCTGCATTGACGATGGGTAGGAAAAACCATTGACGAAAGTCAATGAGATTAGAACAAAAGCATTATTTTTTATCCAGGATTCTTTTTCGCACCCGGCTTAAGGTTTCGGGAGTTAGGCCAAGGTAGGAGGCAACCATGTGCTGCGGAACGCGTTGCACGATGTTCGGGTAGATTTCCGTAAAACTGGTATATTGGTCTTCGGTTGGTACGCTGATAATGGCGGTAAGTCTTCTTTGCAGCGCGATATAGGCACTAGTAATCAGCAACCGCATGTAAGTTTCGTATTTCGGCTGGGTACGTAAAAGTTCTTCGTGGGAAGTCTTACTTATCAGAATTAATTCAGAATCTTCTATCGCATCAATATTATAGGTAGCCGTTTCACCGGTTAAAAAACTAAAAAGGTCGGATATCGTCCAACCTTCCAGGGCAAACTGAATGATATGTTCCCCACTACTATCGACTAAATATTCCCGCAAAAGACCTTTCTCTACAAAAGCTATATTTTTACAAACATCACCTTCCTGCAGCAGATATTGTTTCTTCCGGAGCTTCTTAGGAATCAGATAACCCCTGATTTGGGCTTCTTCTTCCTCCGTGAGAGGTACTTTTTCCTTAAATTTCTGAAAGAATAATTCGTACATATTTAAAAGCACATGTTAAGTAAATAACAAAATAGATTGCATTTAATTTACAGCGAAGTTTTAGGTTCTAAAGGAAAAATAAATAATTAAACTGAGTTACTTTGTTGACTACTTATCCAGTCTACGGCATCTAATTTATTTTTGAAAAATCTAATTAATAAGCCAGTTTCAGTATCTTGGTTGGGGGGAAGCTCATCGTCTGGTCTTAACACATGCGCGATATATTTTACTCCTAATGCTTCCACTTCATTATTCCATTCTGCAAGGGTGAATTTTGCTAAAATTTGGGTAGCGGCATGGAAAAATTCCTGTACATCGTTTAAAATGGCATTACATTTAATTTGTTGCACCATATCCATTATCCCTTGCTTTACATGGGAAATACTATCTTCTGATGCAGGGCCTTTCCAGATAGTGGATAACATATTATTTAGCTCTATATACCTAATAATACAAAATTGCTGTTCCAAGCTATTATGAAAATGCAAAAATTTATTATCCATCTGATTTGCTTTGTTACGTAAGAAAAATTCAAATATATTAACTCAGGTCACCTTTTGGAGATTACTTTCTCCGTTAAAAACCTGGCAAAAGGTATAATGAAAAAGGCAGCAAGATAAGCTACCGGAAACATAATAACCCAGGCATGAAACATCTTACCTAACCAGCCTTCATGAAAACCATAATTCCGAATGATACCTACAAATGCCATCAGCAATGTCATTGGGAACACGACAAATAATGTATTAATATATTTTAAATACTTTATATTCATTTTTATAAATAAAGAAAATTTTACTGGATAAGCAGTAAAATTCCAGCTATTACTTTTCTGTAAAATCATGATAAATATTCATGAGAATAGTAACAGCCGGAATTTAAAAAGCTTTATTTACTATTAATAGGATTCTATTCCATCAATAGTAATATTCCAGAATTTGCCTGTTTCCGTGTTTTCTGTTAAGGCTTTATAAATACCGTTAACCGATTGTTCAATGGTAACTGGCGCGCTTTCACCACCCATTCTGGTTTTTACCCATCCCGGATGCAACGGAGTTACTTTAATATTTTTTTCTGTTAACCTTTGCGCTAGCATTACGGCATACATATTAATAGCAGCTTTAGACATTCTATATCCCGGACCATCTGGGCCAGCGTTACGAAGAAGGGCCATGGCAGTAGATAGAAATACCACATGAGAACCTCCTTTCAGAAATGGAAGCACACCTTCAGTAAATAAAACAGTGCCAATGGTATTCACAACAAAAGAAGTATTTAAATGGTCTGCTGTCGGTAAAACCTGCCCTAAATCAGGACCAACTCCTGCATTGTTTATAAGAAAATCGACCTGATTAGCTATTTGTCCAATTTCTGTAACTGCTTTTTTTATGCTTTCTTCATTACTGATATCACCCTGTATAACTGTAAGGTTTGGGTGCGTAAAATCTTCAATACTTCCGGAACGGGTTACGGCAATAACCTCAAAATTTTCATTTAATAATTTTTCGGTCAGGAACCGTCCAATGCCATTACTTGCACCGGTAATAATTACTTTTTTAACCTCGTTATTCATAAAATATACATTAATTGATAATTTGACCTTTTAAAAATTATACAAAGGTCAGGCAATGGAGAAGGGTAAACCAATAAACTATATTAAGAAAACCCCTTAAACTAGTTTAAGAGTTTTCTTAATTAAGGTTCAATTGTATTATTAAAATGGAAGTTTATTAGGGGTTGTCTCCCAATTTTTACTTTATAATTTTTCTTTATTTTGAAAAACTTAAATCTATTCGTTCGTATCGATATGATTCTTTAGGTCAGATATTGTTTCTATGTGCAAATTGCGGGCATGTGCGCTTCGCATCATAAGGGCGTAAGTATTATTGAAACCAATAGGTTTTAGCCAGGTAAGTTTATATTGCTTCTGGAATTGCATTTTTACATATTCAAATACCTTTTCCCGGCTGGAAATCAGGGCATCAACTTCTTGCGGAGATGGCTGTAAGATAACCAGCAAGCCCGTGCCAGTATATTCTGGGTACAGGTCAATCTGGTTATTGGTTAAGGCATCGAAACAAATTTTAGTGCCTCCTAAACCGGTTTTTGTTTCGACCTTAAGCGAAGTATACCCTTGAATAAGCATCTTGTAGATTTCGGTGAGAATATATTGCTCGCCAAAAATTTTGCAACCAATCCGGATGGTGGCACCTGTTGCATCTTGCGGTGTTCGCCAGAGACCTTTGGATTTTAAAAAAGCACTGGCCACTTCTTCCGGAGTTTGTTTCAGGATATCAGCCCGGTAGTTCAAGTCCGTCATGGAAGAGTCATCGATAACTCCCGCTAATAAATTAAGGGTTTGTTCTAATTCCGGATGTTTTTGTAGCACCTCATTCCGCACTAACGGTGCCGCATAATACGGCGGAAAAATAGTTTTATCGTCTTTTAATACCGTTAAATTATAGGCTTTCAACCGTCCATCTGTGCTATAACCGCCAATCACATCCAGTTCCTTTTCAAAAGCCGCTTTATACATGACCGCATCACTTATTACCACCGAAGGAATTTTTAAGCCATATTTAGATTTTAAGCCGAGATAACCATCGGTTCTTCCCATAAATTCCGGTTCAAAGCCTGCCAGCAGGCTTTTTTCGCTGGCCGGGAGGATGTAAAAAGAGGATAGAATCAACAGGGAAGTCGGGAAAATCAGCGTTGCTTTCCGGAGGCGGTCAGGGGTAAGTAGCTGAATTTTGCTTAACAGAAAATCGAAGAAAATGGCAAGCAAGGCGGCTGGAATGGCCCCGGCTAAAATCATGTTGGTATTGTTTAATGCAATGCCCCCAAATATAAATTCACCCAAGCCCCCACCCGCTATATAGGCAGCCAAGGTAGCAACGCCAACATTTACGACGGTAGCTGTACGGATTCCCGCCAGCATAACCGGCATGGCCAGCGGAATTTCTACCTGAAAAAGTATTTGCCTGCCGGTCATTCCCATCCCTAGGGCAGCATCCCGGATAGATTCATTTACCCCTGTTATGCCGGTATGCGTATTTCTGATAATGGGCAACAAAGCATATAAAAAAAGTACCGCCACTGCCGGGACGGTACCAATACCGAAAACCGGAATCATAAAACCCAGCAGCGCCACACTCGGAATAGTTTGCAGCACGCCGGCCACACCCAGCACAGAATTGGCCAGTTTTTTCTTATTAGATATTAAGATACCAAGCGGAACTCCAACCAGGACCGCTAAGAGTAGCGAAGCAAAGGTTAACCCGATGTGCGTAATGGTTTGGCTTAACAGCTTATCCCATTGCAGTACCACAAATTCCCAAAGATTTTGCTGTTGATTCATGGTTACGTTGCTCTATGCTGGCTTAGGGAATTTAGAATATTGGAGGAACTTACTGCTTTTTTTTGCTTTGTCTTTTCATCGTAGATAGTTACCTGGGTTGCTTTATTCAACCCAATCAGCTCTAATACCTTCCATACACTTTGGTCAGTATTAATTACAGGTCCATTATTGAAAGATTGAATATCAATATTTTCTAAGGTATTCCAGATGTGACTTAATTTAACAGCCTTCATTTCCAAAAGTAGCCGCTGGTGGCTTAGGAAATTGCGTATAAAATCGTTGGCGGGTTTAAAAAGCAGCTCGGTTGGCGTTCCGATTTGTACAATGCTGCCCTTATCCATTAAGCATATTTTATCGTCAAATTCAAAGGCTTCTTCTACATCATGGGTAACCAGGATAATTGTTTTGCGCTTTAATTCATCCAGGTTTAAAAACTCCTGGCGTATTTTAACCCTGGTAATCGGGTCGAGCGCCCCAAAAGGTTCGTCCATCAATAATATCGGTGGATTCGCAGCAAGTGCCCGGGCCAAGCCCACTCGTTGCTGCTGGCCACCACTTAACTGATGCGGATAACTATTAAAATGCTTTTCCGCATCCAGTTGCAATTTATCCAGAAGCTCTAAGGTTCTTTTTTGAGTTTGCTTTTTATCCCAGCCTAATAATTGGGGAACTACACCAATATTTTCAGCTACCGTGAAATGGGGAAATAAACCATTGTTCTGTAAAACATAGCCCATCGACCGGCGAAGGATTTCCGGTGACTCATTCAAGATACTTTTTCCATTAACATACACCTGACCAGAAGAAGGTTCTATCAGCCGGTTAATCATCCGTAGGGTTGTTGTTTTACCACAACCGCTGGTTCCTAAAAGCACCAGGTTTTCGCCTTCGGTCACCGAAAAGGAAACTTCTTTTACGGCAATGGCTTTATTAAAATATTTGGTAAGGTTCTGGGCAACAATCATTCGGTAGCAAAACTAACGCATTAGAAATACATAAAGGATATAGAAGATTAAATACATTCCCAAATCGTATCTACAAACCAATTCTGATGGTCAGTAAAAAGGTTAGTTGCTTTGAATCCTGAACTGGTGGCCATTGCTTTTATTTCTTTTTGGTCATATTTCTGGGATAGCTCCATCCAGATAACCTCACCTTTGTAAAACTCAAAATCTGGTTTTCTATCTGCACTTGTTGTTTAGTTTTGCTCACTAAGTAACTTTTACAAGCACCGGTAATAGGGTCATAGGTAGGATAATGGTCAAACTGGCTAACATTAATGTTTGCCCCTAACTCCTGGTTAATACGATACAGTAGATTGAGATTAAACGCTTTCGTATAACCGTTAGCATCATTGTAGGCGGCCAAAACCGTAAAAGGGTCTTTCTTCAGGTCAAAACCTATTAACACCCGGTCGCCCTCTGAAAGATTTAGCCTGATTTCCCGCAAAAAAGCCAAGGCTTTGGCCGTGTCCATATTCCCAATATTGCTCCCAAGAAATAAGACTACTTTTCTTCTGTGAGATATGCTATTTGCCTTTTTCAGCATATCCAAATACTCCCCGTTTAGGCCTTTTACTTGCAGGTCTGGTAGCTGCGTTGGAAGTTCTTTTTCCAGGTATTGAATAATGGAATTGGAAATATCCACCGGTATATAACTGAAATTGGTATTTAGCTGCATAAGCTCCTTTAGCAGATAAATAGTTTTGGAAGCATCTCCGGCTCCCAGTTCAATTAAATCAAATTCGTCATAATCCTGGTTAAGGCCAGATGCTATTTCAGCAGCATAGTTTTTAAATATTTCCGCTTCGCTCCTGGTTACATAATATTCCTCACATCCCATTATCTTCTGGAAGAGGCTATCACCTTTGGCATCATAGAAATATTTGGAATCAAGCTTTTTGGGATAACTGCTTAAACCCTTTAAAACATCTTCCAGAAATAGTCCTTTAGTTTCTGAATTAGTAAACTCGATTGTATTGTTGGATTTTACGGTATCTAAAAGCATCAAATTTTTATAGTATATCAGGTAAGTACCACAATTTTCCCAGCGCCGGAATTACTTTCCATAAACCGGTGCGCATCCGCAATTTCCTCCAATTTGAAGGAGTTGCTGATAGCTAAATTTATTTTACCGGCTTCTACATCCTTAATAAATTGCTGAAAATCCTGCTGATTCACTCGGATTTGTCCGCTGTCATAAATAGTTAAACTTACTGCTGCGGGAATGAATTCCATGGGGGCAAAATCCGGTATCGACCATTGTTCAGCCAGCATACCGGTCATACAAACCGATCCCCCCGGCGCAACACATTGCAAAGAATCTTTTAGAGTGGAAGTACCAACTAATTCCAGCACTTTTTCAACGCCATCTGGATAAAACTCCTTGACCTTTGCCGCTAAATTACCATCCTCAATAAGCACCTGGTCAGCACCATTATTGTATAAAAGCTGGGCTTTTTCAGGTTTACGGGTAGTTGCTATTACCCGTAGTCCACTGTTTTTAGCGAGTTGCGTAGCGAGCATGCCAATGGAAGAAGTACCTCCCCGCACCAGCAACGTTTCACCGGCTTTAATTTTTAAAGCCAGGTGCAGGGAGCCGTAAACGGTCTGGAACATTTCCGGGATGGCACCCAACTCTTTCCAACTTAGATGGCTTTCAAATGGATAAAGTAATTGCTTAGGAAGTAGGGCATATTCGGCATAGCTGCCATCAAAATCGCGCCCCATGCCTCCCATAAAGGCTGCCACTTTTTGCCCTGGTTTCAGTTCGCCAGACGGGTCTTGCTCTACCTCTCCCACGCACTCAATGCCAAGTACCCTGGGGAATTTAACATTAGGTGAATAGCCTTTGCGGGTCATCAGCTCTGACCTATTCAATCCAAAGGCTTTCACTTTAACCAGTACCCAACCTTCCTGGAGTAAGGGCAATGGTCTTCCCTCTAATTTAATGTTTTCCGGTCCGCCCGCTTCGTATATTACTGCTACTTTCAAGTATTATAATTTTAAAGGCATATTAAATATTACCAAAGTAGTAAATAAAGGATTTTGGTATTATCAATTTGTTGTAATCTTCAAATCAGTAAAATAACCTTCTGTGCCAACTTCTACCCAAAGCCCAATAGCACCAGAAGAGCTTTCTCCATTCTTTAAATCATTTACAATGAGGGAAGGTTGGATATTATTATTTAAGAATAGTTTAGCTTGTTTGCCCTTAACCACGATTTTCATCGTAATCCATTCATTCAATCCCATATCAGCGTAAGATTCATAAATTTCCGGAGATTCCTTTCTAAGCCGGTCAAATTTAAAGTCAGGGTAAGCGAAATATTGAATAGCATGGTTCCGCCTTACTTGATTATCAGCTCTGCCATTTGTGGGCCGAATATAAATACTTTCAAATTTTGAATTGCTCTCGTTTATTCTGAAAGCAATGCCAATGAATCCGCGGGCAAACTCAGGAGCATTGTTTAATAGCCGGCTCAGTACTTTAACCTCAATAATCCCATCCTTAAATTTTGTTCCTTTTATTCTGACAAAAGTGGGTTCATCAATTTCTTTTATGGCATCGTTCTTCACGACTTTTACTGCCTTTTTCCCCATTAACTTTTCGATTGACATAGATACATCAATTGGTTCGAGTGAATTAATGTCAAGCTTAACTTTCTGGGAATATCCATTTGTCCAGATGAACAGAAAGCAACAAATTAATACCAGTAAACTTTTCATTTATTGTAAATTAATTCTTTATTTAGGTATGTCAATTGCGCTTTCTCGTTAAAATATAGGCTCCGGATTAAAGTCGGCAATATTATTAATTCCTTAATTTGTGCAATTGTAAAGGGTGTTACCCTTTTACATTATTGAACATATAGCGAAAAATTTTCCAATCTGTTTGCTCCTTACGTAAAACAAAGAAGTCCTGGCTGGTTTTAGAAACTTCCGTATTTGAATTAGGTATTACTGTTTTGGTTTGAGCCTTGGCTTGTACAAAAGCGTAACCATCTTTAACTGTGATGTCTTGGATTGAGTAACTAATTTGAAAGCGGTTTTTGGTTAGAAAGGCCTGGCCTATTTTTAGCAATTCTGCTTTAGTTAATTTACCGGTATTCTCTGGCATAAAAACGGCATCTGTTGTATAAAAAGCAGGTATCATTTCCACTTTAGCGGCATTTAAGGCAGCGGCATATTCCCCAATTAGGTTTTCAACTTGTATATTTCCCATGAGTGTTTAATAATTTTAATCTAAATAAGTAAGTGAGAATTAAGTTTAATTTTTATAAAAGAAGCATTAGTGCTCCAGGGTAGGGTTAATGATTCCGGCACCAAACTGTGGGTTCACTTTTTTATAAAGAGTTGTTGGTTCAACGGTAAGAAATACTTCCAAAGTGGGACCGGTAACAAGTTGAAGTAAGTGCCCGCCGCGGCTAATACCATCAGCATCCGACACATTAGCATGAATATGAACTACTTGCTTGCCATTTAATACGGCAATGTTGCCATTAAAAGATGATACCTCGGTAGGCTCACTGATGGGAATGACTTTGAACATTTTACGGCCATAATCAAAAAAACCAAATATGGCAGAAGTTGCATCACCGATAGCGGTAAAGTGAGCGGTTTTTACCTGATACTTTTGCGCGAACTCAGTTAATCCGGACCGAACTTCATCCCCCTGGGCGAATATTAAAACATAATTTTTGGTTTGACCATTAGTGCTCAATAATTTAATCTTCACTCCGGGTGCTTTACCTGTTTCAACAGGTTGCGTTGGCGAGACATATTCCTGCGAATTGGCCGATACCTGAATCCCAAGTACTATCAGTATTATGGTTAGTATTTTTTTTAAATAAACTTTTTTCATCTTAATTACTTTTTTGCCGCTAAATAATGACTTGTTAATTAATAGATTCACTTTGTATTATTTCAGGAATGGCAGAATGCTTGCCCAAACGGCCGAAAAGTTTACCAGGAATACAGGATGCGGGGCGTTGGGTATAATGCTTAGCTGGGCATTCGGAATCATCTCATAGGCTGCCATAACCGACTTCAAAGGAGCATTTTGGTCTTTTTCGCCGGCCATCACTAAAACCGGGCACTTAATTTTTCCTAATGTTTCACTGCCTATGCTTAGCGTATTATAATATTTGTCTACGGTTAGGAGCCACTGGTCATACCGTTGCGGTTCGGGCATCAGCGTGAGTTGTTGTTTAAAGTAAAGACTGTCCAGGCCAAAGAGCACTTTTTTTGAATTATTAAAGCTCCGGAAACCTTGCTTCCATTCACCGGCCCCAATTGCAATCAACTTTTTAACTTTTTCGGGGTATTTTTGGGCCAGGAAGTATCCGGTATATGCGCCGTCGCTGAACCCTATAACCGTAACGCTGTCTTTTGTTACTGCTTTAATAATTGCATTTACGTCCTCAGCCTTCTGCGGATAGCTAGATGTTTTTTTACCGATTTCGGACTTGCCATGTCCCCTGGTTGTAACCGCAATTACCTGATAGCGCTTAGCCAGGCTATCTATTAACTGGCCCATTTCCAGGGAGGAGCCAACTATTCCTCCGTGCAGGATTACCAGCGGCTTACCTTTTCCATACAATTCGTAGTAAATTTTGGCATCACCCGTATTTATATAATGGCCAGCTTTGGGGTTGTTGCCATAAGGAATAGCATTGGCAGGCGTAGGGCCAGCCTGCATAAAATATCTTAAGGGTTGGGGTGCCTGCGCCTGGCTATAATCTGGTAAAGCAAATAGAATAAACATTAAGAATATGCTTGCTTTGGCCTGCGAAAAGTATGCTTTCATAATTAATCTTCGTTGTAATAAGGACTTTAAATGCGATTACTTCGCATTCATTTCATATTACAATACAAAGATGGGGTATCAGAGGGCCCGGCACCAATAAACTAGATTAAGAAATACCCTTAAACTAGGTTAAGGTTGAGGCTTTTTAAGTTATTTCTTTTCTGATTTTGCTCAAGAATTCAGGGGTAATACCCAGATAGGAAGCTATTTGGGTATTGGGCAAGCGATTGGTGAGATTTGGATATTGTGATAAAAAGGCTTTATACCGCTGCTCTGCGGTAAAGCTGATGTTTTGCAAGATTCGGTTTTGTAATTCGATATATTTTTGTTCAACAATAATCCGGAAATTGCGGTCAAATTTGTGGAATTTAATATATAGGTTGAGTAAATCTTGGTGGTTGATTTGCAAGATGATAGCGGGTTCAATTGCTTCTATGTAGGCGCCACTCGGTTGTTCAGAATAGAAACTGGCTAAGTCCGCAATCCAGTCATTTTCCCCGGCAAAACGTAAATTATGTTCTTTACCTGCCTGGTCTACTGCATACATTCTAAAACAACCAGACACGACAAAAGTATAGTATTTGCATACATCGCCCTGTTGTAAAATAAATCCCCGTCGTTTAATTTTTCGCTCCATAAAACGCAATTTCAGTTCGTTACTTTCATCAATATTTAATGAAAAGTAGTTCTTGAAATAGTTAATTAAGGTTTCTATTGATGTATTTTCCAATGCTACAGGTCGGGGTATGCTATTATTTTAGTGAATAAACAGTTTATAATGACCACCAAGTTAAATGATTATTTATTCTCTTAACAAATGGAAATTAGTGTTAACTACATAAAAGCTAAGTTCAATACCGCAATTTATTTATCGGTACAAGTTGATTTTCTTAGAAGGCAAGTGTTATTTTTTTGGAATGAATTTTAGTAATTGGTTAACCATTTTTTCAGCTGTGCTAGTATAATCTTTATCATACTTTTGAAGTAGTTCTTCTCTGGAGGTCATTTCTCCTTTTGCCTGTTTTTCCCATAAAACTGAAAGAGTAGCATAAGGTGGTAGAATTAAACCAATTGCATTAAAGAAATTACTCAAATTAGCGATTACATGCTGCGCACCGTCTGAATCGCCTGTAATAACAATACCACCCATTTTACCATCTAAGCGAGATGGTTTTCCAGACATGATTTCATCATGCAATTCATCAAGGCGCTCTATTACTTTTTGAATTAAGGATGATTGATTATTCCACCAAATAGGGGTAGCAAAAATGATGATGTCAGCCTTTAGAAGTTGTTCTAAAATAGTTGGCCATTCATCTCCTAGTCCCATATCGCTATATGTCCCAGATAATATATTGTAATCTACCAACTTAATGATAGTAGTTTCAATTTGCTGTTTCTGGAAGAAACCGGCCAAAAATTCAGATAAAACCTGGGTATTGGATAAACCTTCTCTTTTTAAGGAACCTTGAAGAATGATTGCTTCCATCTTGACATAACTCTTTGTAGCTACCTTATTACGGTTTTACTTTAAAACTAGATAGTATAAATCTATTCTTCTATCTTATTTTCAAATAGCTGTTGTAATTTCTGTTGTAGCAATTCTTTATTTGGTAACTGGGTACGGTATTCGGCTACTAAAGCCGGGGAAAGGTTTCGGCTTAGGGCATACTCCACTACCCCGTTATCTTTATCTTTACACAGCAGAATACCTATGCTCGGATTTTCCTTTTCTTTTTTTACATCCCGGTCCAGGGCTTCCAGGTAAAAATTAAGTTGTCCTAAATGTTCCGGTTTAAATTTGTCGGCTTTTAACTCAAAAGCAACCAGGCATTGTAAGCCCCGGTGGTAAAATAGCAAATCAATAAAAAAATCACTGTTACCTACCTGTAAGCGGTATTCTTCGCCAACAAAAAGAAAGTCCCGGCCTAATTCCAGGATAAAGCTTTTCATTTGTTTAATGAGTGCTTTCTGTAAATCGCTTTCACTGTGCGGTTCTGAAATATTGAGGAATTCAAAAACATAGCTGTCTTTGAAAATATTGCTGATATCCTGATTTAGCTCTTTAATGGCCGGCGCTGGATTATAATTGCCCAGCATAGCCCTTTCAAATACGCCACTGGTAATTTGCCTTTCCAATTCCCGGACACTGTATTTTTCCTGAATGCTAAGCCGTAAATAGTATTTCCGTTCTTCTTCTGTTTTGGTTCGGGCCAGTAAAACCAGGTGATGGGTCCAGCTTACTTGCGTTAGCAGGGTTTGGTGAATGTTATTGTTTTCCAATTGTGTCATCACTGATGGCACGATTGTAATTTTCTGCTGGTCAGTGTTTTCTAATTGTGTCATCACTGATGACACAATTTTGCTCCCCGCATACGTTTCGTAAAATTGTTTCATCCGGTATAAGCCTCGGCGGTTAAAACCTTTGAGTTCCGGATGATGCATTTTAATATGATGCGCCAGTTCGTCAATTGTTTTCTCACCCCAACTGTCATTAGCCAAACGACCGGTTATATATTTCCCTACTGCCCAATACAAGTTTATCAATTCGGTGTATGAGATGGTCTAAAAAAACGGCACAGTTGACTTGCTTAACTTTGCAAGACCATGGAAGAAAAGAAGAAAGTACAATCGCGTCGCAAGTATGATGCGGAATTCAAGGCCGAAGTGCTCAAGATGGTTTCCAGCGGCCAGGCTGTAGCCTATGTTTCCCAAGCTTTAGGGGTGAGTGAGAACTTAATCTACCGCTGGAAACAAAGTACAAAAGGGAAAGAAAAAGAGGCCTTCCAAGTTAATTCTTCGCCTCTAACTTTGGAGAACCAGCAGCTGAAGGAGCGGGTTCGGCAATTAGAAACGGAGCGCGACATGGACCCGATGCTGACGCACGTCTGCTGGTCCAAAAAAGCCTTAGCCATTTTCAGCCGGCAGACCTGAGGCAGCGTTATGAGTTTATCCGCTCAGTTACGGGTGCGTTTTCCATCGCTATATTGTGTGAAATAATGCAAGTGAGCCGAACGGCTTATTATCGTTACTGCCGGGGAGCAAGCTACCAAGTTGCAGCGGTAAAACAAGAGCAATTAGGGGCGGTGGAAGAAATATTTTGGCAGCACAAACGGCGCTATGGCCAACGCAGACTATTAGTTGAGTTACAGGAGCAGGGCTACCGCATTGGGCGGCACCGGGTGCGAGGATTGATGCAACAACAAGGTCTGCAAGCTATCCAGCCCAGGAGTTTCGTTCCCCGCACGACTGATAGCCGGCACGGTAAACGCATTTGTGCGAATCTGTTGCTGGGGCAGCCATTGCCTACCACGCCCAACCAAGTATGGGTGAGCGACATTACTTACCTGCCGTTGGTAGATGGGCAATGGGCCTACCTGGGGTGCTGGATGGATGGACCAGCAGACGTGCGTCAGCATCGGGTCCTATTCCCGCATGATAGTGGGCTGGAAAGTAGATGATAATATGGAAGATACATTAATCATAAATGCCCTGAAACAAGGTTTGAACAGTCGGCAACCAGAGCCAGGATTGATTGCGCATTCTGACCGGGGTGGGCAATATGTCTCCGATGAATTACGTGAACTGATGAACAAGTATGAAATCCGCCAGAGCATGGCCCGGGCCGATGACCCTTATGATAATGCCTTTGCCGAATCGTTCTGGAGCCGCTTTAAGGCCGAAGTATTAGAAGGTGGTGCTTTTTTAGATATAGAAGATGCGTGTACCGAAATCTTTGACTACATTGAAATATATTACAACCGGGTACGACGGCATTCCTCCTTAGGATACCAGAGCCCACTCAATTTTGAAGCAGATTATTACACTAAACTTGCAAGTAAACTGCAAACCTAAACCGGACCACCTCATTCTTCCCTATTCGTTTGGCTACCATGATACTCTTTAGTACAAAAGCAACGGCAAAGAAAATTGTGAAATAAACGAGTAATGTAATCCTTAAAAACATCAGTCATATTATTGATAATTAATTATTTATGATAAAAATATACTAATCAGGAGTGCAACACTATTGCATTTTTTAACTGGTGCATGATTAGGTTTTAGACCAAGGTTAAACTTTTTAATTTTAAAAGCTTGCAATTCAATTGCATCTTATTTTTCACTACTTTTGCAGTAGATGAAGTGGTTTACGATTCTTCTGAGTGTGTTCATGATCGTTATATCATGTATTCCCTGTGCCGATGCGGCACCAGAGGTAGATACGCTTGCGCCAACCAGTATCCAAGCAGACACTGATTCTGAAAGCCATTCTCCGGCAGCGGATTTATGTTCTCCGCTGTGTATATGTAATTGCTGTGCCGGTTTCGCGCTCCAAACAACTGCACTGAAAAAAGACCATTCAATTTTTAAAGCAACTACTCCAGCACCGGTCCACCGGACAGTAGCTATATCTAACCCCTCTTTTTCTATCTGGCAACCGCCCAGACTTTAAATCATATTCGTTTTGCCTGCTTGGTGAAGCTCTGTAAGGAAGCTTTACGGTTCTACCTGTGCTTACAGGCAGCTTAAGGGCGGTTTATAGCTATGGGTTTTGCCCAGCCGGATCATTCCTGAATTTTGATTTAAAGAATATTATTATGCTTGACCGCATTATCCATTTTTCTATTCATAATAAATTAATTATTGGCCTGTTTACGCTGGCCCTGATTATCTGGGGCGGCTATTCGGTAACGCAGCTTACTATTGATGCCGTGCCGGATATTACCAATAACCAGGTGCAGGTAATTACCCAAAGTCCTTCCCTGGCGGCTCAGGAAGTAGAGCGACTCATTTCTTTTCCGGTAGAAGTTACCATGTCCACGATTCCGGATATTGAAGAAATCCGGTCTTTCTCCCGTTTCGGTTTATCAGTCGTTACCATTGTTTTTGAAGACCAAGTAGATATTTACTGGGCCCGCCAGCAGGTGTCCGAGCGACTAAGAGAAGCGGAAGACCAGATTCCGGCCGGCGTAGGCACCCCGGAATTAGCCCCGGTCTCCACTGGTTTAGGAGAGATTTACCAGTATGTACTCCACACCAAAGAAGGCTCTCCGAAAAAATATTCCGATATGGAATTGCGCACCATCCAGGATTGGATTGTGCGCCGGCAACTGTTGGGAACACCGGGCGTAGCGGATGTCAGCAGCTTTGGCGGCCACGTAAAGCAATACGAAATAGCCATTGACCCGGAAAGGCTGCGTAGCCTGAATATCAGCATCAGTGATATTTTTACCGCCCTGGAAAAAAACAACCAAAATACCGGCGGGGCTTACATCGACCGGAAACCCAACGCTTATTTTATCCGCAGCGAAGGGTTGGCCGGCAGTATCGAAGATATCCAGAAAGTGGTTGTTAGATCCAATGAGAACGGCGTACCGGTACTCATCCGGGATGTGGCCACCGTACAGTTCGGTAGTGCGGTCCGTTACGGAGCCATGACCCGCAATACAGAAGGTGAGGTGGTAGGCGGCCTGGTGCTCATGCTGAAAGGAGAAAATGCTTCGCAGGTAATTAAAGCCGTAAAAGCAAAAGTATCCACTATCGAGAAAACCTTACCGGAAGGAATGGTGATTGAACCGTTTCTGGACCGCTCCAAACTGGTTAATAATGCCATTGGTACCGTTACCAAAAACCTGGCTGAAGGGGCACTCATCGTCATTTTTGTACTGGTTCTATTACTAGGCAATTGGCGGGCCGGGTTAATTGTGGCTTCGGTAATTCCCCTGGCCATGCTTTTTGCCATATCCCTGATGAACCTGTTTGAGGTGTCTGGTAACCTAATGAGCCTGGGTGCGATTGACTTCGGCTTGATTATAGATGGTGCCGTGATTATAGTGGAAGCCACGCTGCACCATCTGGGAGCCCGCAAAATATTACGCCCCTTGACTCAGGCCGAAATGAACAGTGAGGTGTACGAATCTGCCTCTAAAATCCGGAGTTCAGCGGCTTTTGGGGAAATTATCATCCTGATTGTTT
>Ga0210040_10003985_pt1 | contig 19559 bp, 17 predicted proteins | sample CryGeyCG12114_NA_FD_185462 | JGI IMG/M metagenome (GOLD analysis project Ga0210040, IMG submission 185462) | Groundwater microbial communities from aquifer - Crystal Geyser CG19_WC_8/21/14_NA (SPAdes) (version 2) | ecosystem: Environmental > Aquatic > Deep subsurface > Groundwater | place: USA...
GGCCGCCGGGCTCGAGCAGGTCGCGGGTCGGGTGCGCCGGCCGGGCGCGGTCCCGTCGCTGGGCGCCGCCGAGGCGGGGGTCGCGGAGCTCGAGCGCCGGCTGGCGGTCAGCCCGTTCGCGGCGCCCGAGCAGGGCGAGCTCGACGCGCTGCGGCTCGGCCCGCGGGAGGTGGCGGCGGCCGCGGGTGCCGGGCGGCTGCTGCGGCTGCGCAACCAGGACCTCGACGTGGTGCTGCTCCCGAGCTCGCCCGCGCAGGCGATGCGGGTGCTCGCCGGGCTCCCCCAGCCGTTCACGCTCAGCGCCGCCCGGCAGGCGCTCGGGACCACCCGGCGGGTGGCCGTGCCGCTGCTCGAGCACCTCGATGGCCGGGGCTGGACCCGCCGGGTCGACGGGGGGCTGCGCGAGGTGGTGCGCTGAGCGAGCCTCCGGGGGGCGTGCGACCCGCCCCGGAGGCTCGTGAAGGGCACAGGCGCGCGGGCCTCGGGCTAGCTGCCTGCCGGCAGCTGCAGCACGCCGTCCACGCGCCGCGGGATCTGCGCGTAGCCGTCCGTCAGCTCGAGGGGCAGGAGTTCCTCGGGGGCGCCCTGCCAGGTCACCGGGCGCAGGAAGCGGCGGATCGCGGTGGTGCCGACCGACGTGTGCTGGGAGTTGGTCGAGGGCCACGGCCCGCCGTGGTGCTGTGCCCAGGAGACCGCGACGCCCGTCGGGTAGGCGTCGTAGACCAGGCGTCCGGCCCTGGTGCGCAGCGCCTGGGAGACGGCGAGCGGCAGGTCGACCTCGCCCTTCCCGCGCAGCACCGTCGCGGTCAGCGACGAGGGCAGGGCGGCCAGCGAGGCGAACAGCTCGTCCTCGTCCGCGTAGCGGGCGACGACGGCCACCGGCCCGAAGCACTCCTCCGTGACCTCCTGCGGCAGGGCGCCGGCCGTCGTCGCGAGCAGGACGGGGACGCCGTGGAAGCCCGCGTCCGGCGCCTCCCCGCCACGGGCGACGACCTGCACCCCCGACAGCTCCGCCAGGCGTCCGGCGACCTTCTTGTAGGTGGCGGCGATCCCCTCGTTGAGCAGGACCGCCGGCGCGGCATCCCGCACCGTGGCCGCCATGCTGGTGACGACCTCGTCGCCGGCCGGACCCGCGGGGACGAGCGCGAGGCCGGGCTTGGTGCAGAACTGGCCGCCGCCGAGCGTGAAGGAGCCGACGAGCTCACGGCCCAGCGTCTCCCCGCGCTCCGCGGCCGCCTGCGTCGTCACCACGACCGGGTTCAGGCTGCTGAGCTCGCCGAAGAACGGCACCGGATCGGGGCGACGCTCGATGATCTCCACCAGCGCCTGCCCGCCGGTGAGCGATCCGGTGAAGCCGACCGCGCGGACGGCGGGGTGGGCGACGAGGTCGGCTCCGGCCTGCAGCCCGTGCACGATCCCGAGGGTGCCCTCCGGCGCGCCGGCCTCCCGGGCCGCCTCCAGCATGATGTCGAACACGAGCTGCGACGTCGCCGGGTGCGACCCGTGCGCCTTGACGACCACCGGACAGCCGGCCGCGAGGGCCGAGGCCGTGTCGCCGCCGGGCACGGAGAACGCGAGCGGGAAGTTGCTGGCCCCGAAGACCGCGATCGGACCGAGCGGGACCAGCATGCGGCGCAGGTCGGGCCGCGGGCCCATGGCGGTCTGGCCCGGGTGGTCGATCGCGGCCTCCAGGTAGCCGCCCTCGTCGAGCACCTCCGCGAACAGGCGGAGCTGGAAGGCCGTCCGGGTGAGCTCGCCCTCGAGCCGGGGCCGGCCGAGGCCGGTCTCCCGGTCCGCGAGCGCCACCACGTCCGGGCCGCGGGACACCAGCGCGTCCGCGAGGGCCCGGAGCAGGGCGGCGCGGCCGTCCCGGTGCATCTCCTCCAGGGCGGGTGCAGCCGCGAGGGCTGCGGCGCAGGCGCGGTCGACCTGCTCGGTCGTGGTCTCCTGGGCGACCACCTCGACCCGCTCGCCGGTCCGCGGGTCGGTGCTGACGACGTCTGTCACTGGTCCTCCTGGGGGGTGCTGATGGGGCTGGCGGTGGGCTGCGTCGCGTCCGGTCCCGCCTAGGCGGACAGGGGCGCGAGGCGGCGCAGGGGCGCCTGGTTGCGCGCGCCGAGCGGACTCATGGTCATCTCGGTGGTGGCGAAGGACGGGTAGCGCTCCAGCAGGTCGAGTCCGAGACGGGCCCGGCGCACCCGCTCGACGGCCGTGCCGCGCACGGCCTGCTCGAGGTGCCCGCCGCTCGGATAGATGTCCGGCGAGTTCCGCAGGCCGAACTTCACGTACACCGGCGCGGCGATCCGGATGACCTCGGCGATGTCGTACATCCGCACGAATCCGCCGATGGTGTCCGGCGCCTCGATGTAGAAGTCGATCCCGACGGAGCCGGCGTCCCGCAGCTCGGCCAGCTGGCCGAGGCCGAGGTCGCTCGGCACGTTGATGGTGTCGGCGCCCAGCTCCTCGAGGAGCCGGAAGGAGGCGGGGTTGCCGGGGGCAGCCTGCACGCTGACCTTCAGCTGCAGGGTCGAGGGCAGGTCGCCCCGCTCCCGCAGCTGGTGCAGCGTCCACAGCACGCCCTCGTCGGCGACGAGCAGGCTGCCGACCCCGAGCTCGCAGGCGCGGACGGCGTCAGCCACGCACCCCGCCAGGGCGTCGCGGCCACGTGCCCGGCCGACGAGCGTCCCGCCTGCGGTGCCGCGCTGCGCGCCGATGTCCCACGAGGCGCGCGGCCCGGTGAACAGGCAGAGCTCCATGGCGCTGTCGCCCGCCGCCTGGACCATGTCCCGGATCTCGGTGTCGGTGAGCATCATGACGCCCGACCCCTGGGACACGCGGTGCACGGGGACGGACAGCTGCGCGGCCGTCTCGATGACTGCGGTGAGCGCCATGGGGCCCTCGACGCTGGGGATCTCCACCCGCCAGGCGCCGCCGTCCGGGAAGCGCAGGGCGGACGTGGCCGGGAGGGTGGGGGTGGTCCCCAGCCCGACGGCGGCCAGCTGGGCCGCGCCGGGCGCTGGGTGCTGTGTCATGAGCGGGACTCCGGGGTCGTGGTGATCGGGTCGCTGGTGGCGGTCCGGGTGCTCACCACTCGGGCGTGAACTGGCTGACGTTCGCCGACTTCACCGTCGTGGGCGTGAGGTACTGCTCGGCGGGGATGGTCTCGCCGTTGGCGACCGCGGTGGCGGCCTTCACCGCGAGCTTGGCGTCGTCGACCGGGGACTGGATGACGGTGCCGAAGATCGACCCGTCCTTGATGCCGTCGAAGCCCTGGGTCGAGCCCCCGATGCCCACGATCTTGATCTTGCCCTTCATGCCGGCGTCGGCGACCGCCTGGGCGGCGCCGCTGGCCATCGTGTCGTCCTCGGCGAAGATGCCGGTCAGCTTCGCGCCGAAGCGGGTGATGAAGTTGGCGGCCGCGCTGCGGGCCTTCTCCTTGTCCCAGCTGCCGGTCTGCTTGTCGAGGACCCGGATCCCGGGGGCCGACGCCGTCAGCTCGTCCACGAAGCCCTTCGACCGGTTGATCTGCGCGCTGGTGCCGAGGGCGCCCTCGACGATGGCGATCTGGCCCTGGCTCCCGAGCGCCTCGGCCATGAGCGTCGCGGCGTTCTTGCCCTCGAGCACGTCGTCCGGACCGGTGAACCCGGCCAGGAAGGACTTCCCGCTCTCGTCCACGCCGGTGTTGCTCGCGATGACGGGGATGCCGCTGTTCTTCGCCTTGAGCAGGGACGGGACGACCGCGGTCGTGTCGACGGCGGCAACGATGATCACGCTCGGCTTGGCGGCGATCGCCTGGTCGAACTGCTGCGCCTGCTTGCTCGCGTCGTAGTCGGCCGACAGGACGGTCAGGGTGGCGCCCGAGGCCGTGGCCTCCTTCTTCAGCGTCTCGGCGTACGTCGCGAGGTAGGGGACGTTGGTGCCGGAGACCAGCGCGTAGACGCTGCGCGAGCCGGAACCCGACGAGCCGGAGCCTGCGGCGGCGCCGGGGGTCGTGCCCCCGGAGCCGGAGCCACAGGCGCTGAGCAGCATCGCGGTGCTGGTGGCCAGGACAGCCAGCGCGGGGCCGCGGCGGAGCTTGGCGGCGGGGCGGAACAGGGACATGTGGGCTCCTGGGTGAGGACGTCGCCGCGGGACGCGGCGAAGGGGACGTGCGGGCAGCGCCCTCGGCGAGGGCGGGCGGGGAGCAGGACGGTTGCGTCGGGATCGGCGCGGGTGGGACGTGAGCGGGTCGTGTGCGAGGGGTCAGGCGGGAACGGGCCGGCGCAGCCGCAGGCGACTGCCGAGCGACACGCCCCCCACGCGCTCGGGACGTGCGGCGAGCAGGGCGACGAGCAGCACGCTCCCGCGCACCACCTGCTGCCAGTACGAGCTGACGCCCACCAGGTCCATGCCGGTCTGGAGCGCCAGCAGGGCCAGCAGCGCGAGGACGGTCCCGACCACGCTGCCGGTGCCGCCCTCCAGCCGGGAGCCGCCGATGAGGCAGGCGGCGATAGAGAGCAGGAGCAGGTCGCCACCGACGACGGGCGACGCGCTGTTGAGCGAGATCGCGAGCACGACACCCGCCCCGGCCGACAGGAGGCCGCTGGCGAGGAAGCCGATGATCACCAGGGACCGGCCGGGCAGCCCGAGCAGCGCCGCGCCGTGCGGGTTGCTGCCCCGGGCGTAGAAGGCCCGTCCGAGGGGCGTGAGCGCGAACGCCGCGCAGAACAGGGTGACGACGGCCAGCCCGATCAGGATGCGGACGCTGAGGACCGCACCGAGCGGACGGTCCATCGCCGCGGTCAGGTCGATCCTCGTGCCCACCACGGGCCGGACCGCGATGATGTAGGAGCAGCCCTGGGTGATGAAGGACGTGGCCAGCGTGGCGACCAGGCTCGGCACGCCCAGCAGCCCGGTGACGAGCCCGTTGAACAGGCCGGCAGCGGCGCCGACGGCCGCCGCGGCCAGGAAGGCCAGCAGGAGCCCGTGCGGCTCGGCCACGGTGAACACGATCCCGGCCAGCACGGCCACGGAGGCGACCGACAGGTCGACCTCCCCGAGAGCGACGACGAGGGTCTGCCCGACAGCGACCAGCGCCGCGGGGACCGCGAACGCCAGCAGGCTCCGCGTCGTGGTCGTGGCGTAGAAGTCCACCGAGAGGATGCTGAAGATCGCGTAGACGACCACGAGCAGCGCGGCCGCGCGGACGGGTCCGGCGAGCCGTCCGCTGCGCCAGCCGCGGGAGAGCTGCTGCCGGACGGGGACCGAGGTGCGCTTCGCGTGCTGGGCGAGATCAGCCACGTCGTCCTCCGAAGTAGTGGCTGACGGCCACGGTCAGGACCAGCAGGAGTCCCTTGACGACCTGCTGCAGGGCGAAGGGCGCGCCCCACAGCACGAGCAGGTTGGACAGCACGCCGACGAGGACGGCGCCGGCGAGCACACCCACCGGGTTGCCCTTGCCACCGTTGAGCGCGGCCCCGCCGAGCACGACAGCGGTCACCGCGTCGAAGTCGTAGCCGGCGCCGGCGGTGGCCGTGGCCGATCCCAGGGTGCCGGCGAGGAGCAGCCCCGTGATCCCGGCGAACAGGCCCGAGACCAGGAAGGCCTGCATCCGGATGCGGGTGACGTCCAGGCCGCAGAACATCGCGGTCCGCTCGTTCGCCCCGACCGCCATGAGGCGGCGTCCGAAGGTGGTGCCGCGCAGGACGAGCTGGCACAGCACGGTGAGCGCCAGCAGCACCAGCACGCTGACTGGCAGCCCCAGGACGCGGGCGCGGGCGACGTCCTGGAGCCAGGTGTCGCTCCCGTACGTCACCTTGCTCTGGGTCGCCACCAGCAGGAGCCCGCCGAGCACGGTCGTGGTGGCCAGGGTCAGCAGGATGGGGTTGGCCCGCAGCCGGCCGACGAAGAAGCCGTTGACGGCCCCGACGACCAGGCCGGCGGCCAGCGCCGCGAGGACCCCGAGCACCGGGTCGGTCCGCGCTGCCGCGAGGGCGACGACGCCCGCGATGCTGATGGTGGCCGCGACCGACAGGTCGACGAGGCTGCCGCAGAAGGTCACGAACCCGACCCCGAGAGCGACGATCCCGACGAGGGACACGGACCGCAGGACGTTGACGAGGTTGTCACCGGTGCGGAAGGCCGGGTTGGTGAGGAAGCCCAGGACCAGCAGGGCGAGCAGCAGGACGTAGACGCCGCGCTGGAGCAGCTGGGGCAGCAGGTCCTGGGTCCAGGCCGGGCGGCTGCCCGCGCGGTCGGCGGTGGCGGCGGTCACGGTGCGACCCCGACAGGGCGGGCGGTGGACGTGCCGTCCTCGGCGTTGTGGGCGCTTGCCATGAGCAGGTGCTGCTCCTCCAGCTCAGGGCCGCTGCAGTCGGCGACGACCGCTCCGCGGCGCAGGACGACGGCACGGTGGGCGAGTGCGACGACCTCGGGCAGGTCTGTCGAGACGAGCAGGACCGCGGTCCCCTCCTGGGCGAGCCTGCGGATCCGCTCGTGGAGCACCGCCTTCGCGCCGACGTCGACGCCCCGGGTCGGCTCGTGCAGCACGGCCAGCGCCCGGGGCTCCCGCAGCCACTTGCCGAGCGCGACCTTCTGCTGGTTGCCGCCGGACAGGGAGCCGACGATCCGGGACGGCAGCGCGGGCTGGACGTTCAGCTCCTCGACCAGAGCCAGCGAGGCCGCCTGCTCGTCGCGGCGCCGGTAGCGGCGCATGGGCAGGCGCAGCGTGCTCGCCAGCCCGAGGTTGGTGGTGATCGGCTCGTCGAGCAGCAGGCCGTCCGCCTTGCGGTCCTCCGTGAGGATCGCGACGCCGCGCTGCACCGCCTCGTGCAGGGAGGCGGGCTTCCAGCCCTGCCCGTCGAGGGTCATCTCACCGCTGCAGGGCGTGATCCCGAGCAGGCACGAGACGACCTGCTGCTGACCGGCGCCGAGCAGGCCGGTGAGCGCCACGATCTCGCCGCGGCCGATGTCGAGGTCCACGCCCTGGAGCACGTGGGCGTCGCGCAGCCCTCGGGCGCGGAAGCGGGGCTCCTCGTCGGCGAGGCGGGGTGCGGGGGTGTGCCTGGCGTCGACAGCGGCGAGATCGCGCCCCACCATCGCCTGCACCACGTCCCGCGGCGCCACGTCGGCGACGGCGAGGTCCGCGACCAGGCTGCCGTCCCGGAGCACCGTGATCCGGTCGCAGAGGTCGAAGACCTCGTTCATGTGGTGGCTGATGAAGACGACGGCGGCGCCTCGCGCGGCGACGGTGCGCACGACCGTGAACAGCCGCTCGCGGTCACCGGCCGGCAGCGCCGCAGTCGGCTCGTCCAGCAGCAGGACGGACGGGTCCGACAGGAGCGCCCGGGCGATGTCGACGAGCTGCAGCTCCGCGGGCCCGAGCTCGGACGCGGGACGGTCGACGTCGAGCTCGACGCCGAGCACGGACAGGGCCGCGGTCGCCTGGTCCCGCAGGGCGCTCCGCCGGAGCAGGCCGCCCCGCTTCGGCAGCCGCCCGGCGAGCACGTTCTCGGCGACGGTGAGCGTGGGCAGGCTGGTGGTCTCCTGGTGGATGAGTGCCACGCCGCCGCGCTGGGCCGCGCGCACGCTCGGGAACCGCACCGGCTGGCCGTGCAGCTCGTACTCCCCGGTCCAGCCGGTCGTCTTGCCGGCGACCACCCCGACGAGCGTGGACTTGCCGGCGCCGTTCTCGCCGACGAGTGCCCGCACCGAACCGGGCGCGACCTCCAGGTCGACGCCCTTCAGGACCTCGGTCGGTCCGTAGGACTTGCGGATCCCGACCAGCCTGAGCGCCGGGGCCGCCACGGCGAGGCCCTGCTCCGGGGCGGTCACGCGTAGGCCCTGTCGACGCGGCCGCCGGGGTACCGCTGGGAGATCAGCGGGTCGTGCGACGGCAGGAGCCCGTCGCCTGCCGTCCGCGCCCAGGCCATGGCGTCCATGCACTGCGGGAGGGAGACGTACGAGCCGACGGCCACGTCCCGGTGCAGGTTCTCCCAGGTCCAGATCGTGTCGCCGGGCACCACCAGGGCTCCGGCGGTGGAGTCCACGACGTACGCGGTGCTGTCGTCGGTGTGACCGCCGATGGTGCGGGCGCTGAGGCCGGGCACGACGTCCTGGCCGTCGTCGACGAGGAGCAGTCGGCCGGACGCGGCGGCCGCGTCGAGCTCGGTCATCGCTGCGGTGCCGAACGCCGGCGCAGCGACCAGGCCGGGGTGCGAGGAGCGTCGCTCCAGGTGCGCCTGCCAGCCCCGGCGCCCGACGGCGATGCGGGCGCGCGGGAACAGCCCCACGTTGCCGGCGTGGTCGTCGTGGAGGTGGGTCAGGGCGACGACGTCGACGTCGTCCGGCACCAGGCCGTGCGGGGCCAGCAGGTCGGCGACCCGTCCGCCGCTGGGCAGGTGGTGGATGCAGGCGTGGTCGCCGAGGCCGGCGGAGATCGCCGTGTTCAGCGGCGCGGGGTCGTCCATCCCGGAGTCCAGGAGCACGACCGTGTCGCCGTCGCGCAGCAGGAACACGTGGAAGTCGAAGGTGAGCCAGCGGTCGAAGTCGCTCTGGTGGAAGGCCTGCGCCCCCGGCACCTGCTGCACGCCGTACCGCAGCACGTCCACGGTGAACGTCATGCGCCCGCTCCCGCGTCGGCGCTGTCGTCGGCGGCCACGGCCATGGTCGTCATCAGGGCCACCGGCCGCGGGTCGACCCGCGTGTGCTGGACGTAGACGGGCTGGGTGGCGTCCACGACGAGCGCGTACGGCGTCTGCGTGGGCAGCGGCGTGCCGCCCATCTCGTCCGCCAGGTCGAGCCGGACGTGGCGGGTGCGCTGCGCGTCGCAGCGCAACCCGGTCACGACCAGCGGCTCGGCGTCCTCGAACAGGACGGTCAGCCGGACGTCGGCGTCCCGGTCGCCCAGGTTCACCAGGCAGACCGCCTCGTGCCCGGGCACGGGGCCGTCCCCGGCCTCCGGCATCCACCCGTCGGGGACGATCCAACGGCGCGCGGCACTGGTCATGAGGGGGCTCCCTGGTGGACGGGTGCGGTGAGCGTCCCGAAGCCGAGCGTCGCGGACAGCTCCGCGGCGCCGGCGCGGACGGCGTTGGTCAGGTCGGTGCGGTAGGCGTCGGTCATGCGGACCTGCGGTACCGAGATGCTCATGGCGGCCACGCAGGAGCCGGTGATGTCCCGGACGGGCGCGGCGACGCACCTCACCTCGGGGTTGGACTCCATGTCGTCGAACCCCACCCCGGTCTCGCGGACCTCGGCGAGCACCTCGGCCAGGCGCTCGGGGTCGCGGATGCTGTGTGCGGTGAAGGTCTCCAGCTGCACGCCGGCCAGCCGACGCTCGAGCTCGGCCGGGTCGAGCTCGGCCAGCAGCACCTTGCCGAGAGCGGTGCAGTGCGCGGGCAGGCGCCGCCCGACAGCGGACACGAGGCGCACCAGGCGCGTGCTGTCGGCGCGGGCGACGTAGAAGACCTCCCGGCCTTCCAGGACGCCGACCTGGACGGTCTCGTTGACCTGCCGCATGACGACGGACGCCGTGTGCTGCGCGGCGGTGCCGATGTCGAGCTGCTCGGAGTAGCTGCTGCCGAGGACGAAGACCTGGGGTCCGAGGGTCACGAGGCCGTCGGCGTCCATGCGGACGTAGTTGCGGGTGCGGAGCGTGTGCACCAGCTCGTACGTCGCGGACCGGGGCAGCCCGAGCGCCGTGACGATGTCCGTCACCTTCATGGGGCTGCGCTGGGCGCTGAGCAGCTCGAGGACCGCGAGGCCGCGGTCCAGGGCCGGCACGATCCTCAAGGACGGGTCCGGGTGGCGAACGCGCGCAGGGCGGCGCCCTGGCCCCAGGGCGACGCGAGCACGGACGGCCGCAGGTAGTCCTGGACCGACCAGGTGACGTGCGTGTCGTGGCTGACGCCGGTGACGGTGCCGTCCTGCTCCACGCACTGCACCAGCGCGGCCTCGGCACGGTCGGCGGCCGCGGCGTACCGGTCCCGGGACGACGCCGAGAGCTGCGGGTGGCGGGCTGCGGCGACGAAGAAGCCGGCGACCGACGTCTCGTCGGCGGCCTCGGTCGCACCGAGGACGGTCGGCCACTGCCCGTTGTCGCGCTGGTCCGCGGCCAGGGCCCCGATCAGCCGCTCCGCCTCGTCGACGAGCCCGGCGGCGTGCGGCCCCGGCGCGGCGCCGGCGGTGTCGAGGAGCCCGAGCAGGGCCCAGCCGATGCCCCGGGTCCACTCGATGCCGGTGCCCCGCCGCAGCCCGGCGTCGTAGGCGTGACCGACCGAGGCGGGTGTCCGCAGGACCGCCAGGACCGCCTCGGCCACAGCGGTCCCGTCCGCCACCAGCTCGGGGCGGTCGAGCACGTCCGCCGCGGCGACGAGCGTCGACGGCAGGTGGTAGAGGCAGTCGACCCAGACCAGCGTGCGCCAGCCCGGGACGTGCGGACGCAGGAGCGGGACGCCGGCGGCCCGCGGCAGCCGGGTCATGGCCTCGACGATGCGCTCCAGCACCGCCGGCTCGAGCATGCCCCGCTGCACGAGCTCGCTGGCCGCCCGTCCGGGGGCCAGCGCGTCGTCCCAAGAGTCGGGCGCGTTCTCGTACCAGCGGGTGAGCCGGGAGGCGAGCTCCTCGGCCAGGCCGGCCTGCAGCGTGCGGTCGACGGCCAGCAGACCGTCGTACGCGATCGCGTCCCCCCAGTAGTAGCAGCCCTCGACCCAGGCCAGGCTGCGCGCGGCGACCCTGGCCTCCACGCTCGTGTCGGTGTCGCTCACTCTCGGTCCCCTTCCTCAGCGGCCGCCTCGACCGCGGCCCAGACCTCGTCGGTGTGCTGGCCGATCCGGGGGGCGGGGAGCCGGTCGGCGCGCTCCACGCCGCTGACGCGCACGGCCATGCCGATGCCGGAGACCGTGGTCCCGTCGGGTGCCTGCATCTGCTCGACGAAGCCGTTGGCCGTCGCCTGCGGGTGCGCGAGGATCTCCTCGAGGCCGAGCAGCGGCGCGGCCCAGATGTCGTGCGGCGCGAGCAGGTCGAGCCACTCCTGGGTGGTGCGCTGCAGCAGCTGCGGCCGGATCACGGCGACGACGTCCTCGCGGGCGGCGAACAGCTCGGCGGCGTCCAGGCCCAGCAGGCGGGCCGGGACGTCCAGCACCTCGGCGAGCTGCTCCGGGGTCACCATCGACATCGTCAGGTGGCCGTCGGCGGTGGGGTGGACGCCGTACGGCGCGTCCGTCCAGGGGGCGCTGATGCCTCCGGGGGACCGCGTGTAGCGCAGGTCGGTGTTCAGGGTGACCAGGGCCTGCTGGCACTGCATGAGCAGCGCGGTCCCGAGCAGGCTCGCCTGCACCTCCCGGCCGCTCCCGGTGGAGCGGGCGTCCAGGACGCCCGAGACGACGGCGAAGGCGAGCAGGAAGCCCGTGGAGGCGTCCACGACGGGCGTCGCCATGGCCACGGGCGGCTGGTCGGCCGGCCCGTTGTCGGCGGCGAGTCCGCTGGCGGACTGCACCAGCAGGTCCTGGCCGGGCCGCTCGACCCACGGACCCTCGGTGCCGAACCCCGAGCCGGAGGCGTACACCAGCCGAGGGTTGAGCGCGCGGAGCTCCTCGAACCCGAGACCGAGCCGCTCCATGACGCCCGGCCGGTAGTTGTGCACGACGGCGTCCACGTGCGGTACGAGCGCGAGCAGGCGGGCGAGGTCGGTGGGGTCCTTCAGGTCGGCCGTCACGCCGACCTTGTTGCGGTTCATCGCCAGGAAGTACGGCGACTCCCCGGCCAGCCGGCGGCCCTGGGGGAGGTAGCTGCGCTCCCACTCCCCCACGACGGGCCGTTCGACCTTGATCACGAGTGCGCCGAGGTCGCCCATGAGCTGGGTCGCGACCGGCCCCATCATCATCTGGCTGAAGTCGAGGACGGTGACGTCACGCAGGGGCCCGTCGCCGCGGTAGGCGTCGAGGATCGTCATCGCGTGGCCTCCCGGCGCACGGCGAGGGTGTGCCGGCAGACGAAGACGACGGCGTCGCCGACCTTGCCCTCGTACTGCTTGACGACCAGACCGAAGCGGGGGTCCTTGGCGTCGCGGAGCTCGACGACCTCCGCCGACGCGACCACCGTCTGCCCCGCGGTCACCGGTGCGGGGAAGCGCACCCGGTCGTAGCCGTAGGAGATGGCCGCGAGGTTGTACTCGACGGTGAGCCCCGTGACGATCGAGAACGTCAGCATCCCGTGCGCGATGCGCGCCCCGTACGCCGCCTCCGCGAACGCGGCGTCGACGTGCGCCGGGTGGAAGTCCTGCGTGAGCCCGGCGAACACGGTGATGTCGGCCTGGTCGATCGTCCGTCCGGGGCTCAGGTACCGCTCTCCGACGACGTACTCGCCGAAGAGGCGCTCCTCGACCTTGATGCCGGCCATGCGCCTCCTGTCGCTGTATCTGATATCTCAGACATGCGTCTGTGTCGTTGGACACAGAAGCACCTGCTGCCTAGGGTGTCAACGTCCCGGCAACCTGGGCGCAATCGAAGGACGGTTCAGATGACACGCACGGCAGTAGTGAGTGGCGCCGCCTCAGGCGTAGGCCTGGCCACGGTCCGGCGACTGAGTGCGCGCGGGCTCCGCGTCACGGGCGTCGACCTGCAGGCGCAGCCGGAGGGCCTCGGCGACGACGTGCGCTGGGTGCAGGGCGACACCGCCTCACCGGACGTCTGGCGCGAGGTCGCCGCAGCGTCGACGGCGGACGGCGACTCGCTCGACGCGGTGGTGCTGAACGCTGCGGTGCTGGTCGTCGGAACCGTGGTCGACCTGTCCCCCGACGACTGGCAGCGCCAGTTCGACGTGAACGTGACGGGGCCCTTCCACGCGCTCAAGACGCTGCTGCCGGCGATGATCACCACGGGTGGCGGAGGCATCGTGACGGTGGCGAGCGTGGACGCCTACCAGGCCGAGCAGGGGCTCGCGGGCTACTGCTCGTCCAAGGGGGCCCTGCTCCAGCTGACCCGCTGCATCGCGATGGACCACGCCCGTGAGGGCGTGCGGGCGAACTGCGTGGCGCCTGGCGTCATCGACACCCCGTTCTTCCGCCGACACCTGGACACCGCGAAGGACCCGGAGCGCTTCCTCGCCATCCGGGAGCAGCGCAACCCCCTGGGGCGCCTGCTCGACCCGGACGACATCGCGGTCACCGTGGAGCACGTGGTGCTCGACGCGACGGGCATGACCGGGACGCTCGTCCCGGTCGACGCCGGCCTGTCCGCGTCCTTCGACTTCCGCACCGGGGCAGACGGGGACTGAGCGGCCGTGACCTACGAGCCGGCCGCTGACCGCTACGAGACCATGACCTACCGGCGGTGCGGCAGCAGCGGCCTGAAGCTGCCGCTGCTGTCGCTGGGCTTCTGGTGGAACTTCGGCGACGACCGACCGCTGGAGGCCTCACGCACGATCATGCGCCGGGCCTTCGACCTCGGCATCACGCACTTCGACCTCGCCAACAACTACGGCCCGCCCAACGGCAGCGCCGAGCGCAACGCCGGCCGGGTCTTCACGCAGGACTTCGCCGGCCTGCGCGACGAGCTCGTCATCTCCACCAAGGCGGGCTGGCCGTCCTGGCCCGGGCCGTACGGCGACCTCGGCTCCCGCAAGTACCTGCTGGGAAGCCTGGACGCCAGCCTGCAGCGACTGGGGCTGGACCACGTCGACATCTTCTACAGCCACCGGCCCGACCCGGACACGCCTCTCGAGGAGACGATGGGTGCGCTCGACCAGGCGGTCCGCTCGGGCAAGGCGCTGTACGCGGGGATCTCCAGCTACAGCCCGCGGCGCACGGCCGAGGCGGCCCGGATCCTGCGGGAGATGGGCACGCCGCTGCTCGTCCACCAGCCCTCGTACAACATGCTGAACCGCTGGGTCGAGGAGGACGGGCTGTTCGACGTGCTGGAGACCGAGGGCGTCGGCTGCGTCGGCTTCTCCGTGCTCGCCCAGGGCCTGCTCACGGGCAAGTACCTGAACGGGGTGCCGGAGGGTTCGCGGATGGCGACGTACGGCTCGCTGTCCGCGGACACGCTCAGCGAGGACAACATCGAGCGGCTGCGCGGTCTGGACGACGTGGCGAAGGGCCGCGGGCAGTCGCTGGCGAAGATGGCACTGGCCTGGGCGCTGCGCGACCCGCGGATGACGTCACTGCTCATCGGCGCGAGCAGCGTCCGGCAGCTCGAGGAGAACGTCGACGCGCTGACGGACCTGCACTTCAGCGACGACGAGCTGGCGCAGATCGACCGTTTCGCCGTGGAGAGCGGCGTCGACCGGTGGCGGACCCAGAGCTCAGGCGCCTGAGCCAGCGGCCGAGCGCAGCGGTGCTCGGCGGCCGCCGAGCACCGCTGCGCTGTCGCGCTCCTGCAACTCACCCTCGCCCTCCAGGAGACCTGTGAAGCTCACCGTGACGCCGTTCGGCTCGTCGGCAGGCAGCCTCTACCGGTTCGACAGCGACACCGGGACGACCCTGACCGTGACGGACCTCGGGGCCGCGATCACCAGCATCGTCGTGCCCGACCGCGACGGCCGGCCGGTCGACGTGGCCCTGGGCTACGCGTCAGCGCAGGGCTACGAGACCAACGTGGCCGCCTACGGCGCCACAGTGGGCCGTTTCGGCAACCGGATCCGCGACGCCGAGCTGCCCCTGCCGGACGGCATCCACCTGCTCGAGGCGAACGAGGGCCCCCACGCCCTGCACGGCGGGCCGCAGGCGTACTTCCGCCGCCGCTGGCAGGCACGGCCGACGCACGGCGACGAGCCCTCCGTGACGTTCCGACTGGTGAGCCCGGACGGCGACCAGGGGATGCCCGGACAGGCCGACGTCGAGGTCACCTACTCCGTCACCACGGACAACGCCGTCATGATCCGCTACCACGCCGTGGCGGACCGGGACACCGTGTTCAACCTGACGAACCACAGCTACTTCAACTTGGACGGCCACGACGCGGGACTCGTCGACGGGCACCTGGTGCGGCTCGACTGCGACCGCTTCACCCCCATCGACCGGGCCTTCATACCCACCGGCGAGATCCGCGACGTCGCAGGCACGGCTCTGGACTTCCGGCGTGCCAAGCCGATCGGGCGGGACGTGGACGGGGACGACGAGCAGGTCGTCGTGGGGAACGGCTACGACCACAACTACGTGATCAACTCTCCCGATGTGACCAAGCCGTTCGCCCGGGTGGAGTCCCCGACCACCGGCATCGTGCTGGAGGTGGCCACGGACCTGCCCGGCGTGCAGTTCTACGGCGGCAACAACATGGGGTCCGGAGCGCTGGAGAAGGGCGAAGCGCCGTACGTCCGGCGTGGGGCCTTCTGCCTCGAGACGCAGTACTTCCCGGACACGCCGCACCACCCGAACTTCCCGAGCTGCCTGTTCCGGGCCGGGGAGCCGTTCGCCTCGACCACAGTCTTCCGCTTCACCGTGGCCGGCGACGCCACGATCTGAGCGGTCTGGACACCCGAGAGGCCGCCGCCAGGACCCGGGCATCCCGCGGGTGGCAGCGCAGGCCGGCTCAGCCGTCGACGACCGAGCCGCCCAGCGCGACGACCTCGTCGCGGGCGTGCTCGGTCACCAGGCGCGCGACCAGGGCGACCGGCGGCCAGTCCTCGTGCCCGGGCCTGGTGGCTGTCCACATCCGCCGGCTCGCCCCCGCGCCCGTCAGCGGGACGAAGCGCACCTCCGGCAGCGCCGGGACGAACGACGGCAGCAGCGCGACCCCGAGCCCGGCGGCGACGATCGCCTGCACCAGCTCGAGGCTGTCGGCGCGGTGCACCACGCGCGGGGTGAACCCGGCGCGCGTGCACAGCCGGCTGGCCAGCTCGTCGTCGTCGGTGCCGCGCGAGTTCACGACCCAGGGCTGGTCGCGCAGCAGCGCGAGGTCCTGCGGGCCGTGCACCTCCGCCTCCAGGTCGCGCGGGACGGCGAGCACCATCGGCACCTGGCACACCTGCCGGGCCCGTACCCCGTCGAGCGCCGGGCGCGGGGCCAGCCCGTAGTCGTAGACCAGCGCCAGGTCGACGTCCCCGTCGAGCAGCAGCGAGAACGCCTCCGCGGGCTCGTGCTCCTGCAGCTCGAGGTGCAGCCGCGGGTGGCTCGCCCGCAGCGCGCGGGCGACCGGTAGGCAGTCCGCCTGCAGGGTGCTGGCGTACGACGCGACGCGCACGACCCCGACCGGGTCGGCGTCGTGCGCGAGGTCGGCCCGGGCGGCGTCGACGGCGGCCAGGATGTCGCGGGCGTGCTCGGCGAGCCGCCGGCCGGCGGGGGTGAGCCGCACGCCCCGGCCGACCCGCTCCAGCAGCGGGGCGCCGCTCTCGCGCTCCAGCGCGGCCAGCTGCGCGCTCACCGCCGACGGGCTGTAGCCGGTGGCGGCCGCCACCTGCCGCATCGTGCCGCGCCGGGACAGCTCGAGCAGCACCCGCAGCCGGCGCAGGTCCAGCACCGTGTCGGCCACTCCACGATGGTACGACGCAGGTGCACGGTCAGTGCAGGAACGTGCGCTGGACCGGGACGGCCCCGTGGGGTCGGGTAGCAGGGTGACGACGACCGCCCTGCCCCCCGTGCTCCCCGCCCTGTCCCCCGCCCGCCCCGCGGTGCCTGCTGCCGCCCTGGCCGTCACCGCGATGCTGTCCGTCCAGGTCGGCGCGGCGCTGTCGCTCGGCCTGTTCGGGACGGTCGGCCCGTCCGGCACGGCGTGGCTGCGGCTGTGCGCCGCCTCCGTCGTGCTCGTCGCGGTCGCCCGGCCGCGGCTGTCCGCCCTGCCCCGGCACGCCCTGCGGTCGGCGGCCCTGCTCGGGGTGATCACGGCAGCCATGACGCTGGCGTACTTCGAGGCGATCGCCCGGCTGCCCCTGGGGACGGCCGTGGCGGTCGAGTTCCTCGGGCCGCTGTCGGTCGCCGTGCTGACCCGCGCCCGAGGAGCCGCCGCGCTGCTCTGGCCGGCGCTGGCCCTGGTGGGCGTGCTGGTCCTCACCGAGCCGTGGGCCGGTGGCACCGACCCGGTGGGCCTCGGCTTCGCGCTGCTGGCCGCGTGCGGCTGGGCCGCCTACATCCTGCTGACGCAGCGCGTCGGCGACGCCCTGCCCGGCGTGACCGGCCTCGCGCTGTCGATGCCGGTCGCCGCCGCGTGCGCCGCGGTCGTCGGGGCGCCGCAGGCTGCCGGCAGCCTCACGCCCATGGTGCTCGCCCAGGCCGCCGGGCTCGCGCTGCTGCTGCCCGTGCTGCCCTACGCGCTGGAGATGGCGGCGCTGCGCCGGCTGACGACCGCGGCGTTCGGCACCCTCACCGCGCTCGAGCCCGCCGTCGGCGTCCTGGTGGGGCTGGTCCTGCTGGGCCAGGTGCCCCACGCCGCGCAGGCCGCGGGGGTCGCGCTGGTGATGGCGGCCGGGCTCGGCGCCCAGCGCACCGGCACGCGGCTGCCGGCGGTGGACCTGCCGGCCGCAGCGCCGCGCGAGCTGGTGACCGCCGGCCGCTGAACCCCGGACGTCAGCGCGGGGCGAGCACGATCGTGGTGGCCGCCGCTCTGCTGGACGCGTCCGTCCTCGCGGTCATGGCGGCCGCGGTCCCCTGCGACCGCGGGGCAGCCTCGTCCGCCGCGACGGTCGTGAGGTAGCCGCTGCCCGTGCCGTAGCCCGAGGCCCGCAGGCTGAGCCCGGCGGGCAGCGTCCAGGCCGTCGTGCTGGACGACTTGTCGGTCCAGAACCTGACGACCCAGCTGCCGGTCACGCCCACCGGAGCGGCGGCCGCGACGTGGTCGGTGGTCAGCACGCTGTCGGCCGAGGTCGAGCCGACCGAGGCGGGCGAGGACGCGGCGGTGCCGCTGTAGGCCAGCACCTGGGCGGTCGACTTCGTGGTGGAGGCCAGCTGCACCGGCACGCCCTGGCCGGGGGTGTCCTGCGCGGTGGCCACCCGCTGCCAGATCACCTCGAGCGCGGTCCCCCAGGTCTGGCGGCTGACCTCGCTCCAGCCGGCCGGGGCCGTCGGGGCGGTCGCGGTACCGCTGGTGGCGACGTGCAGCAGCAGGGCGTCGCCCGGCTGGACGCCCGCGGGCACCGAGGGCCGCAGCGTCGTCCCGGACGCCAGGGTGACCGAGCTGCTCCCGCGGAACGCGACGGAGGAGACCGGGCGGGCCGTCGCGGTGGCCGAGGTGGACGTGGTCCCCGTGGCCCCCGCGTCGTCGGTGACGGTCAGCGTGACCGGGAAGCTGCCGGCGGCCTGGTAGTCGTGGCTGGGCCGCACGCCGGTGCTGCTGGTGCCGTCGCCCCACGACCAGGTGTACGAGGCGATGCTGCCGTCGGCGTCGGAGGAGCCCGAGCCGTCGGCGGTGCAGTGCAGGTCGGTGCAGGTGACCGCTGCGGAGGCGACCGGCGCGGTGTTGGCCCGGCCGAGGAACAGCGCGGAGCTGCGCCAGTCGGTGCCGTCCTGCGACGGGCCGCTCACGACGGTCGGGGTGCCGGTCAGGGTGCTGCCGTCCCAGCCGACGCGGACGAGCTCGCCCGTGGCCCGGGTCGCGTAGTACAGGGACCGGCCGGCGAGGAAGGCCCCTGTCACGTCCGGGAGCTGGGCGCCGGGGACCTGGGCCTCCTCGGGGGAGACGATCCCGCTCTCCGGCGAGAACGCCCGCGAGTACAGGCCGCTCTGCCCGTAGAGCGTGTAGTACAGCCGGCCGCCGGAGTACCACAGCGACGTCAGGTTCGTGATCTCGCTGTAGAAGGCCGGCCGCTTGCCGCGGTAGAGGTTCTCCGAGCCGGTGTCGACCTCGGCCCACACCGGGTCGTTGTACGGGTCGATGAGCTTCTCGGCGCCCCACGAGGAGCCGGACCAGGTGCGGCGGTAGAACGCCGAGTCGGTCTTGCCGTAGAACAGCGTGTCCCCCACGACCACCGCGCCGCGGACGGCGTCGACGTCCAGCGGGCTGCTGACGGTCCTCGCGGCGCCGGGGCTCGAGCCGTCGAACGACCGGGAGGTCAGGGACCCGGCGGCGACGGGGTACGGGGCGGTGCCCGCCCGGACCACCTCGACCGCGCTGACCAGGGGGTTCTCGACGCGGTGCAGCAGGCTGATGTCGACGCTGCCGTCACTGGTGGTCCGGTAGCTGCGCATCGTCGCGGTGGAGGCGCCGGCGGAGCCGGTCGGGTCCAGCCCGGTCGCCACGGTCGACCCGTCCAGCGACACGTCGAAGGTGCGGGAGCCGGCCGTGGCGGTGCAGGCGCAGCGGTCCGCGAAGTACAGCCGCACGTCCACCGCGGTGCCCGCCGGCACCGGGAAGCGCCACTGCATCTCCTTGCCGTCGCCGCGGCTGCCCCCGTCCCAGCGGATCGAGTCGAACAGCGCCGCCGGCGTCCCGGCCGGGACCGTTCCGTCCACGGTGGGCACCGGGCTGTCGTACGTCGAGGAGCTCGTCCCGTTCGTGCGGTACGACGACGGGGCGGCGCTGCTGTCCGCCGCCCAGTCGGGACCGGCGTCGGTGGTCCGGAGCAGCTGCCCACCGGCGTTGACGCGGTAGAGCACGCCGCTGGCGGGCGAGGCCGGCGCGGTGCGGCTGTAGACCGGGCCGGGCAGGCCGGGC
>Ga0210040_10003986_pt1 | contig 19545 bp, 13 predicted proteins | sample CryGeyCG12114_NA_FD_185462 | JGI IMG/M metagenome (GOLD analysis project Ga0210040, IMG submission 185462) | Groundwater microbial communities from aquifer - Crystal Geyser CG19_WC_8/21/14_NA (SPAdes) (version 2) | ecosystem: Environmental > Aquatic > Deep subsurface > Groundwater | place: USA...
GCGGGTAGTTATCCGGCCTTATTTTTGTCTTCGCTGCAGCCGGTACGGGTACTCAAAGGTGCGTTCAAAACCGGGATTAATGCCACCCGCCTGCGCAAGGGCCTGGTTGTTTTTCAATTTGTCCTGTCTATTTTCCTGATTGTGGGTATGTTGGTGGTGGGGCAGCAAATGCATTACCTGCGCACGAAAAACCTGGGGCTAGACCGAGAAAACGTATTTTATGTGCCTATAGAAGGAAATATAGGAGCTAAACGCGACGTCTACCGCCAGGAACTGCTGCGTTCCGACGTTGTTAGCGCCGTTACTACTACCGGGTCTTTACCTATTGATATCCAATCTAATACTACCGGCAACCTGGTTTGGCCGGGGAAAGCCCCCCAAAATAGGGAAGAAACCGTTTGGCAAATGCATGTAGGTAATGACTTTCTTAAAACCATGCATATTCCGTTAGTAAGCGGACGCGATTTCCGGGAAGGCAGCACCCGCGATTCCGTTAACATCTTGATTAATGAATCGGCGGCTAAACTAATGGACTTACAAAACCCGGTAGGACAACCAATCACTTTCCAACGGCAAAAAGGGCGGATTATTGGTTTAATGAAAGATTTTCACCTGGCTTCGTTGCACCAGCCTATTCAGCCGCTCGTAATTCAGCAACACCCCAACTGGACGAACTATCTCCTGATCAGGGCCAAGCCCAGCCGCACCGCCGATGCTATTGCTGTTGCCGAGAAGTTATCGCGCCAGTTCAACCCGGCCTATCCCTTCGATTATCATTTTTTAGACGAAGAATACGAAAAGCTGTACCGGAACGAAATGCTGATCAGCAGCATGGTAAATACCTTTGGTTTGGTGGCTATCTTAATCTCGTGTTTGGGCTTGTTTGGCTTAGCTACTTACACCGCCGAGCAGCGCACGAAAGAAATTGGTATTCGCAAAGTATTAGGCGCTTCCATTACCGGCATTGTCAGTATGCTTTCCAAAGACTTTCTGAAGCTGGTTTTAATTGCTACTATTATTGCCTGGCCGCTGGCCTGGTACGTGATGCACCAGTGGTTAGAGAATTTCGCTTATCGTACCTCCGTTTCCTGGTGGATATTCGCGCTGGCCGGAGCCTTGGCTATTTGCATTGCTTTAATTACTATTAGTTTTCAGGCAATTAAAGCGGCGTTAGCTAACCCGGTACAATCGCTGCGGAGTGAGTAAACAGAATACAGAGCAGCAATGAATTACAGTGGGTTTAAACCCACTGTAATTCATGTTATTTCCTGTTATAAAACCGGACAAATATATGTATCACAACCGGACAACTTTGGCATCTTAAATTCTATATACTATTGCCTATCAATAAAATACATAACTGGCACTTTTGTAGAGATAAGAATAAAAGATAAAAATAAAAGGTTCAAATAGGTCATTCAGCCATTTAACAAATTAATATTCGGTAAACAGAACTGTGGTCTATGGCCATGGACTAAATTAAAAGACTAACAATATGTTTAAAAATTATCTCAAAATTGCCTTCCGGAATTTGCTGCGGTATAAAGCATTTTCCTTTATTAACATTTTTGGTTTGGCCCTGGGCATGACCTGTAGCATATTAATTATGCTGTGGGTAAAAGATGAACTGAGTTACAATAAGTTTCATGCGAATTTAGATAATTTGTACCGGGTTATCGAAGACCAGCATTATTCGGGTGGCGAAGATTTTGTATTTGAAAATTCGCCGGGTCCATTGGCCGATGCCCTGAAAAAGGAATTCCCCGAAATAACGCATACTACCAACATTAGCTGGAAAATGCAGCTGCTTTTTGCCAATGGCCATAATACCTTTAAAGAAAATGGCGTGTACGTAAGCCCTGAATTTCTGCAAATGTTTTCGTTCCCGTTGATAAAGGGAGATGCCCAAACCGCCTTAAATCAGCCTAACTCCGTGATAATAGATAAAACCTTAGCCGATAAATATTTTGGCAGCACCGATGTAATTGGCCGAATACTTAAGATTAACAACGAGAGTAGCTATAAGGTAACCGGCGTGATGCAGGATGTGCCTAAGAATTCTTCGTTGCAGTTTAGCTTTTTAATGCCGGTAATGGATTTTAAAAACCAACCCGGCAACGAATGGCTAAAAGAGTGGGGCGGCAATGGCATCCGAACCATGGTAATGCTGCGCCCCGATGCCGATAAAGACGCGGTAAATGCCAAAATAGAGAAGTTGCTTAGAAAGAAAAATCCGGATAGCACGATTGATATTTTTCTGCAGCCCATAGCCGATATGCACCTCTATGGCTATTTTAAACCCGGCCGCATGGCAGATGGCGGAATCAGATACGTGAAATTATTTTCGGTTGTAGCGGTGTTTGTACTGGTTATTGCCTGCATTAACTTCATGAATTTATCTACGGCCCGTTCCGCGAAACGCGCCAAAGAAGTAGGAGTGCGAAAAGTAATTGGAGCCGTTCGTTCTGTCTTAATGGGCCAGTTTATCGGCGAATCTATTTTAATTTCGGTTTTAGCCATATTTATTGCCCTGGGTTTAACCCAGTTATTCTTGCCGGTTTTTAATGACTTAACGGGCAAAGCCATTAAGCTCCAGTTGGCCGATCCGGTATTTTTAGGTTCCCTGTTATTAATTGCGTTGGTTACCGGGGTGTTGGCCGGCAGTTATCCGGCAATTTTCTTATCTTCTTTTAAACCAGTAAGCGTGCTAAAAGGCACCCTTAAGTTTAGCAACAAAGTAATTTTATTCCGCAAGGGCTTAGTCGTATTTCAGTTTGGCTTGTCGGCTGTTTTAATAATTGGCACTGTGGTGGTATACCGGCAGGTAGAATTTATGCGCAAAAAGGATATCGGCCTAAACCGCGAAAATGTAGCTTATATCACCTTGGAAGGCGATTTAGTTAAACAAGCCGAATCTTTTAAATATGAATTAGCCCAGGCTCCCGGCATTAAAGCCGTGGGAGCAGCCAGCCAGACCCCGATTATGGTGGGTAATAATGGTGGTGGCATTGAGTGGAAAGGCAAAGATCCGAATAAAGATATTTTGTTCAGTTTCCTGCAAACGGATTACAATTTCCTGCATACCATGGATATTAAATTGAAAGACGGCCGGTTTTTCTCCAAAGAATTTGGAGCTGATTCGGTAAAAGTAGTCGTAAACGAAGAAGCCGTACGTTTAATGGGCCTGAAAGAACCTTTGGGCGAGAAAATTAAAGTTGGTGATACGGAGGTAAATATTATTGGAGTCGTAAAAGATTTCAATGTAAAAGAGTTACAAGCTCCTATGCAACCATTGCTGATGTTCCTGGGCTTGGAAAATGCCCGTTATGTAATGGTGCGTACGAAACCGGGCCAAACCGAACAAGCCATTGTCAGTTTAGAAAAGCTTTCCAAAAAATATAACCCTAATTACCCCGTTGATTATCATTTTCTGGACGAAGATTTTGAAAACATGTTTAGGAGTGAACAAGTAATCGGGAAATTAGCCAATTATTTTGCCGGCATTGCCATTCTTATTTCCGCTTTAGGTTTGTTTGGTTTAGCTATGTTTACCGCCGAGCAGCGCACGAAAGAAATAGGCATCCGTAAGGTGTTAGGCGCATCGGCCGGAGGTATTGTAGCTATGCTCTCCAAAGATTTCTTAAAACTGGTATTAATTGCCAATATTATAGCTTGGCCCTTGGGTTGGTATCTCATGCATAACTGGTTACAGGATTATGCTTTCCGGGTGGAGATAAACTGGTGGATATTTGCGGCGGCCGGCTTAGCTACTCTGGCAATTGCTTTTCTTACGGTAGCATTTCAGGCCATTCGGGCGGCCATTGCCAACCCGGTACAATCGCTGCGGAGTGAGTAAGATTCTTTGTTCTTAACCTATGGAAGCCATCAAGTGGCTGATTGTTCAAAAATTCCCAACCTTTCTTTGCCACTTCGGCCTGGCCCTGGTCTTTACACCAGGGTAATCTATCCCCGTATAAAACCAACTGTTTGTTCTTAGAAATATTAACTATTATAGGCGTACCTCGCAAACAATTTTTATTTTATGGTCTCTGGCCACCACAATAATTTATGTATTGTTTATACCGGCCAGAGGCCTGCGTCATAATAAAATACGTGCGCAGGCCCAAGCGCCATTATTTTAGCTTAATGTTTTAAGGCGCATTTATGAGAGAATATTAGTATACCTTAAAACTAAAAACATTTACTCCGCAACCAACGGCAAAGCAGATCCGGAACGATATTATATTCCATTTCCCGAATCAAACAGCAGAATTCACAATATTTCCGAAGTAGATGGAGTAAGGGCAAACTGAGAAACTTCTTTTACTTCGCCGGGCAGCAAACCTGCGACCCTGATTGTGCCCACTCGTACCCGGATAAGGCGCAAAGTTGGAAAACCCACCGCCGCCGTCATCTTCCGAACCTGCCGGTTTTTGCCTTCCGTTAAAATAATCGAAACCCAACTGGTAGGGCCGTGGCGGTCGTCGCGTATTTTACGGGCGCGGGGCGCAAATGCCGGTTCTGTTTCCAGTTTAAAAGCAGCACAAGGTTTGGTTACGTACCGGTCGTTGCGGATACCGATTTCTACTCCCTGCTGCAGCTTACTTATAGCTTCTCGCGTTATCAAACCATCTACCTGGACGTAGTATTCTTTTTCTATGTGCTGACCCGAGATATATTGACTCATCTTGCCATCGGTCGTGAGCAACAGCAACCCTTCGCTGTCTTCGTCCAGGCGCCCTACGGCCATGGTACCCGCCGGGAAATCATACAGTTCGCCTAGCCGCTTTTTCTTTTTATGTTCTCCCACAAACTGGCTCAGGTAGCCATACGGCTTATGCAGAATAAAATAGTGATGTGGCATACCGGTAAAGATAAACAGTACTGCCTGAGTTCTGCAAATACAAACCGGCTAATTACCTGTTTTCTAACTCAAGTTGTAGTTGAAGTTGCTGCCTGAGCAATCTTTACAAACTTGTAAAATGGTAGTAGAATCAGCTTTAAATACGCGGAGTACCTGATTTGAAAAATTGCTCGGAGAGGTATTTTTCATGATAGAAAACTTACTCGGAAGCTGTTTAGTATTTTACAAAAGGCTACCCAAACTATCCCCTTGAGGGGATTATAGGGGTGTAAATCGTTATAAAGGAAAATAATTTTCATCAATTAACATCTGCCCTTCTCCTGCAAAGGGGGAATCCTCAATTTGTTTGAAAATATTAAACAGTCTCTTGCTTATGATTGGTACGGTTGTTACAAAACCGAACAAAGAGTGTTTCATAATCGGACAATTTAAATGTAAATACATTTAAATAGCTGCGTATGTTACAGTAAATCAATAAAATGTATTTGTGGCATTCTTATTATTGTGAATACAGGTAGCGCAGAAGAAAATTTATATTTATTTAGACTACAAAATAACAGCAACCACTTGGTTTAACTATCACCTGTAAGGTTTAGGTATTATGATAAAAAACTATCTAAAAATAGCCCTGCGGAACTTGTTGCGTCACTGGGATAGACATGGAACTGGTGGTTACTTGGTTTGGCCGGGACAGTTGCGCTTTTAATAGCTTTACTTACGGGCAGTTTCCAAGCAATAAAAGCCGCTGTTGCTAACCCAGTAAAATCCTTGCGGAGCGAGTAAAATTTAATGGTAGTATAAAATGAAAGTACTAAATACTACTTCAGAAAGATTTCTTGTTCTAACCCTTTTTTATATTTTCTAATATGGCTTAACAAGTTTAGTATATTGTGTTCAGTAATGTTCTCTTCTGAAAATTGAATTTGCTGATTGTTATATAAATCACGATTCCCTTTTGTAGAGATTAATTGTTCTATTTCAGGAGGAATGAAGAATTGAGCCCTATCTCTTAAATGTTTTTTATACTCATTGAAGTAAATGTTTAATCCAGCGAAATCAAAATCACCGAAGTGTAAGTAAGGATTGGGAATTGATTGCAGCCACCTTAATAAATCCTTATTCTGAGGGTATCGAGAAACAAATAAAGGTTTTATATCTTTAAACAATTGTTTTTGTCTATTAATATATCGAAAATTTTCAGGATTTTCAATCCCAATAATAGTAATATTAGAATCAGGGATAAAATTTTTATAATCAAAAATAAAAGTAAAACATCCTGTTGTTGGACTAACTGTAAATGCCAGGTTATTTAATGTGCATTGAATAGGTTCATAACAGTTAAGCAAGAACCCTTCAAACGTTCTTATAACTTTTAATTTGGAAGTAGAAGATATCACAATCGCTTCTGCACGAGTTAAATTATCTTTCTTATAACCTGAAATATAATTAATAAGGCTATCAATACCGAAATGGTTTTTTAAATAAGTATTTAGTAATTGGTCATCCGGAATATAAATAAAAGCTTTGCTTCTTCCTTTATTTTGTTTGTTTAAAACTCCATTTTCCAGCATAGTTTCTACTATTACATGCTTTAATTGGCTAAAAGGAAGCCTTGCCCCATTATGCATTGCCAGTAACTTTTCTGCAATAGAAATGGGTAATCTTACGCTCATGCTATTGCGTGTTGACTAAGAATGCGTTTAACTCTGGTAATACTTTTATCGTCTTTTTCTAATTTATAAATATGCTTAAAAGCAAGCGCGTCATTTTCAGTGGGCGAACTGTTTATTAAATTAATATTTCTGTCATTCGCGAATTTTAAAATACCTCTTACATTGTTAGGATGTAGTTTACCTATCTCATCCATCATACAATGAAGTTTAAAATCTTTAAAACGTTTAGAAGCATGGTCTTTAAATACATTCAAGAGCATAATATTTATCATAGCTTTCACTAAAATATCGGTGCCATCAGAGCCAACATTAGATAATCTTTCAACCCAGCCAGTATCGTTCAGGTTTTCTTCAATTCTAAATTTTAACTCAAACGAATCAGAAAGAGAAATATAATCACGTTTCAGGTCCGCAATTTTCTTTACAAATTGCTTTAACAGGTCAATTGCTTTTTTATTAGTACTATCTTGGTCTTGCGCAGAAAATAAGTTGGCAGGCCCAATGGAGTAAGAGTTTTCGTCATTAAACTCCTTTATTAATTTAAGCAACTGTACAACTTCATTTTTGCTTTCGTCCAGCCTTAATTCTATTTTTTTAATTACTCCGGCAAAGTTTCGTTCTAAAAAGTCACGGTTTATTTTGGTAATAATTCCTTGTATTTCTCCTTCTTTCGAAACTAAATCGGTTGTATCCTTGCCTATGGTTTTTATAATATATGCAAAATTTTCATTCACCTCTTTTTCAATCACCGCAATTTTATCTTCCGCCATAAAATCGGCCAGTTCTGCGGCAAAGTTCAAATAAGCGTCTGTATCTATAAATATTTTATTGAATTTAAAAATGTTGTCTTCGCTAAACCTGCCTAAAAATTCGACAATGGTCTTTCGTAAATTCTCGGTACTTTTAATTAATTTATCGTAGTGTATTTGTTTTAAGTCATCAATTAAAACTTTTACTCTTTTATTCGTTTTATGAGTTTCAGAAGCTCTAACTAAATACTCCTGAAGTGTTTCGTATAATTCGGAGCTTTTAAAAATTTCGAAATTTTCTTTATCTTCCTGGTAATGCTGAACCTCTTCTAAAAGAACCCTGATAGCAGCCTGAATAATTGACATTTCTTTATTTAGGGTATTCTGTTCCTGTTGGTATTTCTCCTGTTCCTGCGTAAACTGATTGTTAAGTAAATCTTTTTGATATTGAAAAGCATCTACTTTGTCAAAATATTCCTCTTTGTCGTAATTGTAGCGAGTTATAACTGTATTGTTTTTTTCAATATTGTCCAGAGTAGATTTTATAACTTTTAATCTTTTATCTATTTCATCTAATCTTTTAGTATCAACAGCTTTACTGCTTAATTCTTTTTGCTTTTGGGCCTCTATCTCCTTCTCTCTGCTTTGTTTATTTTGTTTTTTAATCCTGATTTCGTTGTCAATTTTAGATAAATAATCACGCAGTAGTTGTTCCTCCACTTTAATTTTTGTTTCTCTTTCAACTTCTTTCGTTTTGATCAGGTTGTCAACTTCATTTACAACATTAATAACTTGTTGTTTAGCTAAGTTTTGTTCTTCAGCGGCTAAAGCAATAGCCATATTAACAACTTCTATAGCTCTTTTCTGTTCTACCTGAGCCTGGTTCTTAAGGTCTTCTTGCTTTAGTATAGCCTTATTTAATTTGGTTGTAGCTTGTTCAATTAAATAATTATTTTCTTGAATTGCTTCTCTTTTCTCTCGAATTTTTAGCAGGTATTTTCGTTTTAATTTCTCTTTTTCTTCGGTGAAAGTTACTATTAATGCATCTATATCTTTTTGTAAACCGGCTGCTTGTTCCTGTGATGTGGCTTTATCGTTCTCATAATCGGAAATTGTTTTAACAGGTTTGTTTATTTCTTCTAAGTCTATTTCAACTCCGTAGAAAGATTTGGAGGAATTATCTATTAATTTCGGTTCTAAATCTGAATTAAAGAGGATATTTTTCTCATCAATTACTTTCCCAATTGTATTTTCCCAGCCAGGATAATTTTCTGAAAGCCAACCGTAAAAAGAATATTTGCCGTTTTGGATGTAAGAATCTATTTCGGTTATCCGGTCGAAAATAGCAACAAGCCGAAGGTTTATCTTTTCTTTGCTGTTTTCGTGCGTGTTTTGTAAAAACTTTTCGTCCGCTTCTAGTTGTTTCGTGAAGGTTTCTATCGCATTCGTATATTCCTTTAATTCGATATTTGCCTTGCTAATAGTATCCGCCTGGTGCTCGCTTTCGTGTTGGGCAGCTTTAATTTCACTTTCAAAAAAGCGTTGATGTAGCAAACCTGCCTTTTTTATTTTTAAATCTTGTACCGCTTGCAGCTTCTCCTGATAATTCTGCTGGGCAGCTTCTATTTCTTTTTTATGGGTTGCATTAATACTGGCAATCAATGTAACGTAACTATCTTTAGTGGTATCCTTAAATTGTAGAAAATCAGATTGAAGTCGGATTTTTTCCTTATTCTGGTTATTTTCGAAACTCTGCAACTGGTTTTCTAATTCTTTTAAGAGAGCTTCATATTTATGTATTACCTCTATAAATTGAGCAGTAAGCAGGCTTTTTTCATCAAACAAACTTTGGTTTTCAGCTTCTAAAGCTGGCCTTTGAGATGCCTGTTGAATGAGCTGCGTAATGTTCATTCTCCCGTAATATTCTGCCTTTTTCTTTGCTGTTTGTAGCTTGTCCTCATAACTATTTATTTCCTTATTACTTTTTGTTTGCTCTGTTTGAAAATTTTCCCATAATTTTTTGAAGTTATTCTTACCGTTAGTTTCCTTGCTCTGCTGTTTTTCTAAATCGATTTTTAGGTGAGGTTCGTTTTCCTGTAGAGCCTGCCAAGCCCAGGCCAGTTGCTGCGCAAGTTCTAACTTTTCTCTAGTTAGTTGCTTAATAAGTGTATAAAGTTGGGCAATTGCATTAGCTTGAGCGGTTGTTCTGGTATGCCTAAAAATCCGAATATCCTCTAATTGAACATCGAAGTCTTTTAAATGGTGTGTATATGTAGATAAATCAATTTGAATATCGTTTTCCAAGGACATAATAATGGTTTCCTTGATGAATTCCGACTCGACTTTAGAATTTAAAAATACATTCTGAATAGTTCTGGGAATATTCTGATATTCGCGGCTTTCTAATAAAGCAAAACGCTTGAACTCACTTTTTTTACCATCGTTGTTGCCATACAAAATATCCCGGTATTCTTGATAATTATCAATTTTACGGCGGGTATAAAAAATACTTTTTTCATCTAATTGGGGTACTATTCTATCCCAACTTTCATAAACTTTCCCGTCGGTTCTTATAAAATATTCGCGTTCATACGGGCCATCAAAAATCCTAAAGCAAATTCTGTTTTGTGATTTGTAAGCTAATACACAATATTTACCTTCAGGCCGAGCTACTTCGTAAATAATATAGGAGCCAGCAAAAGCGAAATAATATTCGGTAAAGCTTTTTTTCTCTTTAGCAATTCCCAACTTCAGCGTATCGGCATTATAGAAAAATAAAATAGCTCGTAAAGTGGTGCTTTTGCCAACACCTTGCGTACCAATAAAATGGATGTTGCCATCTAAGTTTATTTCAGCATATTTAATATGAGCACTATTAATAAAGATAATTCTATTCAGGTATCTCACTTTGTACTTCTTCAGGAATATGAATACTTTCTATCAGGTTTTCCAGGTATCTAAAAGAGGAAAGGACTTTATAGGATTTTAAAATTTCGTTTTCCGGTTCTATAAATCCATCTTTGCCAAGCATTTTAATTAATTCGTTTATGCTATCTTGGTAAACGTCAGTATTGCTCCATTTTTTAAAGCCATCTAACTTACTTTTTAATACAGCATCAACTTTTAATTTTACCAAAATATCAGATGCCGTAAAACTATAGCCTGAAGTAAAGGCATTATCATAGGTTTTAAGAAAATCAATAATATCAATCCATCTAAAAGCTATTTCTAATTTTCTTTCTAAATCTACCTTAGCCTCATTTCTGGAAAAGTAATAATACTCTTCACCTTTCTCAAGTATTAATTTAATCTCAAAAAAATATTGGTAAAGAATATCATAGTTGTCTTCTTCTTCAATTACTTCGAATAGCTTACGCACCTGTAAATGGGTGGAGTTAGAACAAATAAATTGCCCTTTGTTTAGTATTTCAAATATATCGCCGGTTTGTTTAGGAACATTCATTTTAATTCTTATTTAGTGTAAACCAGCGCATATTCAACTTCATTGAACTGCTTAAAACTTTCTGATATTTCAAAGTTGTCTTCAAAAAGCGAGAGCATCTGGCAGTAAATGGTTACTCGCTCTTCAAATAATACATCCTGCAAAAATTTGTAGTTTAAAATAAAATCAAACAAATGATTTCCGGAGGCCACAAAATTGTTTTTTATTTCGTCCAGGTTAATAAAGGTTTCATTCTCGGTTTGAGCTTGCAAATATTCATCTGAGATAGGTTCTGCCGTTGGTGGGTTTTGCTTTGAATTAGACTTTAATCGTTGATTTACTTTTTGAATACTACTATAAGCTTCGTCCTGCTGTAAGTAATCAAGCGATAATTTAAGAGAATAAATTGGCCTTTTCTCAAAAACTAAATCATGGTTACGAGTTAATACATTTTCAATATTTGTTTTTGCTCTTAATTCAAACTGGTCCTTTAAATATTTAATTTGGCGTAGTTTCTGGATAAATCCGCTTTGAAACTTAATTTGGTTTAAATAATCGATAATTTGCTTTTTTGCTTCAATTGTATTGTGCCGCGATTGACTTAATTGAAGGCGCAAGTGGGTAGAAATCAATCTTAATTCATCATCAGAAGCTGTTTTAAAAAATGTTTCTTCATCTTCTGTAATTAGCTTCTCTGTTTGTTCAATTAATGTTTTTATATCCGAAAGCTTGCGGTTATAATTCTCCAGCTTCGCTATTTTAATCTTATAATTTGGTTCTGTTTTAAAGGTATCCTCAATATTCCGGTTAAGGTTAACAATATTTTGTATGGTTATCCGGCCAATTTTTCTTAAAGTAAACTTTACTGATTTTAAATAGGTATAGCGCCGGCTTGCATCTTCCTGTAAATAATAAAGAATATACTGCTTTACCTGCTCAATATTTTCGTTAATATAGGAAGTGTTTATTTCTTCATTAGCTTCCAAAATATGTTCGAAGAATTGCAGGAACTGGTCCTCTATTTCTAAATAGTTTCCATTCTGCTGAATTACATTTTTATTAATTAATAGCTGAATTATATCATTGTTATCATCCAGGATCTCTAAGGCATAATCATATTTATAAGCAAGCGATTTGCGTTTTTCAAAAAGTTCAGATATTAATTTGTGCCCTCTGCTTAACGTGTTAAGTAGGTCTTTAATGGAAAGAAAATGATTCATTAATTGTCTTGTAAAATCTCCTCAGATAATTATTACTAAGAGTTGAAAGAGTTAATATAATTATGTCAATATAGTGTATTTTCTTTTATGGTAGAAAGTCTCAGAAATATTTTTAATAAATTCCTGATTGTCATGAAAGCGAACAAATAAGGGTATCGGAACCGAACAGTCTATTTGTTATATTTGCAACTTTGGCGGCACTTACTCCTCTTTAGAAAAGCCTTTCCGGGTACGGGTAATTGGTATTGTTAAAAATTTAACTTTTAATCGTTGCGCGAGCTGTTGGCACCCATGGTGCTGGCCTACCCAAAAAAAAATCCACAACATAGATTATTTTACCGCCTGGGTTTCGTCGGCCAATGTGAGCAAAACCATTAAGTAAATGGAAGCAGTGCTGCATAACGTTGACTAGGATCATTTATTTGAATAATATCCAGCCAGCCAGCCGAAAGAAGCAGCCTCTTCAGCAGTAGTCCAGAATTTTAGCAGCTAGAAATATTCCGGCCGCCAATAGGGCAACAGTAATGGCTTCAAAGCTCCGGGTAAGCGCCAGCACTTTAACCTGCCGCTCTACCGGTAAACGTTGCCGAAACCCATAGTTCGTTATAACAATGAAAGTTTGTTAATGAATAGTATACCCATTAGATTTGAACAATACATCTTATTGCATGAGTTCGCTTATGAATTAAAGCAGCTAATTACTCACTCTTTAACGCATTTACCGGGTTCGCTAATCCGGCTTTTATGGCCTGGAAACTAACCGTAATAAAGGCTATAATTAAAGCACCCAAGCCCGCTACGGCAAACATCCACCAGCCAATTTGAATACGGAACGTAAAATCCTGCAGCCACTTTTGCATGGCCCACCAGGCCAGAGGCCAAGCAATTATATTGGCTAATAAAACCAAGCGGATAAAATCTTTGGCAAGCAACGCAACAATATTGGTAAGCGAAGCACCTAACACTTTGCGGATACCGATTTCTTTGGTTTTCTGCACCGCCACAAACGATACCAAACCGTACAAGCCCAAGCAACCGATAAAGATGGCAATGCCGGCAAATATTTTAAAAAGCTGCGATAGTTTAGCATCTTCTTCGTAAAACTCAGCAATGCGTTCGTCTAAAAAAGTGGCTTCGTACACATAATCCGGGAAGGCCGCCGACCAGATTTTCTCTACTTGTTTTTGTGTTTCTTTTAAATTTCCCGGCGCTACTTTTAAGGCTACTTGCCGGAAATTACTTTTATCGCTGGCCATGGCAATAGGCACGATGGGCTGGCGCAAAGAAGCATGATGAAAATCTTTTATCACACCTACTACCGGGTATTGGCGACCATAAAATTTTATGGATTTACCAATGGCATCCTGCGGATTTCTAATGCCTACTTTTTCCAACAGCATTTCGTTTACCACCACTTCCCAGATGGTATCGCTTGTGGCATAAGGCCGGCCGGCGGCAAACTGTAATTGGAACGTAGAAAAATAATCGGCATCGGCCGCTTTAATATTTAAGGGAAAATCTTCGTCCTTGGTGGTACTAGTAAACCCGAAATTGGTACTGGAACTGCTGCCGGATAAAGGCGCGGAAAAATTAAAGCTTACCCGCTCCACGTTGGGCAAAGCTGCAAACTGGTTTTTCAGGTGATGCATTTTAGTTTGAGCCAGGCTATCATCCGGAATTTCCACCAGCAAAACCGCCCGTTGGTTAAACCCTAAATCTTTGTGGCGAATAAAATCCATTTGATAAATAGCAATTAAGGTAGCGATAATTAAAATCTGTGCCACCGAAAACTGCAATACCACTAATGCCTTTCGCAAATTTATGCCTCCAACCGCCTGCAGGGTTATTTTGCTTTTAAGGGCCTGAACGGGTTGGAAACCCGATAAAATCAAGGCCGGATAAATCCCCGACAAAAAAGTAACGATCAGGATAGTTCCGATGAGGAAAGGAAGTACCCCGTGAGCAGCTAGTAAGGTAAATTTTTCGGGTAAGTTGGTAAGCGGCTGTACATACGGTAAAACCAGTTGCACCATTATTACTGACCCCAGCACCGCAATTAAAACAACAATAAATGTTTCGCCCAGAAACTGCCAGATTAATTGTCCGCGGTTGCTGCCCAATACTTTACGCACCCCGGCTTCTTTGGCCCGGCCCAAGGTCTGCGCCGTAGCCAGGTTTACGAAATTAATACAGGCAATTACCAAAATAAACAAGCCAATCAGTTCTAATGAGGTAATGGTTTGTTTGGTAATGCTGCGGAAGGATGGTGGAGCATAATTTGGATTAAAATGCAAATCACTTAATGGTTGCAGTTTGTAAGTATTTTTATTTTGGGGATGATGCTTTTTCAGAAAGGAAATAAGCGCAGCGTCAAAGGATTCTCGCGACGTATTTTCGGGTAATAAAAGGTAACACTGCGAATCGCTCCAGACACTGCCCCATTTGGTTAATTCATCCTCATCCAGCATACTCCGGATAGTAGCATACGAAACAATTACCTCTTTCTGAAAGTCGGAATTATTCGGCATATCGGCAACAACGCCGGTAACCTGCACCAACGTCTGGTTATTTAGTTTAAGCTGTTTGCCCATAGCCTGGTGCCAGTCGCCGAAAAGCTTCTCGGCCATGCTTTGGCTTAGCAGTGTAGTATTGGGTTGGTTCAGAGCGGTTTGGGCATTGCCGGCCAGCCAGGTGTAGTCGATAATATGGAAGAACTCCGGTTCGGCAAAAAACACCCCTGATTCTTCTTTAAACTTTTTGCCGAGTTGGCCATTTTCATTGATAACAGCAACCAGGGTGTTATACGCCCCAAAAGTCATGGCTACTTTTTCCAGTTGCGGATAATCAGTTTTTAAAGCTTTGCCAAACGGAAAAGGGACACCCGTTTGGTAATCTTTTCCGGCCGCGTGTTTAAACTCATTTACTACCCGGTACGCATTTTTTTTATTTGTGTGAAATGTATCGAAACTTAACTCAAAAGTAACCACCAGAAAAATAACCAAAGCGGCTGCTATGCCCACGGCCAATCCGGCAATGTTTAAAATAGAAAATGCTTTGTGCCGGATTAAATTCCGCAGGGCAATTTTTAGGTAATTCCTGTACATAGTTTAGTTTTTAGTTCGTGGTCCGTAGTCCACGGTTTTGTTTTGTCAGCTATCCGGGGCAATGGGCCTTGCCATATTTTTTGTTTTGGTGCTATTACCTGATTTTGGTAGCTACCTGTTGCGCGCAAATTCTACTTCTCAACCAGCAACTTTAAACTCTTAAACTTTTAATTCTCAATTCTCACTCCGTTATTCCGACAAGTAAGCCAGATTAGCTTTTTGGCCGTTAACTTTGGTATATTTAAAATCCTGGCTGCCGTTATTAAACGAAATACCTTTTAAGTTGGGATTGGTAAATTCAGCGTATTTAAAGTTGGCAAAACCGGCAAAAGTAGCTTTTTCGAAACTGCTGTTTTTCGGGAATTTGGCGTATTTAAAATCAGCATCGTCGCGGAAAGAGGCCCCGGCGAAACTGATGCTTTCCTGTAGTTTTACGTATTTGAAATTAGCCGTTTCGTGGTAGGAGGTTTTACTAAAATTGGCACTACCATTATTAAAATGAGCATATTTAAAAAGGGCCTCTTCTTTAAAATTAGAGTCGGCAAAAGATACAGTGCCGTCAAAACGCGAATATTTAAAAGCGCTTTCTTCCTCGAACGTACAATTTTTGAAGCGTACATCTTTGGTGAAGTTGGTGTTAAATATCTCGTTCGGCTCATCTGCAAACAAGTTAATGGTATTAGCGTTGGGGTTGTAATAAGCCAGTACTTTGCCGGTAAAAGTGCAGTTTACAAAACTTAGCGGCACTGTTACGGTACTTATATAATTCTTCGTACTATTATCCGAATCGGAATTATTTTCTAGTTTTTTGTTTTGAAGCTGTGTAAGATCTACATCGCCGGTAGTACGCGCATTCTTGTAAGAAACAGCTTCGCCCCGGTTTATTTTAGCGATAATTTCGGCAGCGACTACACTGGTTTGGGCAAAAGTAAGTGCCGGTAAAAGAAGCAACACGAACAGGATTTGGATTAATTTTTTCATACACAAGTAGTTTAATTTTTTTAAATACTTTCAGATACTGTGGAAAGCCCAATTGGAAAAAGTAACCTATATCTTGTGCTTTCTTATATGATATTCAATAATAAAAATGCCAAATTTATAACCTGTTTATAGACTGCAAATTACATGCATTAAATGTAAATGAAAGGCTTAGATTGTCCGGTTCTGATACAACTTTTTGTCCGGTTTCAGGACAGGTGTTTTTTGCTGGGGATGCACTTTGGATTTCTTTTTTCTCCGGCTTGTTTTAAGACAAAGCAGCGAAGCATTTTAGCTTATCTTTTGATATTGGAAGGATAAACGTACTAGATGTGTATATATACAAATTACCCAAAAAGCAAGAGAGAAAGTAACTACTTAATCAAATGGGGAAGAAGAAATTTATCGAAAAAGGAGTATGTATTTGGTGCTTAGAAAAAGAGCCTAAAGTTTCTTTTGATACAGAACCTCACACTATTTCACGGCAATTAGGAGCAAAAATGATAGGATTCGATATTTGTGACTCCTGTAATCAATATTTTGGCAAAATTGATAAAAATTTGAAATTTCCAATGTCCGTTGAGTTAGCATTTAAGGAAATCATGAACATTATGCGAATATTACTAAAAGAATTAAATGAAAACACCTACAAATCATTTGGATCAACATATTTTAGTTATCATCATTCAGAAAGTACAATTAAGATTACTAAAAATTTTAAATCAAACCCATTCTTTATTTCGAGTTTGACAAGACAATTCAAAAAAGGAGTGTATGAAGTTTTTTTACAGGAATATCATCGAGAAACGAAAAACGGTTTAGACGATAGATTTAATTATTTAAGAAACTTTGTACGATATGACAAAGGTGATTTACCAATTTACTTTCTTGAAAACAGTAATGGTATTCACTTGGTTGATGAAGATATTGACAATATTTCATTTAAGTTTAATGACCACGTTGTATCTGAAATAAATAACTATGGTTTTTACACCATGATAATATATGGGAATATTTTCTTTCTCGAAGTAACCCCTAGAGCTGAATTATCTAGAGAAGTATATTTAAAAAAAGAAAGCAGGAAATGGATTGGTTCAGGGTTTATTTTTAAAAAATTAAGGCAATTGAAATCAGTAACTGACATTGATTTCACTTTAAGAAAATTATACGGTCAGAAATAGTAAAGTTTATTGATTGAAGAATATAAATGAGAAGCCCTATTGGTACCACGTAGTATAGCAAATGGTGGGCAAAGTGGTAATTCGAACGTTACAAACCGCATCAATCTTTTCCAACGGTGGATAAGAACGTGCTCCGTAAAACGCCACTTGCCATATTGCCCACCTGTTAGCTGTATACTTAAAAACCGAAGAACATGCTAAAATTAAATGTCGTATCTTTATAAGTAAGCAAACAAGGTTCCATGTCGACAGTAGAATTAAAAGAAAGATTAATAAGTAAAATCCTCCACACAGATAGTCCTGAACTTTTAGGGGAAGTATTCAGACTTCTTGAAATCGAAGAGGGGGAAATAGAAGTCTTAAAGTTGTCTGACCAGCAGAAACAAGCTATACTAAAAGGCCAAGAAGATATACAGAACGGACATTTCCTAACCAATGAGCAGGCCGACCAAGAGATTAGCGAATGGCTAAACAAATAATATGGTCATTCAAAGCACAATCTGACCGAAAAGAAATATTACTATACTGGATTAAGAGAAATCAATCCAAAACATATAGCCGCAAACTTTTCCGATTGCTTCAAGAAGCTGTAAAATTAATAGCGAAACATCCGAATATTGGTACTCCCACTGAATTTGGACAAGTGAAGAGCAAAGTAGTGCGAGATTATCAAATCTTCTACGAAGAAATAGAAGATGCCATCTATATCTTATCCATTTGGGACACTAGACAAGACCCAGATAAATTACTAAATAAATTAAAATAAAAACGCTACGACTAACTAGATATATATAATACTTACTACGCTGCGGGCTCCGCATACATTAAAGGTTAGCAACATTTTTACAACACTTAATAGAAAATAATAAAATTTCAACGACCCAATTTAAGAGTTAAAGTGGTGACAAAACCTATAACCTGGGTGTTATTAAAAGCTTTTCCCAAAAAGCTGCCGCTGCCGGCTCTTAGATGATCGATTTTTAAAAATGCTCAGGAACAAAATTGAGGCTATTGCTATATCTAGGAAAGGTTTTATATTGGAGTCAATAAAAGATTTTAGTTTGAAACATGCAAATTTTTGATGCCCATTTTCATGTAATTAATCCTGATTATCCGTTGGTGGAGAACGATGGCTATTTACCGTCTACCTTCACGATTGCAGATTATAAGGCTAGACTGAGCAACTTCCATTTAATTGGAGGAGCGGTGGTCTCCGGTTCATTCCAAGCCTTTGATCAGGAATATTTATTAGATGCACTAAACAGATTAGGCGATAACTTTTTTGGGGTGGCTAATATTCCTTTTACTATGTCGAATGCTGAGTTAAACAAACTTAACCAGGCCGGGGTTAAGGCCGTTCGGTTCAACCTTAAAAGAGGAGGTTCAGAAAAGGTGGCGTACCTGAAGCAATTGTCCCATAAACTCTATAACGAATTTGGTTGGCATACCGAGTTGTATATAGATAGCAAAGATATTCTAGAATTAACGCCAACACTGAACAAACTACCTAGTTTTTCCATCGACCATTTAGGTTTATCTAAAAACGGATTAGATGCCCTGTATAAACTGGCTGAAAAAGGAAATAAAATTAAGGCAACTGGTTTTGGTCGAATAGATTTTGATCCCATACCTGTGATGAAAAAGATTTACAACATCAACCCCGAATCGTTACTATTCGGCACGGATTTGCCTTCCACCAGAGCTAAAACACCATTTTCCGAAAAAGATATTAGTAAGATAATTGAGAACTTTTCTGAAGCAGAGCAAGAACATATATTTTACAAAAATGCCTTAAAATGGTATCAGAAAAATAGCTAGTATAAGATGCATCGTTATTATTGCTCTGCAGGATGCCAATCATCTATAAAGTGTTGAACAGAAAAAGAAAGCTCACTTTAGAAATAGTAAGGAATCTTCATAAAATATTAAATATTCCGACAAACGTGCTTATTCAGGAATATGAAAGAAAAACATCCGCTAATACTGTATCTACTAAAACCTTGCTTCACTGTGAGCTTTGCATATACTAATCGTTAGTTGGTACTGGTTTCTCCAACACAAAAGAAAAAATGCCGTAGCTACTTTATACCGCCTTAAAATGGTTTAACAGGAAAGCTATGGCACGCGAGAAAATAAAAGGGAAAGATATTCTGGACTTAGGTTACCCGGAAGGCAAAGCGATTGGTTTAGCTTTAAACCTGATGGAGAAATATTATAAAAGTACCGGCAAAGAAGAACAACTGGGTATGCTGAACGATTTGTTTCATAACCCGGAAAAATATAAGCATCATAAAAAATTAAGCAAGCTGGTACAGGAGCTGGATGCCGAAAAAA
>Ga0210040_10003987_pt1 | contig 19545 bp, 16 predicted proteins | sample CryGeyCG12114_NA_FD_185462 | JGI IMG/M metagenome (GOLD analysis project Ga0210040, IMG submission 185462) | Groundwater microbial communities from aquifer - Crystal Geyser CG19_WC_8/21/14_NA (SPAdes) (version 2) | ecosystem: Environmental > Aquatic > Deep subsurface > Groundwater | place: USA...
TTAAGTTTTATCCAATAGGAAATTTGAAGGTAAGCCATCTATTGAATAAATCTACTACTTGCGCATTTTTTCCTTGGTAGCACTTACAACATAGATAAGTAGGAATGCAGATTTACCGCGAAAGTTAAAACTACTACTGTTTCTGCTGTTGAATGCAAACATAAACACAAGTAATAGCTACTTTTACACATAGATGGCTATCTTCAGATTTCCTATTGGAAAAAACTTCAAGAATATACAGATCATACTCCGGCATATTTGACTTCATCAAAAGCTTTACGGGCCTTTTTAAGCTCCTCATTCATATTTAGTAGGTCTTTAACTCGAGCATATTTTTTTAGGTCTTTCTGCACTAGGTGCATTATATCCTCCACTGATACACGTCCAGTTCGTCCAACTTCCATAGCTTTTTGGGTCTACGAAATTCAGAATGCAGAAATTAAAATTCACATCTCTCTGTGTATTGTATTCTACTAATGTAAAATGGTGCTGAGTTACCGCTTCCGTAATAAATTCTATTACTAAATCTTCCAGTAGGTCAACACTTTCAGTGTAAGCATTTTTGTCATCCCCAAACCCATACATCATAATTCGCAGCTCTTTGGAAAATATTCTTCTGCTTCTAACATCGGCTGAAGTATCCCCTCTGCTGACTTCGTGTTCAGACTCCTCTTCCTCAGCCTAGATTAGAAAAGAAAACATGAACAGTGAAATAGAATGCATGATTTGGATGCGATCATTCTTAGGTGCAGTTTAACGCCAGACAGGAAGAATCACTAAAAGTTAGAATTTCCCAATATCCGAAAAACGAATTGGGACGGATCGGTGCCAATTTTGAAATTGAAGACTTATTAAATACTTTTAACCTGGTCTGTATTTACATGAGTTTCTTCGCTTGATTGTTGTTGGCTTTGGTGAGCCATGTTTGTTTTTCTTTTTGTTTCCTTCTGATTGTTAGGTGTGGAATTGGAGCCAAAGATTCAAACAGTCTGCTGAATATTCCGGATTTAAAGTATGAATTGCTTATAGCTTGGAATGCAGCCTGATGCCGTCACTCGGTAAAGATTATGAAATTTTTATCTAAAACATTAAAGTTTCTTTTATTTATTTTTTCGATTACAAAATTTAACCTGTTCATTTGAATGCAGACCGCGCGCCTTTCACTTATACCAGTCATATGAAGAAGGAGAATACAAGTTGAAGTACGAAAAGAGAGAAATAAAATACACAACACTTTCAACGTTTCAACGCAAATTACACGAGGTTACTTATCGGAGGTATTGCAGAAGGTGACAGATGTTTTTGCGATTTGCCGTAATTTAATTGGTTTTAAAAGATAGTCTGGGAAACAAATCCCACGTGAAATTAGTCATACTGTTCAATTTAACTGCGTTATATTCAATAACAGCTGGTTGACCAAACGTCCTTTGGGCAGACATTCAGTTATAGCTCATCAAAATCGTGATTCGGACTGGCAACTAAAAATTAAAGAAGCTGAATTCATACGGGTTCGGCTGCTGAAATTGAAAGGTATATTCAATGTTTTAGGTATATTGTATAAGGATAATTCTTAATTGACAGGGCTAAGTTAATACGAATGTCATCTGCAATTTTAACAAGATTTTCGCAAAACATAAGGGGTACACCCGATGCCGTGTAAAGTCATACATTTCTTACTGATCTGATTGGCTGGGAGATTTACGCACGTAGAAATGTACGACTTCACGGCATCGGGTGTACCCTTATAGATTGACTTGTGTTGCTTGCACACCATCCGGGTTGCATTTCTGTTAACTGTCATTACTTCACATTTCATTCACATTTTTTTGTTTTCAGTGTCAGTGTTATAATGGACTCTGCTAGATCTCATAAGTCGAGTCCGCATGGCTCCAAAATGGATGGCCATTCTCAAGGAGCTCAGGATCCAATTATACTGGGCGTCATTATATCTTTAATATTGATCTTTCTCACCATAGGTAAGATGAATGGTTATTTATAATTTCTATGAACTAAGCTTGTAAATAATAATAATAGTCAGGTTTATTGTAGATTCAATGACCGATATATGATTCACAGTCTGTGCACATTATAGAAAATTTAGAAAAAAAGAGAAAAATATTCAGTAATAATATGATTAACATGAAAAGATTTGCCTTATGATGGATTTTGTTCTCATTACAATGAATTTTATATTATTGCTCAGTATATCTATGGATGCGTAAGACCAAGAAAGGACGAACAATATTATTTATCGGACCTCCTGAAGTTGGCAAAACTGCAATTTTTACAAAAATAATTACGGACAAGAACTTGGAAACTGTAACTTCTGTGTCACCAAATCAAGCGGAATATACTCCTGACAATAAGCCATCCTTGATACTCAAAGATTTGCCTGGTCATGAACGAGTTCGTATTCAATTCTGGGATTCTAACAAAGTTGGGGCTCGTGGAATCGTTTGCGTTGTGGATGCCGCCGGTGGCAATAAGGCTATCAGGGAGGCCGCCGAAGTATTGTATACGGTTTTAACAGATCCAGTTGTTTCATCCGTCGGACCCAATATTCTTATATTTTGTAATAAGCAAGATTTACCGACCGCCAAAGGGACCAAAGTTATTCGGACCCAGTTGGAAAGAGAATTGTAAGTCTAGTATTTCTAATGCAGCAAAAATGCTTTAAATTTTGTAAAATGTGAGTTGACAAAGCAAGGTTCCAGGGACAGTTTAGTTGAGAATGGAGAGATGATGATTTTTAGCCCGGTACAGGGCTTATGGGATCGTGCCTATTTTTTTAACTTTTGATGATATAGGACAACATTGCGGATGACTAAAGCTGCTACTTTGCAGTCGACTGGGGGTAGCTCCTCCCAAAAAACATTGGGCAAACTTGATAGAGATTTTGACTTTGAGGATATGTACCCCATAAAGGTTTTTACATTTACGATAGTAGTATAGCTTGTCTATGTTTGCTATGTTTCACATGAAAAATTATTATCTCTCAGGTGGAATTTATGGAGGGGACTGGAAATGCTGGGACTGAAGAACTGAAACCCATTTTCGACTGGTTAAACAAAGTTGCATGATGAGGAAAGAAACCCTGAAAATATTATTTTTTTTGATTATTTCACTTATCCAAGTCCAAGTGCTGTGACTTTTGATAATATACTGTGGAACACATGCTTCAACGAACTCCCATAAGATATTTATTGTCATTATTCTCGTTTCTGCAAATCTCCTTCGTGAGTTCAATTAAATTCCAATTCATCTCTAATAACGTTTTTTTTGCCTGCTGGATGGCTCATGTCAATAAAAGATATTTATGAGAATTGCGCAAAGGGTGTAGTTTTTTCCTGCATCTTTATGTTGTGCATGCCATCAACAGGTTTTCGTCTATTTTCCATGTGGCACACAGGTTTTACTGTCATTACTATAGACGTCAGATATCTTGGTATGGTTAAAATTAGCTATATTCATATCAAGGTGTTTTATGTACATGCATGCGAAATGCTTCTTTTCACGTTCTTCATAAGAACTATCTCTCCTCAGCAATCTAATACTGTTCTACATGCTGGGTAAATCAACATTGGCTCAGCCAGTCTCTCATAAACACATGCTAGCCAAATTGCATGCAACATGGGTTGGTCTCCCCTCAACAACAAAAACACCGGATGTCAAAATTATCCAATAAAAAGTGTGAGCGTCAGATGATGCAAGCTTTTTGGATTATTCAATGTAACGATGCTACTGCAGTTTACTCTAATCTGATTAGCAATAGTTTCGTTGCATATCAGCTTCTCAGCATACACAATTTGCAAGCATAATATAATACGCTATGTGAACAAGGATTCTAGATTGTAGTAAGGCAGTCAAGATGAGCCTCTATCATTAGATAGCAACAATACAGCATATTGTAATCCTAATTTTGTGCAAGGTGTTTCTAACATATAGATAAGGTAGGTAAACTCATCAGTCTATTTTTTGGGGCTTGTAAATGATGTAATGCAGATGATGTAGTACTGGTATAAGTTAGTTAGTTTAGCTAGATATATAGGTACATTTGTACAAAAAACTACTGCCTAAAAACTGCTCGCAGCATAGAAAACTGAACTCATAAAATTGCACACACATATAGGGCTTGGTCTATCGAAAAAGCACAGAGCGAGTCATCAAATACTCTATGCAGAGACTGATAAGAGGCCACGTACAAAAATCTATTTCAGCTGCTTGGTTGGATAGTTGGATTTGAATGGGCTGCTCCTGTCCACTTTAATTGTAGTTGCATTTCCCAATTTGTCACAATTGGTCTTAAACTGTGCTGGGAACGGTATTCTCGGTGTGATTTAGAATGATTGATAGCATTTTGAGCTATTTAATTGATCTGAGTTGACGGAAAACGTAAGTAAAAAATGTGTATAGTAATTTTGGAATTATTTTGTTTGGAAATTGTTAAGTTGTCGAATTCAAATTTATTTGGTATTTTTTGTGGATTTAGAAACGGGATATATTTGCGGCTACTATTACTGGATCTGTTATTTATTTACTTAGTTACTAATTTTTGGGAAATTGGCAAACTTGATTTCATACGGCGATTCAACTTGTATCCTTGAAAAATAAGTTGTAAATATTTGACAGGAAGTAAATGGTTTCTCGCTGGAGTTTATTTGAAAAGATCTTCGAGTTTTAAAAATCTGCCGACTTGTAAGATGTCTGTGACGGCTTCCACTATGTCATTATCTTCAGTTTTGGCTGATGCCACTGTGCCGGAGCCACCGGCCGAAGATAGTATCAAAGTTGTGTGTAGATTTCGCCCTTTGAATCATGCGGAGGAGAAAGCTGGCTCGAAGTTTGTAGCTAAGTTTACTGATGATAATTGCGTGTCAATGGGGGTTAGTGAAACTGAAATTTTGTCTTTTGATTTAGTATTTTTGGTGCGCAAAATAATAATAGGAGGGTTTAATTTATTTTTGTAGGGAAAAGTTTACGTCTTCGATAAAGTGTTTAAACCAAATGTAACCCAAGAAAAGGTTCATAATGATGCAACTAAATCCATTGTAAAAGGTAATGTACTGACTGTTTAGACAAAGTTTGATAATCGTCCGACTCGATCGAGGTAACCTTATTAATTTGTTTTTGCTTGCCAATTATTTTTAGATGTTCTATGTGGATACAATGGCACGATATTTGCATATGGTCAAACATCCTCTGGAAAAACTCACACCATGGAAGGAGTGATGGGAGATCCAGACAAACAAGGCATTATTCCACGAATAGTCCAGGACATTTTTAATCACATATACTCCATGGATGAAAACCTGGAATTTCATTTGAAATGCTCCTACTTTGAAATATATTTGGATAAAGTATGAAACATTTTAACCCCCAGATTCTGTTACGATGCATTGTTATTTAATACTGATTTTGAAAAATGTACTTAATTGCTTACGGTATTATTACACAGATTCGAGATTTATTGGACGTTACAAAAGTGAATTTAAGTGTCCATGAAGACAAAAACAGAATTCCGTTCGTTAAAGGAGCAACTGAAAGATTCGTATCTTCACCAGAAGAAGTTTTTGAAGTTATTGAAGAAGGAAAATCTAATCGACATATAGCTGTGACTAGTAAGATTCTTTTAAATTTATCGTTTCTCTGCTTAATTTGAGTGAATTATAATACTAAAATACAATTTTCTTTTAGATATGAATGAGCACAGCAGTAGAAGCCATTCCGTGTTTCTAATAAATGTAAAACAAGAAAATTTAGAAAATCAAAAGAAGCTGTGTGGAAAGTTGTATCTCGTTGATCTTGCGGGCAGTGAAAAAGTGTCCAAAACCGGAGCAGAAGGACAAGTTTTAGATGAAGCCAAAAACATCAACAAATCTTTGTCTGCCTTAGGAAATGTCATTTCTGCTCTTGCAGAGGGCATTGTAAGTGCTAACAACTTAATAGTAATAATGCTAATAATTATCACCATCTAAGTTACTAATTTTTTGTTTATTACTAATTAGAAATCTCATATACCTTATCGAGATTCTAAGTTGACCCGTATTTTGCAAGAATCGTTGGGAGGTAATGCTCGCACAACTATTATTATCTGCTGTTCTCCAGCTTCCTTCAACGAATCTGAAACAAAATCAACCTTGGAATTTGGAAGAAGGTACTAAATTATACCTAACTTTCATTCATGGTATCATGGTTTTTAAATGTCTGAGATAACTACTTAACTACGTACTAAAGTTGATTCTTATTCGTATTTAGAGCGAAAACCATAAAGAATGTGGTTACTGTCAACGAAGAACTAACTGCTGAAGAATGGAAAAGACGATATGAGAGAGAGAAGGAAAAAGTAACCAGGTTACGGGGCAAGTTAGAACGAGCTGAGGAAGAACTTGAAAGGTGGAGAAAAGGAGAAACTGTATCTGCTGAGGAACAAGTATCTCTCAAAGAAGAGTCTGCGGCCCCAACACCTAGCCAAGTAACTGAAGGTACGATTCTGACTGTTATCATGAGACGTTTGTATTTTCACTATAAATGAAAAGTTGAGTAAAATGCTTGTATCTTTATTTTGAACAGTGGCGCAATTGATACCCACAAAAATGAGCACTTCGATGAATGCAGATGACCGTCAAAAACTAGAACTAGAAAGAGAACGGTTGTACCAACAACTGGATGAAAAAGACGAAGAAATCAATCAACAATGCCAACTTGCAGAGAAGCTCAAAGAGCAGTTAGTTGAGCAAGAAGATCTGATTTCAACTTCCCGTCGTGACTATGAGAAATTGCAACAAGAAATGACAAGAATTCAGGCTGAAAATGAAGCGGCTAAAGACGAAGTGAAAGAAGTGCTTCAGGCCTTAGAAGAATTGGCATTGAATTATGATCAAAAAGCCTCTGAAGCGGACAATAAGGCTCGGGAGTATGAAGCTGTTAGTGACGAGTTAAATCAAAAGCAGGTTTGTGTAAAGCAAGATGCAAAGTATATTTGATTATTTTTTAAGAACTTCTAATAAATAATTTTGGTCTGTATTTTGCAGTTGCACCTGAACACAACCATTGCAGAATTTCAGCAACTGAAGGACTTGTCCATGATCCAAAGAAAGAAAACAAATGAAATGTTAGCCAGTCTTTTGCAAGACTTGAATGAAATTGGGCACGCTATAGGTGCTCCATTAGTTGAAAATATGAAACTTGGAGATAAACTAGAAGAGGAGTTTACCGCTGCGCGGCTCCTCGTTGCAAAAACAAAGTCGGAAGTTAAAAATTTGGTGCATCGTTGTCAAACTTTGGAATCATCGCAAACCGATGCTACTAAAAAGGTTAGCGGTGTTTCAAATGGAAAGCAACGACGGAATTTGCTTCTTGGTGCCCTCACTTATATTTAATTTTGACGTAAAGTTTTTTGCCAGTACTTATATAGTAAAGTTCCTTATTTGTTACCCAAACTTCTCTCTACTTTTTTTAACCTAGCTAACTAGAGTTACCAGAATTGTCCATGTCGTTTTTACATGTGCGATATTCAATAAAGATCTTCATTTATTTTTTAATTCATTTTTTTAATTTATGAATTGCTTTCACGGCTTTTTTGCTTTGTTATTTAATATAGTAGTTTAGAGCTTTAACTTTTAATCTGGTGCGATGGGGTGCTTTGTAATTAACAAATTGTGCTTGTTCATTTCAGATTGACGAAAATGAAAAATCTTTGGGTGAATGCCGTTTGAAAGTGGCTCAGACTGAAGCCAGGATGTCGGCTTTACAAGAAACTGCCAAAGATATTGAAGCTCGCAAGAGGGCTCTGGAGGAGCAAGTCGATGCACTCAATCATGAATGCACTCGACTTCGAGCTCAAGAGCAAGTGCAATCCTTAGGACCCACTCAGGCTGATGCTACAGTGAAAGAAGCGCTTGAGAAGCAATTGGAGCAAAACCGTGAGCAGCATCAAAAGCAAGTTCAGGCTCTTAGAGATGAAATTCATGAGAAACAGAGCTTAGCTGATGAACTGAGAGAGTAAGATTTTGTCATTCTTGAAATTTTGAATTTCATTTTTGTAATTTTCCGATTAAAATTTATGACACAAAACATACATTTTGAATTTTAGAGCAAACCAAAAACTTTCATGCCAACAACAGCAGTTGCAAGAGGACTATGAAAAGTTGAAGGTCGAAGAAGCCGAAAAGAGTGCAAAATTGCAACAACTTCTGTAAGTTTTCATTAATACTCACCAGTGAAAAGGCCCGTTCTACGCACGTGACGCTACGCTACGTTACGTGTACGTGATTAAATTGTGATTCAGAAACACGTTTTGAATTTGTTGTTGTATTATTCTGTCAGATCTACTCAAGAGAAACGAGAGCAAGCTAGAAAGGATTTGAATGGGCTACAAGAGACTGTATCCAAAGAATTGCAGACTTTGCTGAACCTCCGTAAAATGTTTGTTAATGATTTGCAGAATCGAATGCGCAAGGTATGTAGTGTTCTTGTGGTATTTAACTACAAATCGTGATAGAATTGCGAATACTAATTATTTTCTGCTCTTCTCTCAGTCTGTGGGTATAGAAAATCCAAGCAGTATGGAAACTGGCGATGACACTGGTGGTTCACTCGCGCAAAAACAAAAGATCTCATTCTTAGAAACTAACTTGGAACAACTGACCAAGGTGCACAAACAATTGGTACGTGACAATGCTGATTTGAGATGTGAGCTCCCAAAGCTGGAGAAACGTCTGAGGGCAACTATGGAAAGAGTTAAGGCCTTAGAAGCTGCATTGAGGGAAGCCAAAGAAGGAGCTATGAGGGATCGAAAACGCTATCAATACGAAGTAGACCGTATCAAAGAAGCAGTTAGACAAAAGAATCTTGCTCGTAGAAGTCATGCTGCTCAAATTGGTAGGATTCACTAGACATGTCTGCTAATAATTTAATTTCTACTGTTGTGAAATATGCATAAATTTTTGTTTGGTCAAATAGCAAAACCTATTCGAGCTGGACAGCCACAGCATGCACCAGTAACGATTCGGGGAGGCGGAACTATAAGTATCGGCAGAAACGGAGAAACGGGCCAAAAACCGAAAGGTTAGTTTTGCAATGCTGCAGCATAGTATTTTGTAGGTTTTACTCATAAGTTGTGACATCAATGTCTTGTTATGCGTTTTGCAGATGAAAATGACCATTAATGAAGTAGTTTATCGTAAAGTTGAACATTTCGATGTGGTTTCAAAACCGTTTTACTTCGTCACGGTCTACTCAGACTTTTAGAACAGACGTTACCATTTTGGGTATTATATGTATTCTAAGATTGCGACCTTTCTCTTGAATGCATACTACCCATTGAAACTAAACCTCTCACTCACAAATAGACTAAAATTACTTTTGACTTTGTCCCCAACAATTTGCATGCTTTTTTCAACGATATTTCTTTTAAAATTGTTGCTTAACTTCACCAAAGTATCTTCATCCTGTATACTTATAGCTGTAGCTAAGATTTTGAGAATATTTACTGTAACACAATGAATGAATCAACTGATTTAATAGTATCCTAGTTTCCGTTTGGTGGATTGTATTTATGGCATTAGATGTCTCTTTTTTTGTCGTACTTATCACTATTTTTCGTTTGTTTTATGTGTGCATGTGGATTGTACATGTTGTTGTTGTTATGTTTTCTAACTCTAACTACTGTGGGAAGAAAAGACTTGACTTGTAACCATGATGGAAGTCTATTTTGTACGTATAATCGTGTTGTATATTTAATGTGTAGTAAATGTTTTTTTTGCATGATAATCTAATTCATGTGGTACGTTAAACGTTATGTTTATATTGATGGTGTCGGTTACCCATGCACGGGAACATCGAGGTGGGTGATAGTGGTGTCGTATCGGTAATTCAGAAGAAACAAAACGTATGCTTGTTGTTGGGCAATAAATACGCAATTTTGGAATGTGTATTTGTGTCTGCTTTTGTTTTATTAGTATGGTCAATAAATACACGATGAGAGGTACCTGTTTTTGTTCGCCTCCGCTCGTTATATATGCCTTATTAAGAAGCAGTTTGTCTCGTAATCAAAACTTGAATGAACATAAAGTCTAACTAATTTTTAGAAACTAATTGCAATTATTGTGCTAAGGCGTTTTTCTTGATATTCCTAACTATACGATTTAGCCGTAGCTATACCTTGTACTATAGCTAATGCGCGAAGTTCCTTTGGTATAAATGTTGCACGCAGTTTTAGTGTTCTAGTCTAAAAGGAACGCTGAGAATTTGTATTTTTAATATTAATCAACGTACTACTACTGTTGGTATGTAGCTTGATTGTTTTGTACAGAATCAAATGCATTAGCTGCACTACTGTCAGTGCTCTTTCGTAGCAGCAGAAAAAAATTAATTCTAACTAATTTTTGCAAGCTATAAAAATGCCGAGGATTATGTATAATGCGACAAAAAATTGGAGCAAAGGTGAAAAATAAAGGGTAGACTCGGTAGACTAAAGTATTGTGTATGCAATTTTATTGATTACCACACGTTTTGAAATGAAATGATCTGTCAAAATTATTCTTCACTAAATGCACATCAGGTTAAAATATCAACTACATAAACATAACTAATTTTTACTATATTTGAGTTATTATAAGCTAAACGAGTATATGAAGAATGAAGATTCAAATTATGCGAAGTATTTAGGCAGTGGATAAATCTAGTAATTGATCTTGAGTTTTGCCATTCATATTGATTGGTTCTGTCCCGTGAAATACTGAGTAGTCTACAATTCTTTCTCCATTGTTATTTTTTGCAGTGTGGATCATGTTTTGAAATCTGTGACCCCAAAGTATCTAAAATTTTGAAATTTTTGTAACTATAAGAATATCATTCATAAACATCTAACCTGCTGTTTGTACTGGATATGTTAGCTTAAATACCTCATGTGGCAAATATGAACTTCTTGCTTGAGTTGTCAACCCCGTGGATTCTATAACCCCTTCCAGTACTACGATAATTTCAAACGATGTATTTTCAGGAGTCAAATCAGACTCTTTAATGTCATGTAAAGGACTAGACTCGTCAATCCGATGAAGAATTATTGTGGGCCAAAAGAGTAAAATTTTGTTTCGCCTCTCACCGTCTCCCCCGACCTAAGATTTATAAGATACATTGCTTGCTGCTTACTAATATATGTTCGATCCGAAATTTCCTGGTTAATTCATAAAGGCAAAAAAGTTCAAGTACATCCAACTCTTCTTGGTGGTATGGTATAACTTCTCCTTCCGCTGTTACTCTTTTTCTTATTAGTTGGGCGCGAACATGTACTTCCAACAATTTTGATGGCCTCAAATCTGTTGAAGCATTGCAGGTGAGCAGTTTATGTCACGAAAAATGATTAGCTTATCATTTACAGTAATTATATTGTATATTTTCATCACCTGCAACTCTGAACATGAAGTACAAAGCCCCATCTCGTAAGCCGATCAATGCATTTTTGCTAAATCCAATTGTCTCACTGCGTTTTTTGGCATGAGAAATTTTAACAAACACTAAACCGACCATGAGACCTTCCATGATGACTCCAAAAATGGACTGAATGCATAAAAGTGTTATTGCATGGGGACATTCCTCTGTTAAATGATAGTAGCCATAGCCAGTTGTCTATAAAGAAAACCTTTTCATAAGCATCCTAGATCCCCCAATACTTTTTGCATGGATTATATAGGTACTAGCAACCTGCTGGGTCTCCAGACTGAAAAGAAATGCAGAAGTAAAATTTTGGATCCCTGTTATGCATGGAACCCAGTCATCGTTGCTTACATTTTCCATTTGTGTGTCTCCGTGAAAATATACCATGATCCACCACAATAACGCGAAAACTAAAAAAAAAATCAATTTTTGCATTCATAAACTCCAAACTACACTATTCTGTGCGTGCAGGACTAGAACTCACAAAGCCATGATCCAAAATAGCTGCAACATAGGAGCAGAAGCGTCCATCTCCATTTCATTTCTAGTAAAGATGCAAATATATCGTAAGTAAATTTTTTCTTAGACAGTCCGGATCTAACGCTTTTGAAATTACAGTGGCCATTTTTCGACACAGCTCTTTCGCCTCTATTGTAAACCAATAAGAATTTGAGAATGAGAATTATTATATTCATAGAGCCGCTAACCAGTATAAGGCTTTTTTGCATACCGTCGTTTTCTCAACTCTGATTTGCTGCATGAAGTAGATCCATAGTCTTGTGCATTGCAAAATCCATTATTGGGCTCACTACTAATTAAAGCTTTTGTTGCACTGTTTTCATCTTCAATGTGGACTCCAATACCCATATTTTCGTTTTCTTGTTGTAGTTGAATCTAAATTGGAGTTTTTAATTGGTATGAAAACTTTGCACGTTTCAATTTAACATGAAACAAACAGGAGTTTTATCAGCTCGACCACTTGATTAAAATGTTTTCGTCCTGTCTCTGTCCCATCACTCACAAACCACTTACTGTTTAATGCAAAATCCAAGTTTTTAAACTAAGTTTCTAATGCCTGTAAAGTTATTCAGTTGCTTATTAAAGTATCGTACGTCATTCGATTCTTTAAAACAGATAAAAGGGATTAAATTCTTGAATAAGTACACAACGCATACTGACTGACTGAGATTTGCTGGCTGGAGGATCGAGACTGACAGAAACTTTTTTATATACTGATTTGAAACCATTAGCGCCCAAGTAGTTCACTGGAGGACAAGTCGTGAAGGTTTTATCGTTATCTTAACAATACATGCATACATACATACATTAAGGCTAGGTTCTAGTCCCAATGTATACTTGATGAGTTTTGCGTGCATGAAGATATCTTACTTGCAAATAATAACTATATACTACTTTGATACTGGTTTGTAAAAATGGAGAAAAAAATCTAGTTTTTTACTCTCGCCAAAACTTACCTGATGGTCGACTGGGCAGTACATGTAGAGCGTAGAGCCAGACAAAATGACGCATTTGCATTCACTTTTATAATTAAGTATTGGGAGATTTAATTCGATATATGAAACAGAACCACAAAACACATGTGTCGATATAATGAGTGTCAAATCTCTAACTAATGACATGAGCTATGCATGGATACGGTAGAGTTAAATTATCCACATAATAAATATAAACATCACTTTAAGTGCATCAAATAGCTTTTTTGCTGAACGAACGTGTATCAGACTCATTGAGAATATCAGACTAACTGAAGAATTCTTACTTGAAACGTAACTAGATGTTAAATGTTAATAGCCTTTAGCTTATGTGAAACATAAACACATTATTAATTTTATGCATCAATATCAGTAAACAACGTGAGTATTACTATATGTATATCTATAGCATTGCTCTTTGAACTTCTGATTCAGAATTCAGAGTATTTTCATTGCTTAATCAATGCTTTGAAAGCATATTTGCTGTTATGTACTATACTATTCTATGCCGTCCAGGCTTTGTTTTTGAATTATTATATATGTTAATGCATAGATAGTTGACCTTTTCCGTGTATATAGTACGTTTTTTTCCTATATGTTCAAATTAAATGACCGAACTACCGAAGCCATATTACTCGTAATAATCCAAGTGAAGTGAGTCGCCTAAGTCCAGTCATGCCGTAGCTATAGTGCGTAAGTCTCAAGAAATATTATAAATATGAGAGACGGACAATCTTGGGATGATTATTATACAGTTTAGCATTGAATGAAAAATTTGATTTGTGAATGTGATTCCAACCTTATAAAATGCGTATCTTGTATTGTATGCTTAACTTAACTTACATTATGACTAAAAGCTGAATTCTAGAACATAAACACCCGAGTAGTGTTTTTGCTGACAATGCAATGCTGTTGTAGATTGCAACTTAACTTTTGACTATCATGATATTTGTCACGTCATTTTGTCTTCTGAAGTGGAACTTAGAAGCTCCAGTATATCATATGGTCTCTGCATATATGTTATCTCGTCTCACATTATTTGGAGGACCAAACACATGCTTCCAAGCTTCTTTTCTGGCTAGGTTTTATAGTATTACACGATATAACGACTTAATTCATGTTAAATTATATGGCATTAAGATTAGAAGATAAGCTAATCAATGAATCCAGGTTTAAATTACACAAACCCAATTTCTTTCGTTATGAAATTCTATCAAACTTTGGTGCATGGTTCTCCTATCAAAAGCAAAAACAGTTTTTGCAATAGGTGTTCAAACATACTTACATTTTTTCGAGTCAGCAGTTTGTCATAAGAAATTGCAGCGGGAGCTAAGCAAGTTTGAACATAGCTTTGGAAGCACATGTTTGAGTTGTGGAATAGTTTTGCTGATTTTGTTTCAAAGTTTTTCGTATTTCACTAATTTTTCTTGTCGTAGTCGAAAGTGGGAAGAAAATTAGCCTGCGTGATAATGTCTGACTCAGAGGAAATTGTAGAAGAGCCACATCTTAAGAGAAAAGCTGCCGCTTGGGAAGACGATGATGATGATATCAAGTTTGTTGTTTTTGTTAGAATTAAAAAAATATTGTTTAGATTCTGGAACGCTTACCCTATAAAATGGCACAAGACGAAAAATACGTTCATGAGTAGATATACTCTATCTTCCCTACTAGATTGATCTATGTATAACAATCTTAATTCTTAATAAATTTATATTCTAGAGACGAGGAGGGCATAAAACACAGGAAAGTCAAAAACGAACCACGACCTGGTAAAAACTACAGGGATAGATTGGTGGACAATTTTGTTCTAACGTATGGAACTACCCCTGCTTGGGCTACGAATGGCCAGGCAAAGGTAATTATGGCTTGCATATGCATACATGTATACATGTGAGTTGATAGGATAGACGATAGACCATACGGGTTGATTAATAGATATACCAAATTCATAAAATGTTTTATGCAGAGTAAAACCAAAGAAAACAAAGCTAGCGATGACGAAGAGGATACTGAAGCGTACCAAAGTAAATATCTTCCCAGAGGGGAACTGAAAATTTTAAAAGTTACTGATCTAAATGCTTCAAGTCGTGCTGAGGGTCATGTTATACGTTCCGTAAAATTCCATCCCAAATCACCCGTAGGACTTGTAGCAGGTTCCTCTGGGGTTGTGTCGTTGTATCAAGTATGTTAGATTCTTAAAAAGATTAAACGCTGGAAAGAAGAGAAATTTTTGCTGACATTTTTCACGTCTTTCTTTAGGTTGATGGAACTACGAATTGTAAGATTCAATCTGTAGATTTTGAAAAATTTCCTCTACGCCATGCTTCGTTTTCAGCCACAGGAGATGAAATTTATGCTAGCTCTGGATTGATTGGTCATTTCTATTCATATGATATGGTATCTGGAAATATACAAAAAGTGAAGCCATCCAAATTGACTCAACATGAAACAATACGGGTACGGTGTAGTGTAGTCCGAGTCCAATTATAAAACTTAGGCAATTTTTTTTTGCTAGTAGGTTGATATGCATACCAATGGGTTGGGCTTACCAGCCAAAATATTGCCTTCGTTTTCTGACTGGCACTGGACTATAATAATTAATAATTACCTAATTTGTTTTTAATTTTACCTCTAATATAATTATAGTAATAATAATGTTATATCTTTTGGTTTTCAGAATTTATATGCGTCTCCAGATGATAAATTTTTAATTGCTCTTGGACATCACGGCAATATGTACGTGTTCTCAAAACAATCTAAAGAAATAATCGCCACTTTGACGATGAATGGAAATGTTTCATCTCTATCTTTCACTCCTAGTGGCCATAAAATGTTTTCTTTCGGAGGTATAAACATTCCGTACAATAGAAGTAGATAATGATATTAGTATAATGATGCAGTAGATCATTCTCATGGATTCATTCCAACATTCATTCTTATTATTTAACTGTTGAGTTTAAGTTTAGTAGAGGATTCGAATCCATTAGATAGATGTGTAATTTATTATTGTCATATTTTTTAAAGATTTTGGAGAAGTTTATGCATGGGATATGAATACTCGCCAGTGCGTAAGGAAATTCATGGATGACGGCTGTGTTCAAGGTACTTCAATAGCCACCACCGATAAATATATTGCATGCGGATCCAATTGTGGTATTGTGAATGTTTACGATTCGGTGGGAGCTACAAATAGTTCATCCAACTGTCCTCAACCTGCTAAAGCTTTGAAAAATCTTGTGACATCTATTGATCATTTGGAGTTGAACCATTCACAAGAGTTGTTAGCTATGGGATCCATAGAAAAAGATAATGCAATACGACTGGTAAGTAGAACATGATGTGATCATTTTCTTCAAAATCTGATTGGATTGAGAATGCTATATTAACTATATAAATATTTTTAGGTTCACTTGCCATCTTTCAGTGTATTTCCTAACTTTCCATTCGTCAATACAAAGATTGGCCGAACGAATTCTGTAGCATTTTCCCCAAACAGCGGTTATCTTGCTGTGGGAAATAATAAGGGATCTGCATTATTATTTAGGCTGAAGCATTTCCAAGAATATTAACGTTGTGTCGTTGTGTGTGTTTGTTAATTTTAATATTTCAATAAATTGACTCGTGTTTTTTTAATTGTTGGTCTCTTTTTGTTAAAATAAGTATGATGCATTTTGTTTCCATCCTGTATATACTGCACTTTTAGCCTTTTACAGTTAGATTTGACCTTAATCGAATAGAATCTGGAAGGGATGAATGAATAGATCAGGATGTTTTTTTTACTATTCGTCTGACAATCTTTGATTTAGTTTCCGTGCTTGAAGGGCTAAAAATTGAAGTACACTTGAATTCATCCCTTAGGTCAGGTCCCGTTCTGGAGAATGCAAAGTACCGCTACCAATCGGATATTTGATATTTTCATAAAAATGTTTTCTCTCTCATTTATGCTTATTCACCCTTAATTTCCAGCTTATACCCCATCATTATGCGATGCTTCCAACTTTATTCAGAAGCCACTTTTACAAAACATTAGCGTTATAATGCATTTAAACTTAAACCTCACTGCATAACTTTTTATGCGTTCGTTCAGCCGTTCACCCAAGTAACGGCGCATAGCATTAATTTGTATTCATTTTCAGTTTTTAGAAGAGGCTCCTTGAAGATAAGACAGACCCTTCAATTATCTTCCCTACTGCTTCTGAATTACTATGCCTCAGAGACATGACAAGGCAACTACAGAGATTTATTCTCCCATGCACCTGATCGTTAGTTTAGTTAGCTAGGGATACTTCCCTGAAGCACAGGGAAAATGAGGAACACCTGTAAGAATCAATTGAGGTAGGTAAGTTCGTCGTACTAGAGTGCAGGCAATATGTGTTGTAGCCTTATACCGGTGTGTATATTTTATTGTAGAAGTTCAAAGTAGTAGTGATGCCACGATGCTAAAGTAATCTAGAACTGAACCACATTCTAACAAAAGTAACTTCAATCTTCCATGTAGTGCATGAAAAGCTCAGAATATTTTTTTGCCACATTCATTCTACTGAAGGATTGAACTCTTCATTTAAATGATATTCCGTTATCGCGTCTACTGGAAAGCGTGATAAACAGACTTAATGATCTCATAAGCCATATTTCGGGTTAAAAATGAAATGAAAAATGACCTTAAACGCCATGTACTGTAGTTTTTAAATTATTAAATCTGATTAACATTATCTGTTGTTTAGTAAACCAAGATTTTTGCACTTCTTTATGCGGAAAAAAATAAACGGGTGATAACTTGCTTTAATATTATAATGGGAGTTCCTGTAGACCTATAGTATCCTCTTTCATGCAAGTAATCTAATCTAAATCCCCACTTTTCGCTCTTTTTTGGATCATAAAGAAAAATATTTACGGATCAATAAGATTTTTTTCTTTCTTGAAGACGGCTTTCAAAGAACGCGTTGGAAATGAAGCCGAAATAATCTTTTTTATGATCCTATGGGCGATATATTCACCCCTTCGCTTGCATCACATAGCATTGCTTTCACTTCACATTTATGCTCCACACATCAACTTTTTTATAAGCCATGCCATGCACACAAACACAATATGGTTCTCAATCCTTCCACTTGAATTACACATCCCGGTTTCCAAAATCTTGGAAAAATTCGTTTCCTCATAGACCCTTGATTAGGGCCGCATCTTATCTTTGAACCCTTTCCAAAAGGATTTGAAGGGATTGACAGGTGTCCGCTACTGAATGCAAACATATCAAAGAATTGAACGGGACTATTGAGGTGAACAACTGGTATCGCATTTTTTAATAAAGGGGGAAAATTACATTCGCTCCAGCACATTTTTATGTGCACAGAGTCTTTTTAAAGTCCATGTGAATACAGGATAAAGGAAATCCATAGTCGAGTTGAGTTACGAATTTGCTGCAGTTGTACTAAAGATTCTACCGTTTCTTAAACGAAGGCGGCTTCTTGTGACGTCAACGGATTAACCCAAAAAAATGCTTTCAATTAGATCATGCGTGCTCTTATATTCTTATCTTTCACACTGAAAATTTAAGTTTAGGTCCCTCAGACCTAATGCATGGCACATATTGTATATACCAGAAAATGTAGTAAAGATTTAAATTCTAAAACTCACATCTTTATTTTTAGTTCCATATTTTCATTTGAGGTCCAAAACGTGCCACCAGAGACGAAAGGAAAAAGCAGACCGACCACTAAATGCTAAGAATTAATTTTTTTCTATCATATTATTTGTTGTGAAATAGAAAGCTTAATTTACTAAGAGTCGGCGTTGTTGTATATATGAAGGTCTGGGTCATTTATCCCAATTTACTTTTTTCTCTCTCAATGTCAATCAACACAGGGCCAAAGTGGTCTCTTCTGTGCTCCAGTCCGACCCAATCAGTAAGTATAATTTTAAAACAGTACAAAAAGTGAAAACAACGTTGAGACTTGCCAACATTACATCATAACCTCTAAATTAGTCAAGTGGGAGGTCTACTTAAAAATCTGTTTGCTCCCAAAAAGTAATAGCTGCCAGTCCACGCATATATTCTATTCCATTCCAGTTAAGTTTTGTTCCTTTCCTCATATTTCAAAGTAAATTGAAACGGAGAAGAAGAAAAACCGTCCTCATTAAGCCTTCTTTTGAAATATCACACGAAGTGTTTTACACTTTTGGAAGGCTTATCTCTATTTCCTTTCGGGCATTGACTGACTGTAGGTTATGCCTGAAGATCTCAATACTAATAACATGAATGGAATTTATGATTTTTCCTTTACTTTGAATGAGTTTGGAAGACAAACTCCAGAAGGTCTCTCATTTCTCATGAAACCAAACATACATGGGATTCATTGGTTCAAATAAGAAGCACTTTGGGTGGGTTAGTTTTCCGAAATGTGCATATAAACTTTTTTTCCGTCGATGTTTTTGTTAAAAATCGAGAAAGGATTCGATTTAGTCTCAAAGTAGGAATTAATGACTTGGTTTTTTTGCAATAACTTTTGAAGGACTCAACGGATTGTAACCATTCAACTTATTTTCGGTTCCCTATTCTTTTGCCCATACATTAAACGGATCAACATGATATAACTTATTAACGTATCCTAACTAG
>Ga0210040_10003988_pt1 | contig 19542 bp, 19 predicted proteins | sample CryGeyCG12114_NA_FD_185462 | JGI IMG/M metagenome (GOLD analysis project Ga0210040, IMG submission 185462) | Groundwater microbial communities from aquifer - Crystal Geyser CG19_WC_8/21/14_NA (SPAdes) (version 2) | ecosystem: Environmental > Aquatic > Deep subsurface > Groundwater | place: USA...
CGGCCTGGCCACCCGCGACGTGGAGATCACCATCACCGAGACCCCTCGGGAGAACTGGGGCATCCGGGGCGTCCCCGGCGACGAGCTGCAGCTCAGCTACCCCGTCGACGTCTGAGAGGGCTGAGGCCGCCGCCTGGGCGCTGCTCCACCCCAGCGGCCGGCAGCCCCCAACCACCACGGGGCCGGTCTGCACCTCGAGCAGGGCCCTGCCGAGCCGGCTGTGGCCGCGGACAGCAGATGCCGCCCCCTCCCGCCTCAGCCGGCGGTCGTCGCCCGCGCGCGGGCCGCCCACCGGGACAGCCAGCGGGCGGTCGCTCCCCACAGCAGCAGCTCGAGGACGGAGAGGCCGACCAGCGAACCTGTGTCGGCGGGGCGCAGGAGGGGCCTGACCCCCAGGCGGCGGTTCCTGCGCACCTGCCGGACGCTGCGGACGACGAGCACCAGCTGCAGGCCCTGCAGCACCAGCGACACCAGGGCGCGGGGCATCAGGACCGATCCGACCCTCGCGACCTCCTCGGGGGGCAGGGTGCGCACGCCTGCCGCCAGGTCACGGGCGCGCTGGTGAGGAGTCGGCTGGTCCATCTGCCGACAGTAGTGCCTGCCGACCACCGCGGGCCGGCGGGCTCGGCGGCCGCTCTGGGTGCTGTGCCCGGGTGATCGAGGTGGTCGACCACGACGCGTCCTGACCGCGCCGCTCCACCGCCCGCGAGCAGGAGCACCGGCGGCGCTCGCGGGCACCGGGGTCGAGGGTCCTCGCCATCGAGCACGTCGGCAGCGCACGCGTGGCCGCCGGTGACCCGTGGTGGCCGGGTCGACGGTCTGGGAGAGTGCGCAGGTGGCGGCGGAGGAGCGGGGCGGGCTCCCGGTCCCCGGCTTCGCGCGCTTCTGGTGGGGCCACGCGGTGTCGGGCTTCGGTACCGGGATCACGCTGCTCGCCCTCCAGGCCCTGGTGGTGGTGACCCTGCAGGGCAGCGCCGTGCAGGTCGGCTGGCTCAGCTCGGCGCGGTGGCTGCCCTACCTGGTCCTCGGGCTGGTCGTCGGCGCCCTGGTCGACCGCGTCGACCGCCGTCCGGTGATGGTCGTCACCGACCTCACCCGGGCCCTCCTGCTGGCGCTCGTGCCGCTCGCCTGGAGCCTGGACCTCCTCACCTTCCCCCTGCTGCTGGTGGTCGTCGTCGGAGTCGGCACGGCCTCGCTGGTCAACGACGCCGCGTCGATGTCGTTCCTGCCGCGGCTGGTGCCCCGGGCCCGGCTGCAGCGCGCGCACGCCCGGCTGGACGGGGCCGACGCGGTGGCCCAGACCGCCGGACCGGCCGTGGCCGGGGCCCTGGTCCGGCTCGTCGGCGCGCCCCTCGCCGTGCTGGTGGACGCGCTCACCTACGTGTTCTCCGCGGTCGCGGTGGCGACCCTGCCCCGGGCGTCGGAGGTGGTGCCGGCGCGGCCCGTCGACACGGGGCCCCGCACCCTCTCCGGTGAGGTCCGCGAGGGTGTCCGGTGGGTCTACGGGGCCTCCGGGCTCCGCCGCCTCGCGGTGGCCACGCACGTGTGGTTCGCGGGGCAGGCCGTGCTGCTGGTGGCGCTGCCGACCTTCGCCTACCTCCAGCTGCAGCTCTCCGCGTGGCAGCTCGGCCTGGTGCTGGCCCTCGGCGGGGTCGGGGCGCTCGGGGGAGCGACGTCGAGCACCGCCGTCGGCCACCGGCTCGGCACCGGCGGCACCATCATCTGCGCCCACGCCGTGTCGGCCGCCGGGGTGGCGGTGATGGTCGTCGCCGGCCTCCCGACGTCGGCGTGGGCGGCTGCCGCGGTGCTGGCCGTCGGCCAGCTCGGTCACGGCTTCGCGATGGGTCTCAGCAACTCCCACGAGATGACCTACCGGCAGGCCCTGACGCCGGACGCCCTGCAGGCCCGGACGAACACCACCATGCGCTCGCTCAACCGGGCCGTGGTCGTGGTCGTGTCGCCCCTCGCCGGCCTCGCGGCCGACCGGCTCGGCTACGGCGAGGCGCTGGGCGCTGCGGCCCTGGTCTTCGCCGTCTCGGCCCTCCTCCTCGCCCTCTCCCCGTTCCGCCACGTCCGGGTGACCTAGCCGCTCGGGTACTGCCGCCGCCCCGACGCTCCCACCGGGTCGGGTGCCTGCGGAGGCGGCGCAGCGAGGCCGCGCGTCCGCTGAGCCAGTCGAGGCCGTGGTAGGTCTGGGTGATGCGCATCGACCTGCACACCCACTCCGCCATCTCCGACGGGACCGACACCCCGGACGAGCTGGTGCAGGCCGCCGCCCGGGCCGGCCTGGACGTGGTGGCGCTCACCGACCACGACACCTTCGACGGCCTGGACGACGCCGAGGCGACCGGCCGACGGTTGGGCGTCCGGGTGGTGCGCGGGCTGGAGCTGTCCTGCGTCCGGTCCGGCAGCAGCGTCCACCTGCTCGGCTACGGCGCCGACCCGGAGAGCCCGCGGCTGGCCGGTGAGCTGGCACGGGTCCGGCAGGGGCGGCAGAGCCGGCTGGCCGGGGTGCTGGAGAAGCTGGCCGGCCTGGGCGTCCCGGTGACCGAGGAGGCGGTGATGCGCCGGGTGGGCGAGAGCCCCTCGGTCGGCCGCCCGCACATCGCCGACGCGCTGGTCGAGGCCGGACACGTGCGCGACCGCACCGAGGCCTTCGACCGCTACCTCTACGACGGGGGACCGGCGCACGTCGAGCGGTACGCGATCCCGCTCGAGATCGGGGTGGACCTGGTGCACGACGCGGGCGGGGTGGCGGTGGTCGCGCACCCCTGGGGGCGGGGCCGGGAGCGACTGCTGCCGCCGGACGTGCTGGAGACGCTGGTCCGCGAGCACGGGCTGGACGGCGTCGAGGTCGACCACCAGGACCACGACCGCGACGCCCGCCGGCGGCTGCGGCGCCTCGTGCAGCGCCTCGACGTGCTCGGCACCGGCTCCAGCGACTACCACGGCACCGGCAAGACCGACCACGACCTCGGCTGCAACACCACCGACCCCGACGTCCTCGCCGAGATCGACCGCCGCCTCGCCGCCCGGGCCGCCGCCGCCCCGACCGCTCCCTGAGCCGCCCCGGTCGCCTCAGCCGCCTCAGCCGCTGACCGTGCCGCCCTGACCCTCCTCCAGCGGGTCGTCGGGCGGTCCGTGCGGCCCGCCCGCCGGCCCCTCCAGGTCAGGCGGCGGCCGCGGCGTCCAGCTGGGCCACCTGCTCCTCGGTGAGGGGGAGGGAGCGAGCGGCGACGTTCTCCTCGAGGTGCTCGGGCGAGGAGGTGCCGGGGATCAGCAGGATGGTGGGCGCGTGGTGCAGCAGCCAGGCCAGGCCGACCTGGGCCGGGGTGGCGCCGAGCCGGTCGGCGAGGTCGACCACGACCGGGTGCTCGCTCACCTTCGGCAGGCCGGGGAAGGCCGAGCCGAGCGGGAAGAAGGGGACGAAGGCGATGCCCTCGCTGGTGCAGCGCTCCAGGACGGCCTCGCCGGCGCGGTCCAGCAGGCTGTACTGGTTCTGCACGCAGACCACCCCGGCCAGCCGGATGGCGGTCTCCAGCTGCTCGGCGGTGACGTTGGAGAGCCCGATGCCCCCGATCAGCCCCTCGTCGCGCATCGCCACCATCTCGGCCAGCTGGTCCTCGAACGGCGGCGGGGTGTAGCCGCGGATGCGGTCGACCAGACGCAGGTTGACCGCGGCCAGCTGCTCGACGCCGAGCGTGCGCAGGTTGTCCTCGACCCCAGCCCGCAGCTCGGCGGGCTGCTGGGCCGGCGGCCAGCCGCCCTTGGCGTCACGGACCGCCCCGACCTTGGAGACCAGGGCCAGCTCGTCGGGGTAGGGGTGCAGCGCCTCACGGATCAGCTCGTTGGACACGTCGGGGCCGTAGTACTGCGCGGTGTCGATGTGGTCGACCCCGAGCTCGACGGCCCGCCGCAGCACCGCCACCGCCGCGTCGCGGTCGCGCGGCGGACCCATCACCCCGGGCCCGGGGAGCTGCATGGCCCCGAAGCCCATCCGGTGCACCGGGCGGGAGCCGAGGTCGACGGTGGGACCGAGGTCGGCAGGCGACGCGGGGACGTGGGACGGCGCGAGGGGGGCCGCCGCGGAGGAGGCATCGGGGGTGGACATGAGCGAACGCTAGCGCCGGGAGCCAACCGGCGTGACCGGCCGGGACGGGGCGGCCCCGCCCCTGGACGGCACCGGATGGCGCTCCCCGCGGGGGCGAGGTCGGTGGGCGACGAGCTCGTGGAGCCGGTGGCAGAGCCGTGGCGCGTCAGGGCGCCGGTCCGGCTGCCCCGTCAGTTCGAACCCGCTCCCCAGGGGGACGCCAGCCTGTAGTCTTCGTCTGCCTCTCGGGGGAGGGGCTGCACACCATCGGGGGTACAAGTGGCTGGACGCATGACGAAGCGCTGGTCGAGGCCGGCGCTGCTGGGGATCGCTGCCGTGCTCAGCATGGCCGGCCTGAGCGCCGCACCGAGCTACGCGGCCGGGGACGCGGAGGTCTACGTGGTCCAGGGCCTGCCGGGCCGGACGGTCGACGTGGCCGTCGACGGGCACACCGTGGCCAAGGGGATCAAGACCGCCGCGGTCGTCGGACCGTTCGACATCAGCAGCGGCAAGCGGACGGTGACGTTCAGCGACGACGGCAAGGTCCTGCTGCGCTCCTCGTTCTCGGTCAAGCCGAAGTCGAGCTGGGACGTCGTGGTGCACCTGCCCGCCGAGACCAAGACCAAGCCCGCGGTGACGGTGTTCCGCAACGACCTCAGCGACGTGCCCCGCGGCAAGGCCTCGCTGACGGTCGCCCACACCGCCCAGGTGCCGGCGGCCGACATCCGGGTGGACGACAAGGTGCTGTTCGCCGACGTGGCCAACGGCCAGTCGCTCAACCTGGTGGTCCCGGTGCGGACCTACAAGGTGGCCATCGTGCCGACCGGCAAGGCGGCCCCGGTGCTGCTCGGCCCCGTCGACCTCACCGTCACCGGCGGGGCCCTGAACCGGGTCTACGCCATCGGTGACCCGGAGGAGAAGACGATGAACGTCGCCCTGCACGTGATCCGCACGGGCAGCAGCGGCTCGGACCAGCCCGACCGCGTCGACACCGGTACGGGTGGCCAGGCCGCCGGGCTGCGTCAGCTCGGCTCTGCCCTGTGGCGCTGACCGCGCCGCTGCGTCACCCCTCGCCGCACCCGCGCGGTCCTCGGCCGCCGTGCTGCTGACCCGGCGCCGCGCGCTCGTGGCGGCCATCGGGGTCGGGGCCCTCGGCCTGGTGGGCTGCGGGCAACCCTCTCCCGGACCCGGTGCGGCGCCGTCGGCCGGCGGCGCCCGGGCCGCCAGCGCGTCCCCGTCCCCGGACCCGGTGGAGGACGCCCGTGTCGGCGCACCGGCGCCGAGCACCCGGGTCCGGTTCGTCCCCACCTCGGTCACCCTGCCGGGCGGGGCGAGCGCACCGGTGCGGCCGGCCCGGACCGTCGACGGCGAGCTCGTGGTGCCGGAGGAGGTCGCGCACGTCGGCTGGTGGGACGGCAGCGCGGAGGCGGGTGACCCGTTCGGTTCGACTGTGATCGCCGGGCACGTCGACTCCGCGAGCGAGGGCCTCGGGTTCTTCGCCCATCTGCGCACGATCGCCCGCGGCGACGTGGTCACGGTGCGGGCCGGTCGGCACAGCGCGCGCTACCGGGTGCACGCGGTGCGGACGGTGGCCAAGCAGGCGCTGGCCACCTCGGGGTCCGCCCTGCAGCAGGACGGTGACCACCAGCTGGTGCTGATCACCTGCGGCGGCGGCTACCGCGCGGACCGCGGTGGCTACGACAGCAACGTCGTGGTCACCGCCCGCCCGCTGGGGCCGGCCCGCTAGACCTCGGACGGGGTCAGCGGGCCGGGGAGCTCAGCTGGAGCTGACCTCGACGGACTGCTGGCCGCTGGACGCGCCGTCCTCGGTCGCTGCAGAGCCCTGGGCGCCCGCGCCGCCGGACCCGGAGGAACGACGACGGCGACGGCGACGACGGGGTGCGTCGCCCCCCTCGGCCTGGCCCTCGGGACGGGGAGAGGTCGCGGCGGCGATGGGCGTCGGTGCGGTCACCTCGGCCGGGGCCGCCTGGTCGGTGGCGCCGTCCGGTGCGGACGTGCCGTCCTCGCGGGCGCCGGCGTGGCTGCGGCGCCGGCTGCGGGGCTGGCCGGCGCGCTTGGCCCGACGCTCCTCCCACGACGGCCCGGCCTTCTCGGCCGCCGGGGCGGGCTCGTTGACCCGGCCCTTGACGGACGGGTCGATGCCGAGGTCGTGGAACAGGTGCGCCGACGTCGAGTACGTCTCCTGCGGCTCCTCGAACGGCAGCCCGAGGGTGTTGTTGATGACCTTCCAGCGCGTCCGGTCGGCCCAGTCCACGAAGGTGACGGCGATGCCTGAGGCGCCGGCCCGGCCGGTGCGGCCGATCCGGTGCACGTAGGTCTTGTCGTCCTCGGGGCACTCGTAGTTGATCACGTGGGTCACGTCGGTGACGTCGATGCCGCGCGCGGCCACGTCGGTGGCCACCAGTACGTCGGCCTCACCACCGCGGAACCGCGTCAGCGCCTTCTCCCGCAGCACCTGGGAGAGGTCGCCGTGGATGGAGGTGGCCGAGAAGCCCCGCTCGACCAGGTCGTCGCTGACCCGCTGCGCGGACCGCTTGGTCCGGCAGAAGATCATCACCCGGTTGCGGTTCTCCGCCTGCAGGATGCGGGCGACCACCTCGGGCTTGTCCAGGTCGTGGGCCTGGTACACGAACTGCGCGGTGGCCGGCACGGTCGTCGAGTCCTCGGCGGACTCGGCGCGGATGTTCACCGGGTGCCGCAGGTGGCGGCGGGCCAGGGTCACGATGGCGGCCGGCATGGTCGCCGAGAACAGCATGGTCTGGCGCAGCTCCGACGTCTTGGCCAGGATCCGCTCGACGTCGGGCAGGAAGCCCAGGTCGAGCATCTCGTCGGCCTCGTCGAGCACGAGCACCTTGACGTGGCTGAGGTCCAGCGCGCGCCGGTCGGCCAGGTCGAGCAGCCGACCCGGCGTCCCCACGACGAGGTCGACGCCGCGCTGCAGGCCCTCGAGCTGCGGCTCGTAGCCCATGCCGCCGTAGACGGTGAGGACGCGCGCGCCGCGCTGGGAGGCGGCCACGGACAGGTCCTTGCTGACCTGGCTGGCGAGCTCACGGGTCGGGCACACGACGAGGCCCTGCGGGGCGCCCGGCTTGGCCAGCTGGTCGTACTCGGGGTCGTCGGGGACGACGATGCGCTGCAGCATCGGGATGCCGAAGGCGAGCGTCTTGCCGGTGCCGGTGCGGGCCTGGCCGATCATGTCGGTGCCGGTGAGGGCGATCGGGATGGCCATCGACTGGATGGGGAACGGGTGCCGGATCCCGACGTCCTCCAGCGCGGCCACGATGGTCCGCAGCACGCCGAGGTCGGTGAAGGTCTGCTGCAGGACGGGCTCGGGGTGCGCGGCCGGCTCGGCCTGCGCCTCGTCGATCCCGGCCACGTCGATCTGGGCCACGTCGATCTGGGCCACGTCGATCTCGGCCTCGGCGGCCACGGCCGCCGGGTCGGTGGACGCGTCGGGGTCGGTGAGCGCCGGGTCGGTCTCGACGGCTGCGGTGTCGTCCGGAGTCGTGTCGTCCGGGGCGTCGTGCCGCTGGGAGGTGGTCGGCTCGGGGCCGGTGAGCGGGGTGGTGTCGCTGGTCAGGATCGTCGCCTTCGCTTGCGGAAATCTTCGGGTCACACCTGGTCGCCACGCTCGTGGGAGCGGTGCCGCCACGCAGGGACCGATCACCGACCGGTCGACTCTGCGGCCCCGCCGACGGCGCCGCGGGCGCCGCATCCGAGCGGCACGCCACGAACCTCGGGCGGGAACCAGGGACGCATCACCTGATGCGTACGGGCGCTATCCTACGCGGTCCCGCCTCGCAGGTCGGACGCCGCGCGGGTACTGGCTACGCTGCTGGGCGTGGAGCACCCCGCGGCGGCGACGCCGGAGACCGGCCCGGCCGCGGTCGCCCGCGCCGCGGCCGAGGCCGACGACGCGTACCGGCGGGGGGCCCTGGACCTGCTCGGGGTCATCGCCTACGGCGCGCTGGCGGCCTTCGACCGGCTGTCGGAGGACGCGCGGCTGGCGCCCACGCTGCCCGACAAGCTGCACATGGCGCGGATGGCCGCGCGCCAGGTGAGCCACGTCGACCAGGTGCGGGACCGGCTGGCCCAGTTCGACCTGGACGTGGTGGTGGCGATGCGGCCGTTCCACGAGGCGTTCAACGGCTTCCACGACCACACCCGTCCCAAGGACTGGCTGGAGGGCCTGGTCAAGGCCTACGTCGGGGACGGGATCGCCGCCGACTTCTACCGCGAGGTGGCCGCGTTCGTCGACGCCGACACCCGCGCGCTGGTCCACGAGGTGCTGGCCGACGAGGTGCCGGGTGAGGGGGCGTCGGGCGAGGGGGTGCCGGTCGAGGGAGGCCACGCCGACTTCGTGGTGGCCCGGATCCGTGACGCGATCGCCGCCGACGCCCGGGTGGCCGGCCGGCTGGCCCTCTGGAGCCGGCGGCTGGTGGGGGAGGCGCTCAGCCAGGCCCACCGGGTGGCGGCCGAGCGGGAGGCGCTGACCAGCCTGCTCACCGGCACCGTCGACCGGCCCGGCCGCGACCTGGCGGCGGTGTCGCGGCTGTTCTCCCGGCTGACCGAGAACCACACCCGGCGGATGGCGGCCCTCGGCCTCCAGGCCTGACCTCTCCGCTCGCGCCCCCCGCGAGCGTCGGGTAGGTCGGGGCCGGGTCCGCTCTGGACGACCGAGGGAGCAGGACACGCTTCTCGTCCTGCGAGCGAGGGAGGAAGAGCGGGCCTCGAGGCCCCGACCGAGCGCGAGCGGGGAGTCAGAGCGAGCCGAAGCCGACCTTGCGGGCGTGCTCCTCGCCGAGGTCGACGTAGGCGATCTTGGACGAGGGGATGAGCACCCGACGGCCGCGCTCGTCGGTGACGGTGAAGACGCCCTCGTTCTCGACGGCGTCGGCGAAAGCCTTCTCCACGTCGGCGGCCGTCTCGGTGGTCTCCACCACGACCTCGCGGTTGACGTGCTGGATACCGACCTTGATCTCCACAGATCCTCCTGGTGTGCAGCTCGGGTGAGCGGGATGTTCCGCCCTCCACCGTGCCACACGGCACCGACAGGGCCGTCACCTGTTCACCCAGAGGGTGCGGGCGACGCCCTGGCGGCGGCCGGACCGCCCGCCCCGGGTGGCGGCGCGCACGACCAGCCGGGTGCAGGCCCCCGACGTGACTGCGGTCAGCGGTGCCGGGCGAGGGCGGCGCTGATGTTGTCGCGCCCGCCCCGGGCGTTGGCCCAGGACACCAGGGCCTGCGCCAGCGCCAGCGGGCGACCACCGGCCTCGGCCGCGAGCCGGGTCACCAGGGCCTGCAGGACGGGAGCCGCCGAGGCGTAGTTCCACAGGCCGTCGGAGCAGACGAGCACCCAGCCCGGCGTGGTGAGCTCGAGCGTGCCGGTCCGCGGGGTGGTGTCGGGGCTGTCGCGTCCCAGCCACTTGGTGATGGCGTGGGCCTGCGGGCCGTTCTCCGCCTCCTCGCGGGCGACGCCCATGGCCATCCGCACCTGCGCCACCGAGTCGTCCAGGCTCAGCTCGGCCGGCTCGCCCGCGTCGGGGAGCCAGTACACCCTGCTGTCGCCCACGTTGGCGAAGGCCACCAGGTCGCCCTCCACCACCGCGGCGGCGAACGTGCAGGACGCGGCGTTCTCGCTGTCCACCGCCGTGTTGGCCACCACCGCGGCGTTGGCCTGCGCGGTCGCCGCGGCGAAGGCCTGGGCCAGGGCGACCGGCCGGCTGGCTCCCGCACCGGGACCGCTCGGCCGGTTGCCCGCCAGGACGTCCCGGGCGGCGCGGGCCCCGGCCAGCGCGGCGACGTCGGAGTCGGTGGAGGTCGAGACGCCGTCGCAGACCACGAGCACCGCGCGCGAGCCGGGGAGCTCCTCGGCGGCCACCGCGGTGGCGTCCTCGTTGCGCTGGTGCCGGATGCCCTTGTCGCAGCACGCGGCGACCCAGGAGGCGGGCTGCTCGACGTAGTGGTCGCGGGGGCTCAGCGCCGGGGCCCCGGCGTCCGCGACGCGGCCGACCGGCTCCACCGCGCCGGCCCGGCCCGGCCGGGACGGCGAGCCCGTGACCACGTCGGCGGTCGGGGTGAGCGGGGCGCCGCAGGCCTCGCAGAACCGTTCGGCGAGGGGCACCCCGGCTCCGCAGGAGGGGCAGCGCGGGGCCGTGGGCCCCTTCGGGCCTGGTGCGGCCCCGGCCGGCCCGGGGGAGGACGGGGCGCCGGCCTGGAGGGAGTCGCTCATCGCAGGGTCCACCCTCGCACGGTGTCGGCCCGCGCCACCAGCGACGGGCCCGGCTCGTCCTCGCTCCGGACCCCGGCCGGCCGGCGCGACGCGGTCTCGCCCCGCCCCGCAGCTCCCCACAGCAGCCCGGGACGCCCGCAGGTCAAGGGGCGGGGCGCAGCCCGTCCGGCACCGGGGCGCCGCTGGTCAGGCCGGCGGCGACGGCCGCGGCCACCGCCCGGTCGAGCACGGCGGACGCGGGCATCCCGGCGTCCCCGGCCACCCGCAGCACCGCGTCGAACTCGGGCGTGGCCTGCCGGAGGGTCCCGTCCAGCGAGGCGACCTTCACCGGCACGGCCACCCGGCCGGCGCCGGGCAGGTCGAGGGTGACGTCCACCCAGCCCCGGTCGAGGACGGTCCGGGTCCGCTCGGAGGTGCGGACGCCCAGGGTCGAGGTCTCGGCCAGCACCACCTCGGTGAGCGCCGCCACCCGCCCCGGCTCGGCCAGCACGCAGAGGGTGTGCGCCGGCCGGCCCTTCTTCATCAGGATCGGCACCAGCCAGGCGTCCAGGGCGCCGGCGGCCAGCAGCCGGTCGAGCACGCCGGGCCACAGCCGGGGGTCGAGGTCGTCGACGTTGGCCTCCAGCAGGGCGGTGGGGCCGGTGGGCGTGCCGGCCGTGGCCCGCGGGGCCGGCGCCGCCCGGGTGCCCAGCAGGACCCGGGTGACGTTGGCCCGGTGGGGGTCGTCGCGGGTGCCGGCACCGGCGCCGGAGCCGTCCAGCGCCAGGGCCGGCAGGTCCTCGTCCCGCTCGCCCAGGGCGACGACCAGGGCCATCCCCGTCGGGGTGGCCAGCTCGCCGCGGCCGCCGGCCAGCACCCGCCAGCCGGTGGAGAGCTCGACCACCGCGGGCACCGGCACGCCGATGTCCCCGTGCGCGGTCCGGGTGCGGCCCGAGCCCACGGCGACCGGCCCGGCGCTCAGCGAGGTGACGCCGAGCAGGTGCAGCGCGGCGCAGACCCCGACCACGTCGGCGATCGAGTCCAGCGCGCCCACCTCGTGGAAGTGGACGTCGGCGGCGGGGATGCCGTGCACGCGTCCCTCGGCCTCGGCCAGCCGGGCGAAGGTGGCCCGGGCGCGCTCGCGGACGGGCGCAGCCAGCTCGGCGTCGGCCAGCATCGTCTCGATGTCGCTCCAGCGCCGGTGCGGCAGGTCGTCGGTGAGCACCTCGACGTCGGCCTTGGTCGCGGACTGCCCGGCCCGGAGCACCCGGCGTGCGGTCAGCCGCACCGCCCCCGGCACCACGGCGTCGACCGCGCGCTGCACGGCGGCCAGGTCGGCCCCGGCGTCCACCAGGGCGCCGAGCAGCATGTCCCCGGCCACCCCGGCGGACGCGTCCACCCAGGCGTGCCGCCCCTGCCGGACGCCCGTCGGGTCCGGGACGAGGTCCGGGCTGGTCACGAGGCCGCGATCTGGGCGGCGAGGTGGCCGCCGCCGTAGCCGTTGTCGATGTTGACCACCCCGACGCCCGGGGCGCAGGCGTTCAGCATGGTCAGCAGCGGGGCGAGGCCCCCGAACGCGGCGCCGTAGCCGACCGAGGTGGGCACGGCCACCACCGGCGCGGACACCAGGCCGGCGACGACCCCGGGCAGGGCGCCGTCCATGCCCGCCACCACCACGACCACCCGGGCGGCGCGCAGCAGCTCGAGCCGGCCGAGCACCCGGTGCAGGCCGGCCACCCCCACGTCGACGACGAGCTCGACGGCCCGTCCCAGGTACTGGGCGGTGAGCAGCGCCTCGCGGGCCACCGGCAGGTCGGAGGTGCCCGCGCAGGCGACCACGACCAGGCCCCCGCTGGGCTCGGGCGGCTCCGGCGGCCAGACGAGCAGCCCCGCGTCGGGCTCGTGGCGGGCGTCGGGCAGCTCGGCGAGCACGGCGGCCGCGTGGCCCGCGTCGGCCCGGGTGAACAGGGTCGCCGGCCGCGGTCCGGTCCCGGCGGCCGCCCCGCCGGCGCCCTCGCGCACGGCGGCCGCGATCAGCCCGACCTGGGCCGGGGTCTTGCCCGCGCAGAAGACGGCCTCGGGGTAGCCGCGCCGGGTGGCCCGGTCGGTGTCCAGCTCGGCCACCGCGGCCAGCGGGTCCGTCGGGGTGCTCAGCGGGTCACCAGCGGCAGGGTGAAGGCGCCCGACTGGATGCCCCCGAGGTCGAGGGCGACGAAGCGGAAGCCGGCCGAGCGGACGGCCGCCAGCAGCTCCTCGCGCAGCGGGCTGGCCACCGCTCGCGGCAGGTCGTCGGCGGCGAGCTCGAGGCGGGCCACGTCGCCGTGGTGCCGCACCCGGAGGTCGGCGAAGCCGAGGGCCCGGACGGCGCTCTCGGCCGCGTCCACCTGGTGCAGCTTCTCCGGGGTGACGGGCTCGTGGTGGGGGATCCGCGAGGCCAGGCAGGGGGCGGCCGGCTTGTCCGCCACCGGCAGGCCCAGCTCGCGGGCCAGGCGGCGGACGTCGGCCTTGGCCAGACCGAGGTCGGCGAGGGGCCGCAGCACCGCGTGCGAGGTGGCGGCGGCCGAGCCCGGCCGGTCCGGCCGGCGGGCGTCGTCGGCGTTCTCGCCGTAGGCCACCGCGTCCAGCCCCTGGCTGCGGACCACCTCGTCGTCGATCCGGGTGAACAGCTCGTCCTTGCAGTGGAAGCAGCGGTCGGGCCCGTTGGCCTGGTAGGCGGGGTTCTCGCCCTCGAAGGTGCGGACCTCCAGCACGGCCACCCCGATGCCCTGGGCGACGGCGTGCGCGGCGGTCCGCTCGTCGGCGGCGAGGCTGGGGGAGACGCCGAGCAGCGCCAGCACCCGGTCGGGGCCGAGCGCCCGGGCCGCCAGGGCCAGCAGCAGGGCGGAGTCGACGCCGCCGGAGAAGGCCACCCCGAGGCGCCGGACCCCGACCAGCGCGGCCGCGACCGCGTCGACGGCGGTGCCGGCGTCGAGCGCGGGTCCGGCGGGGCGTGCGGTGGGTGGCGCGGTCACGAGGTGCTCCTGGGGTCGGGTACGGCCACGCTAACGCCTGCGCCCGCCTGCGCCCGCCCGGTCCGCGCGGGCAGCCCGGTGGCGGGACCGGCCGAGCGGCGCCCAGCCGCCCGTGCCGGTGGTGGACTCCGCCGCCGTCGCCCGGCGGGGGTGGGATCTCCCCGGAGCCGCGCACCACCAGGGTCGCGGGCACGACCGTGGTGCTCGCGCCGGAGGTGTCACCGGCCAGCCGCTCGAAGACCCGGGTCGCCGCCCGGGTGCCGATCTCCACCGGGTCCTGGGCCATCACGGTCAGCCCGGGGTCGAGCAGGTCGGCCAGCGGCAGGTCGTCGAAGCCGACCAGGGCCACGTCGTGCCGGCGGCCGAGGTCGTGCAGCGCCCGGAGCACGCCGAGGGTGACCAGGTTCTGCGAGGTGAACAGCGCGGTGGGCGGCCGGTCCGCCGCCAGCAGGGCGCGGACGCCGGCGCAGGAACGCCTCCACCAGCGCCCGCTCCCGGCCGGGGTCCTCCGCGGAGCTGGCTGCGAACACCGCGGTGCCGTGGGCGAGGGCCACCGCCTCCACGCCCCGGTTCACCGCGGGCGAGAACGGGTTGTCGACGGCGTCGAGGAGGAGACCCAGCGTCCGCGTCTTGCCGTCGCCGCGGCGCAGCGACCCGGCGCCCGCGTGGGGCCTGAAGTTCAGCGCGGAGACGGCTCGGTGCACCCGCTCGCGGGTCTGGGGCGCGACGTTCGCCTCGTCGTCGACCAGCCGCGAGACGGTCTTGATCCCGACGCCGGCCAGGCCGGTCACGTCGCGGATGGTCGCCCGGGACCGCAGCGGGCCCGGGGGGTCCGGCACTGAGATCGGTGTCCTCCCTCCAGGCGTTGGAGCCTGGCGGCCGCTCCGGGAGGCCGGACGGTGTCGACGGAGCCGCCGGACCCTGGTGGGACCTGGAGCGCGTTCCTCGGGTCAGCGCAGGCGCGAGGCGTCGTAGTGGCTCAGCGGGAAGCCGCGGATGCCCCGCCAGGCCAGCCGGTTGACCAGCGAGGTGGCCTCCTCGACCGGGATCGACATGCCGCTGCGCACCCAGTAGCGCGCGCTGACCTGGGCGATGCCGACCAGGGAGATGGCCAGCAGCTTCGACTGCTCGGGCGGCAGGGCGGTGTCCTCGACGATCACCGCCGCGATCAGGTCGGCGATGTCCTCGTTGACCTGCCAGAGGCGCTGCTGCACCGAGGCGTCCCCGGTGAGGTCGGACTCGAACACGAAGCGGAACTCCCCGCTCGCCGAGGACACGAAGTCGTAGAACGCCTCCACCGTGGCCACCACCCGGTCGGCGTTGCGGTCGGTCGCGGTGAGGGCCTCGGACACGGTGTCGACGAGGCTGTCGCAGCTGGCGTCCAGCAGGGCCAGGTAGAGGTCGAGCTTGGACGGGAAGTGCTGGTACAGCACGGGCTTGGACACCCCGGCCGCCTCGGCGATGTCGTCCATCGCGGCCGCGTGGTAGCCGCGGCTGGTGAACACCTCGTTGGCCGCGTCCAGCAGCGACGCGCGCCGCTGGTCCCGCGGCATCCGGGTGGCCCGGGTGCCCGGCGGGCTCGTCGGCAGGGCCGCTCCGGCGTCACCCGCCGGGGCGGGCGTCGCCGCGCGCCTGCGGTCCGCGCTCGCCCCCGTCACGCGGTCACCCTATCCGGGCGCCCCGCGGGCGGCCCGGGCCTCGGACGCGCTCAGCCGGGCGGGTCGGGCAGGGGCGCCCGCTCGGCGTCCAGCAGGTCCGCCGCCAGGTCGCCGTGCTCGGCGACCCGTCCCAGCACGTCCTCGGGGGAGAAGCGGAGGTCGCCCGGCGCGGTCACCGCGCCCACCTCGTCCCAGGTCAGCGGCGTGGCCACGCTCGGGTGCTCCCGCCCCCGCATCGAGTACGGGGCGATGGTGTTGCGGGCGGCCAGGTTCTGGTTGTAGTCGACGTAGATCCGGCCCCGGCGCTGCTCGACCGACATGCTGGCGATGAAGAAGTCCGGCTCGGCCCGGGCCATCGCCGTGTTCAGCCGCTTCACGTACGCCCAGGCGTCCCGGCTGCGGCAGGGCACGACCGCCGCGTACACCTGGATGCCCTTGCTGCCCGAGCTCTGCGGCACCGGGACCAGCCCGTCGCCGGCCATCGCCGCGGCCACCACCAGGGCGGCCCGGGCCGTCTCCACGATGGTCATCCCGGCGCCGGGGTCGAGGTCGACCACCACCCGGTCCGCCAGCGGCTCACCCGGGCGCGGCTCGTCGCCGGGCAGGTCGAGCACCCCGTCCGCCCCGGCCGCGCCGCTGGAGACCGTCCACTGCGGCGTGTGCAGCTCCAGGGCGGCCAGGTTGGCCAGCCAGACCAGCGCCGCCGGCTCCTCGACCAGCACGTAGTCGATCACCCCGTCGCTGGTGCCGACCCGCTGCCGGGGGACCCAGGAGGGGGTCCCGGCCGGCGCGTTCTTCTCGTAGAACGCGCCCCCGGGCGGCGGCGTGGTGCCGCCGCGCTCCTCCCGCGGCTCGGCCAGGCCGACCCCGCCGGGGTAGCGCAGCCGGGTCATCGCCCGGTCGCGGACGTGCGGCAGCATCACCGGGGCGATCTGCAGGTAGTAGGAGATGACCTCGGCCTTGGTGTAGCCGGTCGCGGGGTAGAGGACCTTGTCGAGGTTGGACAGACCGAGCACCCGGTCGCCCACGTTGGTCAGGACGTCCGCCACGCGCCTCATCCTCCACCACCTACGGTGGGTCCGGTGTGGACGGAGGTGCCGGCAGGCTTCGCGGCGGCGACGCGGCGCCGGCCCGAGCGGGTGAGGTGGCTGGACGGGCTGCCCCGGCTGGTCACCGAGCTGCTGGACGCCTGGCAGCTGCGCACCGAGCCCGGGGTGGCCCACGGCGAGAACGCGGTGGTGCTGCACGTGCGGTCCCGCGACGGCGAGCCCGGGGCGTTGAAGGTCGGCTGGCCGCACCGCGAGGCCGTGCACGAGCACCTCGCGCTGCGGGCCTGGGCCGGTGCGGGCGCGGTCCGGCTGCTGCGGGCCGACCCGCACCGCGGTGCCCTGCTGCTGGAGCGCGCCGAGCCCGGCGGCGACCTGCACGCCCTGGAGGTGGTCGAGGCCTGCGAGGTGGTGGCCGGGCTCTACGCCCGGCTGCACCGGGAGCCCCTGCCCCAGCTGGACCGGCTCTCCGGCGAGGCGGCCCGCTGGGCCGAGGAGCTGCAGGGCCTGCGCGGCACCCCGCTGGCCCCGCGCCGCTTCGTCGACCAGGCCGCCCGGCTGGCCGCCGACCTCGCCACCGACCCGGGCACCGACGTGGCGCTGCTGCACGGCGACCTGCACTTCGCCAACGTGCTGGCCGCCGGGCGGGAGCCGTGGCTGGTCATCGACCCGCACCCGCTGGCCGGCGACCCGGCGTTCGAGGTGGCGCCGCTGCTGCACAACCGCTGGGCCGAGGCGGCGGCGTCGGACGACCTGCGCGGGGCGGTGCTGGACCGGCTCTACGCGGTGGTCGACGCCGCCGGGCTGGACGAGGACCGGGTCCGGGACTGGGTGGTGGTGCGCGAGATGGTGAACGTGCTGTGGGCCTCGCGGGAGAGCGTGCCGGACCGGGAGGTGGTCACCCGCAGCACCACCATCGTCAAGGCCGTCCAGCGCGGCTGACCCGACCGCCGGCTCAGTAGCCGGTGCGTCCGTCGACCGCCTCGCGCAGCAGGTCAACGTGGCCGAGGTGGCGGGCGTACTCCTCGACGAGGTGGACGAGGATCCAGCGGAGGTTGACCGGCCGCCCCCGGCGCTGACCGGCCACCGGCCCGTCGAGGTCGGTCCAGGCGGCCGCGGCGGCCCGGGTGCGCACCACCTCGGCGCGGTAGGCCGCGAGGTCGGCCGCTGCCGTCGCCGCCGTGGCGTCCTCGATGTCGCCGTCCGGACTTGCCTGCGTGCAGTGGAGGTCCGGGACGTCCTCGTCGAGCAGCACCTCGCGCAGCCAGTACGCCTCGACCTCGGTGAGGTGCCGCAGCACGCCGAGCAGGCTCAGCGAGGACGGCGGCACGGAGCGCCGGGCCAGCTGCTCGGCGTCCAGCCCCGCGACCTTGAGCAGCAGCGTCTCCCGGTACAGGTCCAGCCAGTGGTCCAGCACGGCGCGCTCCCCGCCGGTCGTCGGTCCGTCGCTGCGGGTGTCCTCGGGGTCGTCGAGGAGAGGTCGGCCGGCGTCGGGGCTGCTCGGTGGGGTCACCGCCGCACTGTGGCACGGCCCCGGGCCCCGGGCCAGCGGGTTCTGCGCCGTGCCGGACCGGTCGGCCGTCCTCGCACGGGAGGTCCCTGCCAGGCCGGCGTCCTCCTCCTGGTCGCCCGGCTGCCCCGTGCCCGAGGTGGGAGGACAAGCACCCTTGACACCCGGTGGCGACTCTGGCAACGTCTCCCGCATGACAAACAACCTTGACAGCAGGACCGTCAGTGCCGGCGACCGGCAACGGTCCCGCAGCTACCACCGCGAGTTCTGGCCGGGCATCGCGGCCTACGTGGTGCTCGTGTCCCTCTGCCCCCTGCTGACCCGGGCCGCCGACGGGAGCCCCTGGCGCTACCTCTGGGCCGTGCTCCCGGTGCTGCCCGCGCTCTGGGTCCTCCGCGCCGTGGTCCGGCACCTCCGCCGGATCGACGACTACCAGCGGCTGCTGATGCTGCGGGGGCTCGGGGTCGGCTTCGGGCTGGCCATGGTCGCCTCGCTCACCCTGGGACTGCTCGAGCTCGCCGGTCTGGACCTGCCCACCGGCTGGATCGTCTACGGCGTCGGCATGCTGGGCTGGGCGATCGCCGCGGCCACCGCCGCCCGCCGGTGAGGAACAACCTCAAGACCCTGCGGCTGGCCCAGGGCTGGAGCCAGGGGGTCCTCGCCGACCGCCTCGAGGTGTCCCGGCAGACCGTCAACGCCCTCGAGACCGGGCGCTACGACCCCAGCCTCCCGCTCGCCTTCCGCATCGCGCGGCTGTTCGAGCAGCCGATCGAGGCCGTCTTCCTGCCCGATCCCGAGCCGACGACGGCCGGCTCGGCCCGCTGACCGCCCGAGGACGGCGAACCGGGCCGGCGGTGGTGCCGCTGCGGGTCGGGGAGCGGGGTCAGCGGGCCGGCTCGCCGGCCGGGCCGAGGCCGCGGTCGAGCGAGCGGGGGAGGGACACCTCCACCACCCAGCTGCCGCGCTCCGGTCCGGCGCTGAAGGCGCCGTGGCTCAGCTCGACCCGCTCGGCCACCCCGCGGAGCCCCCAGCCCAGGGAGAGGGTGCTGCGCCGCTCGCGGGGGGCCAGCGGGCTGCTGACGCGGAGCCGGACGTCCTCGGCCACCGTCAGCGTGAACCGGCAGACCGAGCCGGCGGGGGCGTAGCGCACGATGTTGGTCGTCGCCTCCTGCATGATCCGGCCGAAGGTCTGCATCGTGGTGACGTCCAGCTCGTCGGCGCCCGGGTCCATCTCGATCACGGGCTCGAACCCGTTGGCCGCCAGCCGGCGGGCGAACGACGCGGCACCGACCGAGGGCAGCACCACCGGTGTCGTCTGGACGTCGTCGGTCCGGCCCCGCATCTCCAGCAGGAGGGCGGACAGCTCGCCGCGGGCCGCCTGCACGCTCTCCGCGACCCGGTGCAGCGTGGCGCTGAGCTTCGCCGGGTCGGTGCTGGCCGAGGTGCTCATGATCGAGAGGTTGGTCAGGGACAGCTGGTGCGCCACGACGTCGTGCAGGTCGCGGGCGACCGCGGCCCGCTCCTGGGTCTCCAGCTTGTCGCGGTCGTCGAGCAGCCCGGCGTGCCGGCGGGCGGAGTCGCGCCCGGCGTCGAGGAAGTAGCCGGCCGCCAGGCCGCCGATGATCGCCAGCACCCCGGCATAGCCCGCGGTGTTGAGGGCGACGGGCCACGAGGCCGCGGTCGCCACCAGCAGGCCGCCGTAGGCCAGCAGCGCCAGGACCACCAGCCACAGCCGCCGGACGCCGGCCCGCACCGAGGCCAGGGAGAACAGGACGACGACGGGCAGCACGCTCCAGTCGGTCGGCGTGCCCAGGGCGACCGAGACCACCAGCGCGGCCACGGCCAGGGCGGCACCGGCGCGGGCGCGGCAGACCGCGACCGCGCAGGTGACCCAGCCCAGCACCTCCACCGTCGCCGCCGGGCCGACGCTCCCGCCGAACACGTCGGGAGCGGCCCGCAGGGCCAGCAGGACGGCTGTGGCTGCGGCCGCGAGCC
>Ga0210040_10003989_pt1 | contig 19542 bp, 16 predicted proteins | sample CryGeyCG12114_NA_FD_185462 | JGI IMG/M metagenome (GOLD analysis project Ga0210040, IMG submission 185462) | Groundwater microbial communities from aquifer - Crystal Geyser CG19_WC_8/21/14_NA (SPAdes) (version 2) | ecosystem: Environmental > Aquatic > Deep subsurface > Groundwater | place: USA...
CCTGCGGGTGCCGCTCTCGGCCCCGCCGGTCCGCGAGGTCGGGGCGTCGTCGTCACCGCGACGCGGCTGCGGGGGGTGCTGGGCCTCCGGAGCGGTGCCCGTGGCCTCGGGCGCGGAGGCGGCCGGGATCGGGGCCTGGGCGTCCTGGGCGGGTGCGGTGTGGGCGTCCTGGGTCGGGACGGAGCGGCGACCCCGCGAGGAGCCGCCCTGCTCGGCGCGGATGGCCGCGAGCAGGTCGCTCTTGCGCATCGTCGCGGTGCCCTGGACGCCCAGGGACGTCGCGAGCTCCTGCAGCTGGCCGAGGCGCAGCTGCGAGAGCGGGGCCCGGCGGGCGGGTGCGCCGTCCGCGGCCTCGGCCGCGGGCTGAGCGATGTCGGTGGTGTCTGTCACGAAGGTCCTTCCCCTCGTCAGCGGCGCGGTGGGTCGCGGCCGCAGGGTGCGCCGGCGCACAGAGGCCGGCAGGGACCACCTGCCCGTGCGCACGACGGTCGCACGAGAGCCCGGGACCGAGGTCGGGCGCGGTCGCGCTGGCGGGGAGGTGAGTGGTGCCGGGGCTCCCACGGGCGGCGGCGCTGCGTGTTCCGCAGCACTCGCCCGGAGCAGGTCCGGCAGCCACGACTGTAGCACCGAGACCGGCGCGGGCCCGAGGGCGCGCTGCCGTCACCCGTCAGGGTGCACGGGGATCAGCGGGCTCGAGACCGCGCGCGCGTCGTCACCCCGGACGGAGAAGAGCCACGGAGCCCGCCGGGAGGGCCCCCGGGACGGAGAGGGATCACGACGCCGAGGGAGAACGGCACCCCGGGAGGGCAGGAGGTCACGAAGTCCCGCACGACGGCACCCCGGGAGGGCAGGAGGTCACGAATTCCCGCACGACGGCACCCCGGGAGGGCAGGAGGTCACGAAGTCCGGGACGAGCTGGGAGGCGGGACGGTCAGCACGGCGACCAGCGGGCCCCGACGCGGTCCACCGCCGGGGTGCGCACGTCCCATCCCGGGCCTGCGGCTGCTGCCACCCGCTGCGCCACGTCGGGGGCGCCCGCCGCCCCGGCACCGGAGAGCACGAGCACGCTCGGTCCGGCGCCCGAGACGGCCGCCGCGAGGCCCTGCGCGCGCAGCGCGCGGACGAGCGCGGCGGTCGCCGGGGCGGCGGGGGCGCGGCAGTCCTGGTGCAGCCGGTCGGCCGTGGCCGGCAGGAGCAGGTCCGGGCGACGGACGAGCGCCTCCACCAGGAGCGCCGCGCGGCCGGCGTTGAAGGTGGCGTCGGAGTGCGGGACGGCGGCGGGCAGCATCGCCCGCGCCCGCGTCGTCAGCAGCTCGGCGCCCGGCACGGCGAGCACGACGACGAGGTCGGGGTGCGGCTCGGCGCGCACGGCGCGGGAGGCGCCGTCGTCGACCCAGCCGAGGGTCACGCCGCCGAGCAGGCTGGCCGCGGCGTTGTCCGGGTGCCCCTCCATGCCCGCCGCGACGTCGAGGGCCGTCCCGTCGTCCAGGACCGCGGGCTCCTCCAGCAGCGCGCGCGCCAGCACCACGCCGGCGACGACGGCCGCCGCTGACGACCCCGCCCCGCGGCCGAACGGGACGCCGTTGCGGCACGACAGCGCCAGGTCGGGCTGCGGGGCCCCGACCCGCTCCAGCGCCGCGCGCAGCGCCCGGACGACGAGGTGCTCCTCCCCCGCGCCCACGCGCCCGGCGCCCTGGCCGGTGACCTCGACGCGCACCCCCCCGCCGGGTGCCAGCAGACGGACGTCGAGCTCGTCGCGCAGGTCCAGCGCCAGCCCGACGGCGTCGAAGGCGGGCCCGAGGTTGGCGCTGGAGCCGGGCACGCTCGCACGGGCCGCCGTCCCCGGCGCCCCGCCGTCGCGCAGGCGCACCTCTCCCGAGCCGACCACCGGGGGTCAGCCCTCGAGGCCCAGCGCGGCCGCGGCCGTCATGGCGTCCACGGGCACGCGGACCGGCTGGACCTCCTCGCCGTCCGCGGCGCGCAGCGCCCACTGCGGGTCCTTGAGGCCGTGGCCGGTGACGGTGACGACGACGCGCTGGCCGGGCTCGAGCTCGCCCGCCGCGTGCCGCTGCAGCAGCCCGGCGACCCCGGCGGCGGAGGCCGGCTCGACGAAGACGCCGTCCTCGCTGGACAGGAGCCGGTGCGCGGCGAGGATCTCCTCGTCGGTGACCGACGCGATCATCCCGCCGGAGGCGTCACGGGCGTGCAGGGCCTGCTGCCAGGAGGCCGGGTTGCCGATGCGGATCGCCGTCGCGATCGTGTCCGGGTCGTCGACCGGGTGCCCGAGCACGATGGGCGCCGACCCGGCGGCCTGGAAGCCCCACATGCGCGGGGTCCGGGTGGCCGGGCCGGGCATGTCCGAGGTCGTCGTGTACTCCGTGTAGCCCTTCCAGTACGCCGTGATGTTGCCGGCGTTGCCGACGGGCAGGCAGTGGACGTCGGGGGCGTCCCCGAGGACGTCGACCACCTCGAACGCCGCGGTCTTCTGCCCCTCGATCCGGTAGGGGTTGACCGAGTTGACGAGCTCGACGGGGTAGGCCTCGGCGAGCTTGCGCGCCAGCGTCAGGCAGTCGTCGAAGTTGCCCTCGACCTGCAGCAGCGTGGCCCCGTGGGCGATGGCCTGGCTCAGCTTGCCCAGGGCGATCTTGCCCTCGGGCACGAGGACCCCGCAGGCCATGCCCGCGGCGGTGGCGTACGCAGCGGCGGAGGCCGAGGTGTTGCCCGTCGAGGCGCAGATGACCGCCTTCGCGCCGAGGACCTTGGCGCGGGTGATCGCCGAGGTCATGCCGCGGTCCTTGAAGGACGCCGTCGGGTTGCAGCCCTCCACCTTGACCCGCACGTCGCAGCCGGTGCGCGCCGACAGCGCCCGCGCCGGCACGAGCGGCGTCCCGCCCTCCCCCAGCGTCACGACCGGGTCGTCGACCCCGAACGGCAGCCGGTCGCGGTACTCCTCGATGACGCCGCGCCACACGTGGGCCACGGGCTGCTCCCCTCCTGCTGCGCGTCTCGCGCGTCGTGGGACCCGCGGCCCCTCGGGTGTCGCCGGTCGGTGCTGCCGGTCTGTGCTGCTGGTGTGCCGGTCTGTGCTGCTGGTCGGGTCAGGCGCCCTCGACGCGCAGGACGGAGGTGATGCCGAGCACCGCCGGCGCGGCCGCGAGGGCCTCCACGGTCGCGGCGAGCGCGGCGTCGGTGGCCTGGTGGGTGGCCACGACGAGCGCGGCCGCCCCGTCGGACTGCCCGCCGAGGGGGGTCTGGCGCACGGTCTCGACGCTCGCGCCGTGGTCGGCGAAGACCTGCGCCACCTGCGCGAGCGCTCCCGGGCGGTCGTGCACCTCCAGGCGCACGTGGTAGCGCGTGAGCGCCTCACCCATCGGGCGCACGGGCAGGTCGGCGTGGGCGGACTCCGAGGACCCTCGCCCCCCGACGACGCGGTGGCGGGCGACGGCGACCAGGTCGCCGAGCACCGCGCTGGCGGTGGGGGCGCCCCCCGCGCCCTGCCCGTAGAACATCAGGGAGCCGGCCCCCCGGGCCTCGACGAAGACGGCGTTGTAGGCGCCGCGCACCCCCGCCAGCGGGTGGTCGCGCGGGACCATCGCGGGGTGGACCCGCACGGACACCCCGGCGCCGGGGCCGTCCGGGTCGCCGTCCGGACCGGGCGTGCGCTCGCAGATGGCGAGCAGCTTGACCACCGCGCCCGCCTCCCGGGCCGCCGCGACGTCGCCCGCGGTGACGCCGGTGATGCCCTCGCGGTGGACGTCGGCCGCCCGCACGCGGGTGTGGAAGGCGAGCGAGGCGATGATCGCCGCCTTGGCGGCCGCGTCGAACCCCTCCACGTCCGCCGTCGGGTCGGCCTCGGCGTAGCCCAGGGCCTGCGCCTCCTGGACCGCCTCGTCGAGACCGGCGCCCGTGGTGTCCATCTGGTCCAGCACGTAGTTCGTCGTGCCGTTCACGACGCCGAGGACCCGGTCGACGCGGTCGCCGACCAGGGAGTCGCGCAGGGGGCGGACGATGGGGATGGCGCCGGCCACGGCGGCCTCGAAGTACAGGTCCACGCCGGCGGCGTCGGCCGCCTCGTACAGGCGCGGGCCGTCCTCGGCCAGCAGGGCCTTGTTCGCGGTGACGACCGAGGCCCCGTGCGCCATCGCGCGCAGGATCAGCGAGCGGGCCGGCTCGAGGCCGCCGATGACCTCGACGACGAGGTCTGCGCGCTCGACGAGCGAGCCCGCGTCGGTCGTGAACAGCGCCGGGTCCACACCCGCGGCGCGCTGTCGGCCCGGCCGCCGCACGGCGATGCCGACGAGCTCCAGGCGGGCGCCGCAGCGGGCGCTCAGCTCGTCGGACTGCTCGAGCAGCTCGCGGGCGACCTCGGAGCCGACGACGCCGCAGCCGAGCAGCGCGACGCGCAGCACGCGCTCGTTCACGCGGCACCTCCGCAGACGGGACCCAGGACTCCGGCGGGCGGGCCGCCGACGGCGATCCTCTCGCGGTCCACGCCTCGGCTGCGTCGCATCTCAGCGTGTGGGACCACTGACCGGACCGGGCTGGCGGTGCGCACGTCAGAGCGAGGCGAGCAGGGCGTCGCGCCGCTTGGCCAGCAGCTCGGGCGAGGCCGTTGCCGAGCCCGGACCCGGCACCTCCGTGCGCAGCCGGCGGTGGACCACCGCGTGCGGGACGCCGGTGCGCGCGGCCACCTGGCCGACCAGTCGGTTCACCTCGCGGCGCAGGCCGGCGGTGCTGCGCCACGAGGCCTCGTCGGGCTCATCCTCGACGGGCGCCTCCGGCTCGTCGCCGTCGTCGCCGCCCCGGCGGGAGGTGGCGATGCGACGGCGCGTCTCCTCGTCCCGGCTGGCCAGCAGCGACGCGGTCTGCTCGGGGGTCAGCAGCCCCGGGATGCCGAGGAAGTCCTCCTCCTCCGCGCCCACCGGGGCCATCGGCTCCGCGACGACCGCGCGCCCCCCGTGCAGCACGTGCGCGAACTGGGCGTCGGCCTCCAGCGACTCGTGCTCGCCCGCTCCCCCGGGCTCGCGCTCGGGCGGCGGCAGCAGGTCGAGGGCGTCGTCGGGCGCCTCGGCCGGCGCGGGCACGACGTGCTCGCGCTCGCTCTCCAGCTCGGCCGCGAGCGCGAGCAGGGGCCGGACGGCCGGCAGGAAGACGGTCGCGGACTCCCGCGGCGAGCGGGACCGGACCACGCGCCCGACGGCCTGCGCGAAGAACAGCGGGGTCCGGTAGCTCGTCATCCACGCCAGGCACGCGGCGCGGGGGACGTCCACGCCCTCGGAGACCATCCGCACGCAGACGGCCATCCGCTGCGTGCCGGCGGCGAAGTCCTCGATCTTGCGGGACGCCTTCGGGTCGTCGGACAGGATCAGGACGGGCGCCGTCCCCGTCACCCGCTTGACGACGTCGGCGTAGGCGCGGGCGTCGTCCTGGTCGCTCGCGAGGACCAGGCCCCCGGCGTCGGGCATGCCGCTCTCGCGCAGGTGGGAGATGCGGTCGTCCATGGCGGCGATGACGTGCGGCACCCAGCCGCCGCGGGGGTCGAGCGCCGTCCTCCACGCCGCCGCCTCCACCGAGCGCGTGCCGGGCTCGGACAGCGACGCCGCGACCACCTCGCCGGCGCTGTTGCGCCAGCGCGAGGTGCCCGTGTAGGCGGCGAAGACCACCGGCCGGACGACGGCGTCGGCCAGCGCGTCGCGGTAGCCGTAGGTGTAGTCGGCCCGGCTGCGGAGCTCGCCCCCGCCCACGTCGTCGTAGTGGACGAAGGGGATGCGCTCGCCGGGCTTGGTGCGGAACGGCGTCCCGGTCAGGCACAGGCGGCGGCGCGCCCCCTCGAAGGCCTGCGCGCACGCGTCGCCCCAGGACAGGCCGTCCCCGGCGTGGTGCACCTCGTCGAGGACGACGAGGGTGCGCTTGGCCGTGGAGCGCGCGGCGTGCAGGGCCGGCTTGCCCGCGACCTGCGCGTACGTCGTCACGTACCCCTGGGCGCCCGCGGGCACCGGGCCGACGCTGTTGGGCAGCGAGGGGTCGAGGACGACGCCGGCGCGGTCCGCGGCGTCGGCCCACTGGGTGCGCAGGTGGTCGGTCGGGCAGACGACGACCACGCGGTCGACGACGCGGCGCTCGAGGAGGCGCACCGCCAGGGTCAGGGCGAAGGTCGTCTTCCCGGCGCCCGGGGTGGCCGTCACGACGAAGTCCTGGCGGGCGGGCTCAGCGTCGTAGAGGTCCAGCGCGGCGCTCTGCCAGGCGCGCAGGGCGCGTGCGGGCGTGCTGGCACGGCGCTGAGCCCCCTGGGCGGGGACGGCGCGGGAGGTGCGGGTGCTCACGCGGCCGGCGCGCCCCCCGCCGGGGCGGGTGCTGCGGCCGTCACCGCTGACCACCGCCCGAGCCGCCGCTGCCCTGACCACCACTGCCCTGACCACCACTGCCCTGACCACCACTGCCCTGACCACCACTGCCCTGACCACCACTGCCGGGGCCGCCGTCGGCGGGCGCGCGGAGGCCGTCGTAGATCTCCTTGCACGCCGGGCAGACGGGGAACTTCTGCGGGTCGCGACCGGGCACCCAGACCTTGCCGCACAGCGCGGTGACGGGCTCCCCCGACAGCGCCGACGTCATGATCTTCTCCTTGCGCACGTAGTGCGCGAAGCGCTCGTGGTCGCCGGGCTCGGACAGCTGCGGCTGCTCGACCAGCTCGCGCTCGAGGACGGACGTCGTCGAGCGCGACGGCTCCGAGGAGGGTCCGCGGGGGGGCTCGGGCGAGGAGGTGCTCATGGCCGCCGATGGTACGTCGGCCCGCCGACGGGCGCGGCGGCCCGCTCGCGCCGCCGACGGCCGCTCCCGCCCGCGGATCAGTTGAGGGCGACGTCCTCGGGGAAGCTGGCCAGCAGCGACAGCCTGCCCGGCTGGCGCCGCAGCACGGCGGCCCACAGGTCCTGCGGGCGAGCGGTGACGGCGTCGGAGGGCTCCGCGTCCAGCACGAGCCAGGACCCGCCGGCGACCTCGTCCTCGAGCTGGCCGGGGCTCCAGCCCGCGTAGCCGGCGAAGATCCGCAGCCCCGAGGCGGAGCGGGCCACCTGCTCCGGCGGCGCGTCGAGGTCGACGAGCCCCAGCGCCCCGATGATCCGGCGCACCCCCGCGGGCTCCGGTCCGTCACCGGGCACGACGGCCAGCCCGAGCGCGGAGTCCAGGGCCACCGGTCCGCCGCGGAACAGGCGGGCGGGCTCGGTCACGTGCTCCTGCCACGGCGGCAGCACGGCGTCCACCCGCACCGGCAGGGGGCGGTTGACCACCACCCCGAGCGCTCCCGAGCCGTCGTGGTCGAGGACGAGGACGACGCTGCGCCGGAACTCGCCCCCCGCCAGCGCGGGCGCCGCCACCAGCAGGCGCCCTCCGTAGCGTGCTCCGCGGCCCTCCACGACGGCCATCCTCCCTCCCGCGCCCTGCCCCGCCGGTCAGGGGTCGCGGGTCAGGGGTCGCGGGTCAGGGGCCGCCGCCGGGAGTCCTGGCTCAGAGCGCGCCGGTGCCCGCCACCGCGCCCGCGGAGGATCCGGTGTCCTCCCCGGCCCCGGCGGCGGCCTCGGTCGCGGCGACCACGGGTGAGGGCTCGTCGCCGGCCCCGGCGGCGCGCGCGGCCGCCTCCACGGCGTCCGCGACCACGGTGGCGACGTCGGGGTGGAACACGCTGGGGACGATGTAGGCCGCGTTCAGCTCGTCGTCGCTGACGACGGCCGCCAGCGCGCGGGCCGCCGCCAGCAGCATCGGCTCGTCGATGGAGTGCGACTGCGCGTCCAGCAGCCCTCGGAACACGCCGGGGAAGGCGAGCACGTTGTTGATCTGGTTCGCGAAGTCGCTGCGTCCGGTGGCCACGACGGCGGCGTGCTCCGCCGCGGCGGTCGGGTCCACCTCGGGCACGGGGTTGGCCAGGGCGAAGACGACCGCGTCGGCGGCCATCGTCGCGATGTCGTCCCCGGTGAGGATGTTCGGCGCGCTGACGCCGATGAAGACGTCCGCGTCCGCGAGCGCCTCCTTGAGGGTGCCCGTGAGCCCGCGGGGGTTGGTGCGCTCGGCCGTCCATCGGGACGACGGGTGCAGGTCCCGGCGGCCGGTGTGGACGACGCCCTCGATGTCGGCGACGACGACGTCGCGCGCCCCGGCGGCCAGGAGCAGCTTGAGCACGGCCGTGCCCGCCGCGCCCGCGCCCGACATGACGACGCGGACGTCGGGGAGCTGCTTGCCCACGACCTTCAGGGCGTTGAGCAGAGCCGCGGTGCAGACGATGGCGGTGCCGTGCTGGTCGTCGTGGAAGACCGGGATGTCCAGCTCCTCGCGCAGCCTGTCCTCGATCTCGAAGCAGCGCGGTGCCGCGATGTCCTCGAGGTTGATGCCGGCGAAGACGGGGGCGATGGCCTTGACCGCGGCGATGATCTCCTCGGTGTCGGTGGTGTCGAGGCAGATCGGGAAGGCGTCGATGCCGCCGAAGCGCTTGAACAGCGCCGCCTTGCCCTCCATCACCGGCAGGGCCGCGAGGGGGCCGATGTCGCCGAGGCCGAGCACGGCGGTGCCGTCCGTGACGACGGCGACCGTGTTGCGCTTGATGGTCAGCCGCCGGGCGTCCGCGGGCTCCTTGGCGATGGCCTCGCAGACCCGGGCGACGCCGGGGGTGTAGATCAGCGAGAGGTCGTCGCGCGTGCGGATCGGCATCTTCGGCTCGACGGAGATCTTGCCGCCGAGGTGGGCGAGGAACGTGCGGTCCGAGACCCGGCCGATGTCCACGCCGTCGAGCGAGCGGATGTTCTCGACGATCTCCTCGGCGTGGTCGGTGCCGCGCGTGGCGCACGTGACGTCCACCCGGACCCGGCCGGCGCCGGACGCGGTGACGTCCAGGGCCGTGACGATGCCCTGGCTGCTCTCGATCGCCGAGGTGAGCTCGCTGACGGCGGTGGGGCGCGCGGGCAGCTCGAGGCGGACGGTGATCGAGTAGGAGACGCTCGGGGCGGCAGGCATGGCGGCATCCTGCCGCACCGCCGCCGCCCGGCGCGGGCTCCGTCGCCCGGCGGTCGCGCCCGGGCCTCAGCGGTCGCGCCGGACCGCCGCCAGCAGCTCGGGCCCCCGCCGGTCCAGCAGCGCCCCGCCGCGGCGCACTCCCTCGCGCAGCTCGAGGGCGCCCAGGCCAGCGCCCGCGGCGAGCGCCACCGGTCCCAGCGCCGGCCACGGCCCCGCGAGGGCGCCCAGGACCAGGGTCGGGAGGGCGAGCAGGACGGTCGCGAGGAAGGTCAGGAGCTGCGCGAGCGCCCCCGGCACCGCCGCACCGCTGGGCTGGGAGAAGGGGCTCTCCCCCGCGGCCTGGGCGGGGTAGGGACGGACGGCGCTCACCACGGCCGAGACGGCCGTGCCGGCGAGCAGCAGCCCCGAGCGCGGCGCCCAGCGCCCCCGCGAGCCGCCCGAGGGCCGCGGGGGCGAGCGCGCCGCTGCCCGCGGCGCCCAGGACGCCGAGGAGCGTGGCGACGACGACGGCGGGCACGGCCCACAGCAGGAGGGCCGCGCTGCGCCCGGCCCGGTCGTCGACCCCGGGCACGCCCGCCGCCAGGTGCGTCCAGAACGCCGGGCCGTCGAGGGCCACGTCGTTGTGGAGGGCGGCGCCGAGGACCAGCCCGACGACCGGGCCGAGGACCCACAGGAAGGCCGCGGGGAAGGTCCCGAGCACGGAGAGGGCGGCGAGGACGACGGGCACGACGAGCGAGCTGGCCGCGGCGACGACGTAGCGGGGGTCGCGCCGCCAGTACCGCAGGCACCGCTCGGCGACGGCCCAGCGCACCCCGTCCGGGAGACGCCCTGAGGTCCCGCGGCGTCTCCCCGCGCGCCCGGCCGAGGCCGCGCGCGGGGAGACCAGGCGCCGGGCCAGCACCGCCGACCACGCGAGCACCAGCGCGGCGAGCGCTGCGGCGCCGAGCGCCAGGCGGGCCAGCGCGGTGCCCCACGCGCCGGCCGCGGCGTCCGCGGGCGCCGCCCAGCCGAGGCCGAGCGGCGTCCACGCCAGCACGTCCACGACCCGCCCGGCGGAGGGGGACCACCCGGTCGGCAGGAGCTCCCCGGCCGAGGCGAGCACCGGTCCGGCCAGGGCGAGGGCGACGACGCCCACCACCGCGCTCGCGTCCCGCGCGCGGCGGCCGGAGAGCACCCCCGCCGCCGCCGACGTCACGAGCCGCCCCAGGCCCACGGCCGTGAGGACCCCCAGCACCCCTCCGAGGGCGGCCACCAGCGCCAGGGCGGGCGCAGCGACCCCGCGCAGCCAGGCGAGCGCCGTCCCGACGCCGACGAGGAGCGTCAGGACCCCGGGGACGCCCACGAGCGCCCCGAGCAGGAGGCCGGTGGCCAGCGTGCGGGGCGGCACGGACAGCGTCGCGAAGCGCGCGGGGTCCAGCGAGGGGTCGACGCCGAAGGCCACGACCGGGACGACCGTCCAGCCGACCACGAGCAGCGCCCCGCCGACCACGACCACCGCGCGCGCGACCTCCACCGGGGCGCCGGCCAGGGCCGCGAGGCCGGCGAGCGCCGCGGCGGCCAGGCCGAGGCCCCAGAGGCCGCCGAGCACCAGGACGACGACGCGCCAGGCGTCGCGGCGCAGCGCCCCCCGCCACAGGGCCAGGCGCAGCCTCAGGAGGACCGCAACCACGCGAGCCCCTCGCCCAGGGCGCTCGCGCCGCCGGCGAGCTCGACGAAGCGCTGCTCGAGCGTGCCGCCGCCCCGGACCTCCTCCAGCGTCCCCGCGGCCAGCACGCGCCCGCCCGCGACGACGGCGACGCGGTCGCACAGGCGCTCGACGAGCTCCATCACGTGGCTCGAGAGCACCACCGTCCCCCCGCCCGCGACGAAGCGGGCCAGCAGCTCGCGGATCGCGGCGGCCGAGAGGGGGTCGACGGCCTCGAAGGGCTCGTCGAGCACGAGCAGCCGCGGGGCGTGCACGAGGGCGCACGCCAGGGCGACCTTCTTCGTCATGCCCGCCGAGTAGTCCACGACGAGCTCGTCACCGGACTCGGCGAGCCCCAGGACCCCGAGCAGCTCGTCGGCGCGCGGACCGGCGACCGCGCGGCGCAGCCCGTGCAGGAGGCCGGTGGTGCGCACGAGCTCGCGCCCGGAGAGGCGGTCGAGCAGGCGCAGGCCGTCGGGCAGGACGCCGACGAGGCGCTTGGCCGCGACCGGGTCCGCCCACACGTCCCGCCCCAGCACGCGGGCGGTGCCGCCGTCCGGGCGCAGCAGCCCGGTCGCCATGGACAGGGTCGTCGTCTTGCCCGCGCCGTTCGGCCCGACGAGCCCCGTGACCGAGCCTGCGGGCACCAGCAGGTCGACGCCGTCGACCGCCGTGCGGCCGCCGAACCGCTTCACCAGCCCCACGAGCTCCAGGGCGGGTCCGCCCGTCTGCTCCGCTGCACCGCCCTCGCCCACGGCCGAGGACGCTAGCGCCGCTCGTCGGACGCAGGGGTGAGGTGCTCCCGAGCGGACGGGGCCGCGGTCGCCGGACTCAGGCGCGCGCGTACTGCGGGGGCAGCGGCAGCTCGACGCCGAGCTCGCGCGCCGCGCGCTGCGGCCAGCGGGGGTCGCGCAGCAGCTCGCGCGCCAGCAGCACGACGTCGGCCTGCCCCTGCGCGACCACCTGCGCGGCCTGGGCGGGCGCGGTGATCATGCCCACCGCCCCGGTGGCCACGCCGGCGCCGCGACGCACCGCCTCGGCGTGGGGCACCTGGTAGCCGGGCGCCACGGGGATGCTCGCGGAGGGCGAGTTGCCGCCCGTCGAGACGTCGACGAGGTCGACGCCGTGCTCGCGCAGCCATCCCGCGACCTCGACGACCTCGTCCAGGCCGAGACCGTCCTCGGTCCAGTCCGTGGCGGAGACGCGCACGAGCACGGGCTTGCCGTCCGGCCAGGCGGCCCGGACGGCGTCGACGACCTCGAGCAGCAGGCGCGCGCGCCCGGCGAGGTCGCCGCCGTGGGCGTCCTCGCGCCGGTTGGACAGCGGGGACAGGAACTCGTGCAGCAGGTAGCCGTGCGCGGCGTGCACCTCCACGACGTCGAAGCCGGCCTCGTCGGCGCGTCGGGCGGCCGCGGCGAAGTCCTCGACCACCCGGCGCAGGCCCTCGGGGTCCAGCGCCCTCGGCTCGGCGTACCCGTCGAAGGCGACGGCGCTCGGGCCCACCGTCCCCCAGCCGCCCTCGGCCGCGGGCACGGTCCCGCGACCGGCGGCCTCGAAGGGGCGGTAGGTCGACGCCTTGCGGCCGGCGTGGGCCAGCTGCACGCCCGCGCGGGAGCCCTGCGCGTGGAGGAAGTCGACGACCCGGGCCCAGGCGCGGGCCTGCTCGTCCGACCAGATGCCCGCGTCCTGCGGGCTGATGCGCCCCTCGGGGCTCACGGCGGCGGCCTCGGTCAGCACCAGCCCCGCGCCGCCGACGGCGAAGGAGCCCAGGTGCACCAGGTGCCAGTCGTGGACGAGGCCGGGAGCCCCCACGGGGTCGCAGGAGTACTGGCACATGGGCGAGACCCAGATCCGGTTGGGGATCTCGACGTCGCGCAGCTGCAGGGGGTCGAAGAGCGTGGTCACGCCGCGACAACGCGCCACGGACGCCGCGCGCTTCCCGCGCGCGGCGTCCCCAGTGGGCCCGACTACCCCGGCTGGTCCGCCGAGTCGTCGACGCCGGAGGAGGACGGCGGCCGCTCCTGCCCGCCGGGCATCGGGTGGTGCACGCCGCCGTGGGGCCAGCGCCACCCGCTGATCTCGGTCGGGTCCTCGCCGTGCAGGTAGGCGAACTCGCGCGCGCGGCGCCGGGCGTCCATCAGCCGCTGGCGCAGCGCGGCGTACCGGGGCACCAGCCCGGGGACGTGGTCGATGACGTCGACGGCGAGCCGGAAGCGGTCCATGTCGTTGGAGGAGACCATGTCGAAGGGCGTGGTGGTCGTCCCCTCCTCGATGAAGCCCCGCACGTGGAAGCTCGCGTGGTTGGCCCGCTTGTACGTGAGGCGGTGCACGAGCGCCGGGTAGCCGTGGAAGGCGAAGACCACCGGCTTGTCCGTGGTGAACACCGTGTCGAACTCGGTGTCGGACAGTCCGTGCGGGTGCTCGCGGTCGCTCTGCAGCCGCATCAGGTCCACGACGTTGACGAAGCGCACCCTGACCTCGGGCAGGTGCGTGCGCACGAGGTCGACCGCGGCCAGCGCCTCCAGGGTGGGCACGTCCCCCGCCGCGGCGACGACGACGTCGGGCTCCTGCCCCTCGTCGTCGCTCGCCCAGTCCCAGATCCCGAGCCCGCGGGCGCAGTGCTCGACCGCCTCCTGCATCGGCAGGTAGTCGTGCACCATCTGCTTCCCCGCGACGACCACGTTGATGTAGTGCCGGCTGCGCAGGCAGTGGTCCATCGTCGACAGCAGCGTGTTGGCGTCCGGCGGCAGGTAGATCCGCGCGATCTCCGCCTTCTTGTTCGCCACGTGGTCCAGGAAGCCCGGGTCCTGGTGGGAGAACCCGTTGTGGTCCTGGCGCCAGACGTGGCTGGACAGGAGGTAGTTCAGCGAGGGCAGCGGGTCGCGCCACGACAGCTCGCGCGTCACCTTCAGCCACTTGGCGTGCTGGTTGACCATGGAGTCGACGAGGTGGATGAAGGCCTCGTAGCTCGTGAGCACCCCGTGGCGCCCGGTGAGCAGGTAGCCCTCCAGCCAGCCCTGCACGAGGTGCTCGCTGAGGACCTCCATCACCCGGCCCGAGGGACGCATCCGGTCGTCCTCGGGGTCTCCGCGCTCGGCCCACGCGCGTCCGACCGCCTCGACGACGGCCTGCAGGCGGTTGCTGGCCACCTCGTCGGGGCCGAAGAGCCGGAACGACGTCGTGTTGTCGCGGGCCACCTCGGCGAGCCAGTCCCCCAGCACCGTGGTGGGCGAGTGCATCGTCTCGCCGGGGCCGCGCACCTCCACCGCGTGGTCCCGGAAGTCCGTCAGCCGCAGCGGCCTGCTGACCGAGCCCCCGTTGGTGCGCGGGTTGGCGCTCATGCGGCGCTCAGGGCGCGGCACCAGGTCCAGCAGGTCCTGCTGCGGGGACCCGTCCTCGGTGAAGAGCTCCTCGGGCCGGTAGGAGCGCATCCACTCCTCGAGCTGGCGGCGGTGGTCGTCGTTCCCGCGCACCTCGCTCACCGGCACCTGGTGGGCGCGCCAGGTGCCCTCGACGCGCGTGCCGCCCTGCTCCTGCGGCCCCGTCCACCCCTTCGGCGTCCGCAGCACCAGCAGCGGCCAGCGCGGCACGTCGGCCGCGTCCTGGACCTCGCCGGTGGGCGCGCCCTCCCGCCGCGCCCGGGCCTGGATCGCGGCGATGCCGTCGAGGCAGTCGTCGAGCGCCGCGGCCAGGCGGCGGTGGACGTCGGCGGACGTCTCGCCCTCCAGCGGCCCCTCGACGACGACGGGTGCGTAGCCGCGACCTCCGAGGTGCGCGACGAGGTCCTCGTCGGACAGGCGCGCCAGGGTCGTCGGGTTCGCGATCTTCCAGCCGTTCAGGTGGAGGATCGGCAGCACGGCGCCGTCGCGGGCGGCGTCCACGAACGCCGTGGACTGCCAGGAGCCCGCCAGCGGGCCCGTCTCGGCCTCCCCGTCGCCGATGACGCAGAAGACGACGAGGTCGGGGTCGTCGAAGGCCGCGCCGTGCGCGTGGGAGAGCGAGTAGCCGAGCTCGCCGCCCTCGTGGATCGAGCCGGGGACGTCCGCAGCCACGTGGCTGGGGATGCCGCCCGGGAAGCTGAACTGGCGGAACAGCTTCCCCATCCCGGCGGCGTCGCGCGTCACGTCGGGGTAGACGTCGGTCCAGGTGCCCTCGAGCCAGGTGCTGGCCACGATGGCGGGCCCGCCGTGGCCCGGGCCGGTGATGAACAGGGCCTCGAGGTCCCGCTCGCGGATGCAGCGGTTGGCGTGGGCCCACAGCAGGTTGAGACCCGGGGTCGTGCCCCAGTGCCCCAGCAGCCGCGGCTTGGTGCTCCCCGCGGCCAGCGGCCGCGTCAGCAGCGGGTCGTCGCCCATGAGGTAGATCTGGCCGACGGCGAGGTAGTTGGCCGCCCGCCACCAGCGGTCCAGCCCCTCGACCTCGGCGTCGCCCAGCACCCGGCCCTGCGTCCCGCTCTCCGCCATGCCCCCAGCGTGGTGCCGCCTCCCCGGGGGCACACCTCGGAGCGCTGGGCCGGGCACCCGCCCGCAGCCGTCGGAGCACGGGCTGCCGACGCACCCACCGGGCAGCGCCCCGGGGCCGCTCGTACGGTCGGAGCGGCCCGGGGCCCCAGCAGGAGGGGGCCGACCGGAACCGATCAACGGAGGTAGCACCGTGCGAGCACTCGTCTACAACGGCCCGAAGGACGTCTCGGTCGTCGACGTCCCCGACGCGAGGATCGAGGCGCCGACGGACGCCCTGGTCAAGATCACGACCACCAACATCTGCGGGTCCGACCTGCACATGTACGAGGGCCGGACCGACGTCGAGCAGGGCAAGGTCCTCGGCCACGAGAACATGGGCGTCGTCGAGGAGGTCGGCTCGGGCGTCACGCGCCTGGAGAAGGGCGACCGCGTCTCGCTGCCGTTCAACATCGCCTGCGGCCACTGCCGCAACTGCATGCAGGGCCGGACGGCCTTCTGCCTCGAGGTCAACCCGGGATCGGCCGGCGGCGCCTACGGCTACGCCGACATGGGGCCGTACAGCGGTGGCCAGGCGGAGTACCTGCGGGTCCCCTTCGCCGACTTCAACGCGCTGCGCCTGCCCGGCGGCACCGAGCACGAGAACGACTTCACGATGCTCTCGGACGTCTTCCCGACCGGCTGGCACGGCACCCGCCTCGCGGGCCTGCAGCCCGGCGAGTCCGTGGTCGTCATGGGCGCGGGCCCCGTCGGCCTCATGGCCGCGCTGTCCGCCCGGATCCAGGGCGCCGACCAGGTCTTCGTCGTCGACATGCAGCCCGACCGCCTCCGCCTGGCGGAGCAGGTCGGCGCCACCCCGGTCGACTTCTCGAAGGGCTCGGCGCAGGAGCAGGTCATGGAGGCCACGAAGGGCGTCGGCGTCGACCGCGGCGTCGAGGCCGTGGGCTGGCAGGCCCACGACCACAGCGGCGAGGAGCACCCCGCGGGGACGCTCGACACGCTGGTCGAGGTGGTGCGCGCCACCGGCGGCATCGGCGTCGTGGGCGTCTTCCCGCCCGCGGACCCGAACGGCCCCGACCCGGACATGCGGGAGGGGCGCATGCGCTTCCCCTTCGGCACGTTCTTCACCAAGGGCCAGTCGATGGGCACGGGCCAGGCGAACGTCAAGGCCTACAACCGCCAGCTGCGCGACCTCATCATCAACGGGCGGGCGAACCCCGGGTTCATCGTCAGCCACGAGATGTCGCTCGAGGAGGCCGCCAGCGGCTACGAGCACTTCGACAACCGCGAGGACGGCTGGACGAAGGTGCTGCTGCACCCGTGACCCGACGACGTCCCGGGCGTCCGCTCTGCGGGGCGACGCCCGGGACGCCCGGGACGCCCGGGACGCGGAGAAGGCCGCTGAGGCTCACGCTGTCCCGGTGACCTCCGACACCGCTCCGCGCGACGACGACACCCGCCTCAAGCGCGGTGTCACCGGGCCCCTGCTCCTGCTGTTCATCCTCGGGGACGTGCTGGGGGCGGGGGTCTACGCGCTCGTCGGCGTGATCGGGCAGGAGGTCGGGGGTGCCGTGTGGATCCCCCTGCTCGTGGCGCTGGCGATGGCGATGCTGACGGCCGCGTCGTACGCCGAGCTCGTCACCAAGTACCCGCGCGCCGGCGGGGCGGCCGTGTTCGCCCAGCGCGCCTACGGCAGGCCCTTCATCTCCTTCCTCGTCGGCTGGTCGATGCTCGCGGCCGGTGTCACCAGCGCCGCCGGGCTCGCCATCGCCTTCGGAGGGGACTACCTCAGCCCGTTCCTGGACGCCCCGGCCACCCTCGTGGCCGTCGTCTTCCTGGCCGTGGTCGCCGTCGTCAACGCCCGGGGCATCAAGGAGTCGCTGGGCGCCAACGTCGCCATGACCGTCGTCGAGGTCGGTGGCCTCCTGCTCGTCGTCGTCCTCGGCCTCGTGGTGCTCGGGCGCGGGGACGGCGACCTGGGCCGCGCCCTCGAGCTGCGCCCGGACGTCTCGCCCTGGGCAGCCGTCCTGGGCGCGGCGCTGATCGCCTTCTACTCCTTCGTCGGCTTCGAGACGTCCGCCAACCTGGCCGAGGAGGTCCGCGACGTCCGACGCACCTACCCCAGGGCCCTGTTCGGGTCCCTGCTGATCGCCGGCGTCGTCTACGTGCTCGTGGCGCTGTCCGCCGTCACGGTCCTGCCCCCGGACGAGCTCGCGGGCACGAGCGGCCCCCTGCTCGCGGTCGTGGACGCCGCGGACGCGGGCGTGCCGTCGTGGCTCTTCGGCCTCGTCGCCCTGATCGCCGTCGCCAACGGGGCGCTGCTCACGATGATCATGGCGAGCCGGCTCATCTACGGCATGGCCGAGGAGGGGCTGCTGCCGAGCGTGCTGGGCCGCACGCTGCCCCGCCGGCAGACCCCCTGGGTGGCCATCGTCGTCACGACGGCCCTCGCGATGGCCCTGGCCCTCGTCGGCAGCCTCGAGACGCTCGCCAGCACGGTCGTGCTGCTGCTCCTCGTCGTCTTCACGAGCACGAACCTCGCGGTCCTGGTCCTGCGCCGGGACGAGGTGCCGCACGAGCACTTCCGCACGCCGCGGATCGTCCCCGTGCTCGCCCTCGTCTCGTGCGCCGTCCTCTTCGCCCAGCAGCCGCCGCGCAACTGGCTCATCGGTGGGCTGCTGCTGGCGGTCGGCGCCGTCGTCCACCTGCTCACGCGGTCGCGCAGCGAGCGGACCGCGGCATGACGCGCACCCGGGCGGAGCGTCCTGCCGGCCGTCGGAGGACGTCGTGAAGCGCTCCCACGTGCTCACCGCCGTCGGGGTGGTGCTCGCGCTGCTCGGGACGCTGTTCACGCTGCAGGGCGTCGGCCTCCTCGGCGGCAGCCCGATGACGGGGAGCACGTCCTGGGCCACGCTCGGGCCGATCGTCGTCCTCGTGGGGCTGTGCCTGGTCATCCTCCGCGACGCGGAGCGGCGCCGCTAGCGTCCACCGCGTGGAGGCCCCGCCCCGGCGCCGCCACCGGTCCGACGACGAGGTGAGCACGCACCGGGACGCCTCCCGCACAGCGGAGGTCCCGAGCTCACCGGCGCGGCGGGACGGGCTGCCGCTCGAGGTCCGCCGCGGCGACGACGTCGTCGTGCTCCTCGCGAGCCTGCGCGAGCAGCGGCCCGACGTCGGGGTAGCGCGAGGAGAAGTGGGTGAGCACGAGCCGCCGCGCGCCGGCCTGGCTCCCGAGCCGGCCCGCCTGGCGCGCGGTGAGGTGCCCGTACGGCACCGCGAGGTGCTCCTCGGCGTCGGCGAAGGTGGCCTCGCACACCAGCAGGTCGGCGCCCGCCGCTGCGCGCAGGGCGCCCTCGCACCAGCGCGTGTCCTGCACCACGGCGACCACCTGCCCCGCCCGGTGCTCGCTCACCTCCTCGAGGAGGACGAGGCCGCCGGGGGTCTCGAGCCGTCCCCGGCGCTGCAGCACGCCGACCTGGGGCCCCTGCACACCCCGCGCGGACAGCCGCCCCGGGAGCATGCGGCGCCCGTCCGGCTCCACCAGCCGGTAGGCGCAGGCGGGGACGCGGTGGTCGAGGGCGACGGCGTGCAGCACGGCGCCGCCCACCTGCAACGGGTGCCCGTCCGGGCCGCGCACCGGCCCGTCGCCGTCCACGGGGCAGGGCACCGCGAGGCTCCCCGCGTGCGCCGCTGCGCCCAGCAGGTGCTGGACGAGCGGGGCAGCCGGCGCCGGGAAGACGAGCGGCACCGGCGTCGTCACCTCGTCCATCGCCCGGCGCTGCAGGACGCCCGGCAGGCCGAGCACGTGATCGCCGTGCTCGTGCGTCAGGGCGATGACGCCGACGTCGGAGGCGGACACCCCGCCGAGCAGCATCTGCCGCTGGGTCCCCTCCCCCGGGTCGACGAGCAGCCCGGCGCCGTCCCAGCGCAGCAGGTGCCCGGAGTGGTTGCGCGTCCGCGTGGGCACCGCTGACGACGTCCCCAGGACGACGAGCTCACGGGCCGGCACGACGAGGACGCTAGCCGTCGGCGCCCCTCGACGACGCGACCCCCGCGGCCAGGTGCCGGCGCCCCACCTCGGCCCGCGCGGCGGCGAGCTCGCCGCCGGAGCGCAGCCGGTGGGTGAGGCTGCCGGCGCTGCCCGGCCCGATCGGCGGGCGGTCCTCGCCCAGGGCACGGCGGCACCGTCGGCCCGCACGACGAGAGGCCCGCCCGGGACGGGGCGGGCCTCTCGGTCGCGCGAGGGCCGCAACCTCGCGGTGGTGGCCCCAGGGGTGGAGGTGCCGGGAATCGAACCCGGGTCCGTCGTCGCATCACCAGGGCTTCTCCGGGTGCAGCCTGCTCGGGAGTTTCTCGGCCCCAGCGGACGCGCAGGCGCGCCGCTGACCCAGGCCC
>Ga0210040_10003990_pt1 | contig 19538 bp, 25 predicted proteins | sample CryGeyCG12114_NA_FD_185462 | JGI IMG/M metagenome (GOLD analysis project Ga0210040, IMG submission 185462) | Groundwater microbial communities from aquifer - Crystal Geyser CG19_WC_8/21/14_NA (SPAdes) (version 2) | ecosystem: Environmental > Aquatic > Deep subsurface > Groundwater | place: USA...
ATCCTCCGTCGCATTATCATCACCAGTGGCTTCCCTCTTCTCGCGAGGCCACTCCTCTCGCTCCAGTGGTTCAATATCCTCTATCGCTTCATCGCCCCTACACCGAGACTCATTCGATCAATATGGCTCCACGAAACTAGAAGGGGTCACTGAAGAACCACAAGAGGGAGACGAAGGCGGACTGCAGCTAGACGATGACAAGCACTACTCACGTGAGCCAATCCTACAGATCATATTGCGAGACGAGATGCTGATCTATATAGTTGATATATACAGTCGATCCCCTACGCGAATGCTTTTCGACTCACCTCCTAGTTCGCCAATCCACGCTGAGTATTCTCTAGGCGACACAGATGCTTGGTCTACTACATCCTCTGGCAAGCACCATGCCAAACGACAGCGATCGATCGATCACTCTAGGTTTAGTGTAGGCGTGAGCAATCGGTTTTCAAATCGTTTTGGCTCCCTTTCGAAGAGGTGGAAGACAAGATCCGGACCTCAACTATCTATTGTCACCAACGCAGAGCTCTCCGCACTGCCGAATTCTCGCGCCTCAAGCTCGGACTCGTCTCAGATCATGAGCCCAGCTCTGAGTGCTGTGTCCAGGCATGAGACCTTGCTTCCTTCGTCCCCAATCCGAGGATCTATGGATGGGCCTTTCGTTGCTCCTATACCGATCGAGCCTAGGACTTCAGGACAAGAAACGGACCAAGGACAAGCTACTACACCTCTACTCCCTCCCATACTTACAGAGCTTGCTGCCAGGGAGAACACGCCGATCCAATCTCCCCTGCAATCACCAGCTATCGCTCCAACCTCAGCTCTTACAAGCCCGGCTCTTATGGACACCTCATCTAGCTCAGCTCTACCGTCTCCGCCACTTTCTACAAGGCCATCAGTCGCATCCATACACGCGCGCTCTCGCGCAAACACAGCGACGTTTGCGCCCATGGCTGACATACCTCCACTTCAGCTGAGGGATGAACTTGTCGATGCCTGGGCTGATAAATTGGGCCATGCCAACTTCAGCATCCATCCAGAGCCTTACGTACCGGAAACAGTTGATCTTGAGTCGTACGCCAATTTCAGAGCCAACTGGGAGCAAGCTCGTTGCAACTATGCAAAGCACCTGGCAAGGACAGTCGAACACTACGGACCAACCTCCAGAGTCTACAAGAATACGGAAGAGAAGTGGACAGCTATTGACGATATGTGGAAAGGTCACAATGACACTTTGTCAACGGTATTGGCTCCTACTCTTGCCCGGCTTAGTGATGGTGACACTATCATGCTGGATTTTACATCTACAAGCGCTGTGCTCGAAAAACCAGTAACAAGGGTTATTGTGCCGGAAATGGACGACAAAACTGGAAAGTTTCCTGCCCTAGGTGACGCTGACATCGTTGGGCCGATGGCAGTTGCCCGCCCCCGAGCAGAGACGATGCAGAAGTCATCGTCAGAGCCAACAACACCATCATCGCCACGCAAGCGCAACTTTCTGAAATTCATTTCCGATGTCCTTGGGCGCAGCCGGACGACTCAAGGTTAAGGACGTCACCTTTTCTTTATATACTTGTACAGAACTTTGGCCACTGTTGCCGCGCGGAGACGACATGCAAAATTATCTTTTAACGGTGTTAGCAAAATGTGTATAGACTTACCAGGGCAGTCTTTCATGGCCAGGAGAAGAACGGGAGCTACTTACAGCTATCCGGTGTTATGGACCAGGTGCCGAGTCCTTAGATCTCGGAAATCTGGCAGTTTGGGCGTTGGTTTTGGGGAGTTTTGCCTTTTTTGACATCGACCGCGGTTCAGCGTCACGATCTCACGACATTCCTTTCTTATTTGTGGATTACGACTGTATATGACGTGGCATGACATTACCACGAGACATGCGGGGTGGACTTCAGCACATTGAAGATGGGCTCACATTCCTTTGAGGTATAATTTTATGGGACGAAAAGGGAAAAGAACCTTCGAGTTGAAACAGGATAACCAGTGGGTTGGTCGAATAGAGCCGGGATAGGGAGCAGGGCTACTATATTTTGGCGGCTTTCACGTGAGACTCATCCGTCTGGCATCTCTTCGAGTTGTGAAATGGTTTGAGAAACTACGTGTTAGCGCAGTCGCAACAGGGAGGGAACGTGGAGGAAAAGCAGACCAAAAGGGCCGAGTTCGAATCAGATTCGGAGAGGAGGGAGGTTAGTTGGCCTCATTGTGTGGGTGTGAGTGATGGGCCAAAGATTCAGAATCAGTTGACATTTTGTGATGAGATGATGATCTGATTTCAAAAATGAAGGTTCCAGGCTTCTTTGTGAAGGTGATTGTGATTGCGACTGTCATGTGTCTTTGTGTGTCTGTCCCTCGTTCGTTCGTTCGTTCGTTCGTTCGTTCGCCTTCGATTTGGTCTCTACAAGTCCCCCTTCTCACCTACCAGATATACGGTCATGGTATGTTATACGGATGTGGACGTGCTTGTCGTGTTTACTCGTGCGTGCGTGTGCTATCGCTTTGCTTCCGCTTTCGCCTTCTGCGTGACATTTGCATCCGCATCCGCATTTGCATCTAAATGTTGCACTTTGACAGGGAATGAAAGAGCGTGTGTGTCAGGCTGAGCTGGGCTGGACTGGACCGGGCTGGTTTGGGTTGGTTTGGGGTCTGGGGCTACTGCGGGTGGGTTTGAAATCCGTGGCGGTGCGGCCATGGGAATGGGATGGGATGGGTTCTATTTGTGACGAGTATCTACCCGGGGAATGGGTTGATTGGTTGGTGGGGTCATGGGGTCATGTGTATGTCGTCTGTTCTGGGTAGGAAAGCGGGAGAGGACGGAAGGGAAGAGAAGAGAAGGGTGGGAGAGAAGAGAAGGGAGGAAGGGGAGGGAGAGAGGTTGAGACGGTGGATTTACAGAGAAGGGACAAGAGAAGATGGTGATGTTGTGTGGAATTAGGAAGTTGTCCTACTAGCGAAAATTGCCAGTGAGGGAGAGGGAGAGTAAATATGAGTATTGTCAGTATTGGAGTCGGGGACTGTGTTGTGCAGGAAGGGTGAGGAGGTGGTGGTTATGAGTTGCTTGTGAGTGGTATTGCTGGGTTCGGTCGTGATTGGAGGTCGGGACGAAAACACCGTGGATGGGAGTGTGAGTATGAGCGCGGTGGAAACCTGGTGGTCAGTATTGGGGGGACGCATCATGGAACTCAAGTTGATGCTGCTGGGAGTGGCTGGGTATATTGAGTGACTGGACGGTATGGTGGGAGCTGCCTGAGGACAAGATTATGCGGATCCTGGATTGACCTGGTATCTACCGTGCTCGAGAGGGAAGAAAGCTGGTGTACTCCATCCAAAATGCCTCCACGGCGAAGTGGGATTTGGTTGAATCATTGCGGGAGTTCAAAGGATCATGTGATGAGTTCTGAGCTGCGGTTCTGCGTAATACTATCACCCAGTTGTAAAAAGAATGGGAAGCAATAGCATAGTCAATCAAGCAGAGACGACTTTTGAGAATGGGGAAAAAATCATAACATGTTCGAAATATCCCCTATTAAGTATGGTGCCTACACCGGCGCTCTGTACGTGGTTATCATCAAAATTAAGCTAAATGTCCATGCCAGTTTCATGCACTTCCACCGCCACGAAGCGAAAGATAGATTAGCGTTCCATAATCATGTCAACAATGCCGGCCACTTCGAATCCTCATAAACATCTCCTCACGTTTACAGGAGGATGGCCATACCGGCGACAGCCATCACAGCGAAGCCGCCAACGGTAACCTTGTCAGCGGCACCGGTGTACTTAGCTGGGATGGCACCGGTGGAGGTGGCGCTGCCGCCGACAGCTCCGACGACTGATGAGGCAGCCGACGAAGTAGGGACTGCTGCGACAACTTTGCTGCCGGATGCAGTTGCTGTAAGAGCGCCCGTAACACTTGCGGCAGAGGATGAGCCAACACCTCCCCATACGCCGGAGGCAGAGGATGAGACGCTAGAGACGCTGCTGGTGCTCGAGCCCTTGCCAGCACCCCAAGTCTGGCTGGAAGATCCAGTGTTGCTAGAGCTTGCAGTGGAGGCAGACTTTGTGGAGGTGGTGAAGCTGGCGGTGGTTGAGGCCGATTTGGTAGCGCTTGAAGTCGTGGCTGGCCTAGTGCAGCCTGGTCCGGTGGGGGTGACGGTGACGGTCTTGGGAATGCAAAGACCAAGTCCGGTGCCGGCAGTAGAGGCGGGTCCGCAGGAAGTTGTCACGGTTGTGTAGATGTTACAGCTTGGCGTGGTGGTGGTAGCCGAGGCCGAGGCCGACGATGAAGTCCAGTCTTTCCATGCTGATGAAGGGCCAGAGAACACTGCGCTGGTAGTGGTAACGCTCTTTGTTGCGGATGAGGTGGTCTTTACGGAGTTGGTGGTTGCCTTTGAGCTGCTGGAGCTGCTCTTTGGGTCCCAGTCACTCCAGTGGCCAGAAGCCGAGCTGGTAACAGCGGACGACGTGGTTGGAGGACCGTTGGGGCGGGTGGTGGTCTTTACGGAGTTGGTGGTCGAAGCCGTGCTGCTGGAGCTGGTCTTGGGGTCCCAGTCACTCCAGTGGCCGGAAGCTGAGCTGGAAACAGCAGAGCTGGTGGATGGCTTTCCGGTGGTGCTTGCAGTGGAAGCCTTTGAGCTAGTTGTAGCAGCAGAAGACGTGGTCTTTACGGAGTTGGTGGTCGAAGCCGTGCTGCTGGAGCTGGTCTTGGGGTCCCAGTCACTCCAGTGGCCGGAAGCTGAGCTGGAAACAGCAGAGCTGGTGGATGGCTTTCCGGTGGTGCTTGAAGTGGAAGCCTTTGAGCTAGTTGTAGCAGCAGAAGACGTGGTTGGAGGACCGTTGGGGCGAGTGGTGGACGTTGCCTTTGAGCTGGTGGAGCTGCTCTTGGGGTCCCAGTGGCCGGAAGCAGAGCTGGTTGTAACAGCAGACGATGTGGTTGAAGCCTTGCTGGAGGTCGTGGCGGCGGAGCTAGTGGTAGCCTTGCTGGAGGTGGTAACGACGGAGCTAGTTGTGGCCTTGCTGGAGGTGGTGGCGGCGCTGGAAGTGGTGACGGCGGAGCTAGTCGTGGCCTTGCTGGAGGTGGTGACGGCGGAGCTAGTGGTGGCTTTGGAGGAAGTGCTCGAGGAAGCCCAGTCGTTCCAGCTGCCCGAGTCACCGTTGGGAGCGGCCATGGCCAAAGATGCCACAAGGGCTGGGAGGACGAATGAATACTTCATTTTGATGATGTGCGTGTTGCAACGAAAGACTGTAGTTGGAATAATAAGAGGTAAGAATGCACTGGGCGAAAGCGAGAGAAACGAGTGTGGTGGGTTGTCAGTGTGAGGAAAGCTCAACACAATCCGGGGGTGAACAGGGTGCTATATAACAGCCATAACAAATTGGATCTTCATGAGGCTGCCTACCGTTCGGGCCATTGGGTCCCTGAGTGAGTCAGGGCGCGAGACCACAGCCAGCCATCAACGCGAAGCTAATACGTAAAGAAGCCTCTCTGTTGTGGGCTCGGCCATTATCGAGCTGCAGTGGAAGCGGAAGGATGAAGGTGAGAGACAGACTCAGACCGAAAGAGGCCTAGGCCAGGGCGTACAAGGCGCCTTTGCAAACTTGAAGCCAACTGCCCACCAACGAGATGCCGTCCTTCTACCAACATGAGAACCAAGATGAGCTATTAAAAGGAGAAGGTTGCTCGTACTCGGTAGGAGATGGAAAGCTTGGCCGGTAGTGGTGCCAACTGTACAGTGTGTTGTGAAGTCGAGATGAGCACTAAGCAGGGGAAATAGTGCGGGCTTGCCGACAGCCGCAGGCTGTGGGGACCGGGCAGCACCTCCAAGGCGCAAAGCGTGTTATGGAGATGTGAAGCAATCATTGTTTTTCGGTCATGGTGTTGTTGGATCAGTCCACAGAATCAGCTGAACGGCGAGGCTAAGGTTCGAATGCAATCTCCGAGCAGCACCAAGAAGTTCGGCCTGGCCTCCTAGGTCGCCAGGGGTAGGGATAATCAGTAGTGGGGAGAATAGGAGATTATTCGGTTAAGAGTAAGGTTTTGGTGCGTCTGACTATGCCGAAATTGGGGCGATGTAACAAGGGAAAACGAGGCCGGCCGCCCTAGGGGAAATGAGCAGGTTCGAGATGCCGTGCTGGGTGCACCACGGTATGGATGGTTGCGTCAACAATGTGCCTATTCCTGTCAACGCCGACTAGTAAGCACTACCTACTATTACTGTCAGTGTCAAGGAGAATAAAAGCTGGGGGTCAGGGGCATCAGTGTCAGTCAGTGTCGCTGTCAGGATCATTGGTCCCTCGGAAATGCTTGATAGTCGCCAAGCCACGCTAGACCCCACGCAGACTCGACTAACCCCCGAGTCGAACTCTAACTCTCCGTACTTAGAACTTGCTTCTCGCATTCCTTGGCCTGCTTTCCATCCCGTCAATACTCAGGCTCATCATCATCATCTTCTTGTTGTTGTTATTGTTATGACTACTAACACTACGTCAATGCTATCTTGAAAAGCGAAAAGCAATCTGTATCCGTACATGCCGTAGAACCGTCGATGCACGGGCTTCCGCTACCTACGTGCTGGTATCAGGACTGTGCCGGAAGAAGCAAAACCATGGCATGAGCCGTCTCAGTGCAAACCAGAACTATACAGCACATAAGATGTTCGCCCGTCGACTATTGCTTATGCTTTGCATGGTCGCTGGTTACAAATTGTGGGTGATTGCCCGTCTTAGGTATTCACCGCATAGTCACGTCGAAATTCATCCATCGACTACCTTCGCACGTGACCCTAATCATCCCGGATATCATGTAGGGCAATTCGGGGAGATATCCTTGGCTCTCTCTTGTGAGTCTTTGTCTTGACTTTGGAGTTTGCCTCGACGGCAATGCCAGCCTAGAGCTTTCCGTTTGACGCAAACCCGACCAGCCTAGTGTATACGTCTAACGGTGTCCAATACCCTTGCTGGCACATCTGGGCCATGTATGGCTACAGCTTGTCGAGCGGAAAGGCTATGTGGAAGTAAGTCCCCAACTTCCTGCACTCATTGAAGAAAACTAGAACTCCTCCGCCAACCTCACGGGTTTTGTGATGGCGTACACATCCTCGTAACGCGCTTGCTTGACATCGGCACGAATATGAGAAGACCTGCGTGGAGAGGACCAAGAAACACGTCCTCGTCCTCGTCCTCATCCTCGTCGCCAGTTTTAGCCGCCTAGAGACAGGCTCGACATACTGTGAGCGAGATTTGCTTGCATGACGATACGCTGCCATCGAGGTAGGCCACGCAACTGAGTTCACTGAGTTACATGGCCACGAAACGTCTTCGGGTCGTGTGGACTACCTGTACGAGCAGGAATAACCTTACCACTGATGCATGTAATTTGGTCCACTTGATTTTCCTATCGTCAAGCTGTCATGTAAACAAAAAGTCAACAAGTCCATAAGCCTCTACCTTTGCTCAATACCACCTCAATACCACCTCGGTACATATTCAGGCCACCTACTCAACTCGTCCCTATACTTCTGCAACGCCTCGCTCCCCGTATCAAAGTCCACCGTGCTACTATTAAGCTTCTTGTAATCGACCTTCCCATCCACCCACTCCGCAGCAATCTGCATCTCATCGCTCCAACTCTCCACCATCTCCTTCACGTTCAACGGCAGCTGCACTTTACTGCGGCCTTTGAACCACGCCGGCTGCGCCACAAACGCCAACATGATCCGCGGTGTATCAGTCAGATTCGGCATGCCGGCATGCCAAAGCCTCAAGTCGCGGATAATCATGCTGCCTCGCTTGGCGCGTGCTTGGATGGCGGGCGAGTGCTTGCGGCGCGTCTCGACGTTCTTCCCGTCGATGGCGAGTAGGTCGTCGGTGGAATCGACGGAGACGTGCGCGGAGGGCACACTGACGTGATGGGAGCCTGGCCAGAATTCCGTGGAACCGTTTTCGGGCGAGGCGTCGCAGAGGTAGATGTTCATCACGTACGCCCAGGGGAAATAGACTGGGTGGGCGAACTCGCAGTCCGAGTGCACGGGTTGGCGAGTCTTGGGGTCGGCTTTGAGAGCGGTGTTGCCATTGGCGTAGTGGATGACGGGCCGAGGTCCCATGACGGCGCTGAGGATGGCGGCGGCGAAGGGATTACACCACACGTCCTTGTACATGTATTCCTTCGTGGGAGGTGGCGCCTGATCCATGTTCGGGGTGCCGAAGTTCCAGTGGTGGTTTGGGTCTCTGGCTATTTCGAGAGCTTCGGGCTGGAGTTTGTTGTTGAGGGCGTCGATGTGCGATACATCGATGGCGTTCTCCAGGATGATGATGCCATCTTTGTGTAGGAAGGCGGCGCCCTCGGCGATGAGTTCTGAAGTCACTTGACCGGATTTACGGAGTAGCTCTGGGATGGAGATGGTGTGGATGGTCTGATCGTGTAGCTTGGGCTTCGGAGTATATGACCCCATGGTGGTGGATTTGGTACAGACCTTCTCCGACCCAAGAACGGTTACGTTGGACGTTGTCTAGATACGAGCACGAAGGCGCTTTCTTCAAACTCAACAAAGACAGGAAACAAACATTCCGTGACTATAACGAATTGATAGACACGAGTCAGACGAGGTAAGTGTTATTATGCGGGTATGGAGGTGAGGGGTAGGAGTATGTAGGAGACCAAGCAGGAAACGCAGTGTTGCGATAACTTAGGGTATGGTGACTCGAGGCTCTAGGCTCGAGGTGCAAGATGTCAGGATATGTGCCATGTTGCTCCCGCTGCTGCTCTACCTCGAGCTACGGTAGAGAATGTAACTTGTTGCTGCGTGAAGGAGAGCTCGAAACTTGAACATGGGTTGGAGATGGTAACTGGCGCGTGACGCTGGCTGCCTCGGTGCTCATCAAGCTCGATACTGTCTTTCGACTTCAGACGCACATCCCCGACTTCTCTCCAAAACCGGCGGGTTCCCGTCTCGTGACCATCACGCACCCATGCTCAGACACGCGAGCGCTTGCCTCAAGGGAGCTGAACAGACGCCATCTTTCAGGCTTGCGTTTGTGGTCGAAAGAGCTTGAAATGTTGATGAGGGGAAGGTGAAGCGGTGAAGAGGTACATGAATAGTCAGAGTAGCCTCAAGCCTGAGGGTATCACTGTTATTACCACGTTGGAGGCTAGCCGCAACCCCTGTAAGTTGTCTGGTCTACACACGTATCAGTGCGACTAGATACCGACCTCGGGAAGCGGCCCCAGCGCTATGATGGAGAGGGGTCTAGAGCCATCTACTATCTACCTATGTACCTATAGGTATCTTGTAAACATCCCTCGATACCAAGCACGACCTTATCTCTTGTGATCACATTTGTCTGTATATTTGCTTCGGGTGTCCTCCGCCTTCGCCCGTGTGAACCACGCTTCTTGGTCGTCTCATCTTGCCAGTGGACTAAGTACCTACTTCGCCATGGATGTAAAGCACGATGACAGAGATCCTGAAGACCCAAAGCGAGATGCCACCTTCATTGCCACAGCCTCGATCGATGAGATTCATGCTGAAGCTCGGCTCGCGACTCAGTATGAAAAGGAACTCACCTTCCGCGAGGCTTTGAGACTTTATCCCAAAGCCGTTGGCTGGTCGCTATTCTTCTGCCTCGGCATTATCATGTATGTGCGTCCACAATCCTGGATGCCACCAGCACCAGAATGATCTGCTGATGGATGCTCAGGTGCGCCTTTGACCCCCAACTGTTGGGCACTTTATATGCTACGCCAGCCTTTCAAAGAGACTTTGGATACAAATACCAAGACTCGTACATCATCTCGGCGCCGTGGCAGACCGGTTTGTCCATGGGGTCCCCCCTGGGACAAGTGGTAGGCGCACTCTTCGCTGCCTACCCCATGGAATGGTATGGACGAAAGCTCACTTTCGGAGCTTGTGTGCTTGCAACGACTGGCTGCATTTTCATTCAGTTCTTCGCTAGATCACTTCCTGTGCTGCTTGTGGGAGAGCTCATTGGAGGCTTGGTCCTCGGTTGCTACGCTGTTATCGCTCCTTCATACGCGTCAGAAGTATGCCCCGTGGCATTGCGGGGAGTCCTGACTAGTTGCACCAACATATTCTTCGTGACGGGCCAGCTCCTTGCCAACGGCGTCCTTGCAGGCACGCAGGTGTTAAGCAGCCATTGGGCGTACTCTGCACCGTTTGCCATTCAATGGCTTTGGCCTCTGCTTATCTTTATCGTGTGGCCTTTCGCACCAGAAAGGTATGTTGCTCTCTTATAGACAACTCTACTCACTTGTGTTAACGTCGAAACAGCCCCTGGTGGTTACAACGTCAGGGTAGGATCGAAGAAGCTGAAAAGTCCCTTAGACGGCTAGCTGTAAAGGGTGTGGATGTCAAGCCGACCTTGGCTATGATCATCGAGACCGACCGCTTGGAGCGTGAGATGGAGTCGGGCTCAACATACCGCGACTGCTTCAAGAGCATCAATCGCAGGCGGACCGAAATTTCCATGGGAGTGTATACCATCCAAGTGTTGTCCGGCATCTACCTCGTTGGATATGCAACCTACTTCTTTCAGCGTAAGCCATACAAGGTCAATCGGGATAGGGGTGCTGTCTTGCTGACGATATGTAGTTGCTGGCCTCCCCGGCTCCAAGGCATTTCAGATGGGCGTTGGCTTCCTCGCCGTCGGCTTTGTTGGTACATGTTGTTCGTGGATCGCCATACAATATCTGGGTCGCCGAACAATTTACAACACAGGCCTGTCGTTCCTAGCTCTGGTGCAGTTCATCATCGGAATCCTGGATTGCGCACCCAACTATGACAACCGTCCCAGTGTCATCTGGGCTCAAAGTATCTTGATGTTGATCTGGAACTTTTGCTATGGCTTGTCGATTGGTCCGATTACCTTTGTGCTCCTGTGCGAATGCTCAGCTACCCGGGTTCGAGGCAAGACCATTGCCTTGGCTACGGCTGCACAAGCTATCGCCGGCATTGCCATGACGGTCGCAATTCCTTACATGATCAACCCAGGTAAGTAACTACATAAGGTTCTAGCAAAGTGTTTCGGAAGCTGACTTCTTCTCAGATCAGGGTAACATGCGCGGTAAACTAGGATTCTTTTTTGGCAGTCTAGCGCTTGCGTGCTTGTGCTGGTCGTATCTGAGAGTCCCGGAGACGAAAGGACGTACATTCGAGGAGCTCGACATCATGTTCGAAAGGGGTGTCAAGACCCGGGAGTTCAAGAACTACGTGGTATCCGAGTGAAAGTCTGGGGCAAGCTTGCTTCAAGATAACTCTCGTGAGCAGTCTTTACATTGTGTTTCCGACCCAGCCTGCTGCAGTAGGTATGATAACGAATTGACATCGCTCAATTTGGGTCATGTATGATGTAAAAACTATGGCGTCCTCCCTCTCTGATGTGGCACATGCCAATGGTAACCTGGAACTCGTTGCGGTGCATGATGACGCGCAGGCACTGCAGGCATGACTCGTAACACCTGCATGCACCTGCACCTGGACCATCGCCAGATCTGTCTTTCCCCACTCTCGATGCATCCCAGCATGCAGCTTTTCCAAGCCTCGAGCTCGAGCTGATACTGTATCCTGCTGCTGTGCTGTGAATCGATAATGTTCTTCTGAGCAGACGCCTGGAGCTTCTCGTGATGGTGAGACTGTCGAACCCGTTCGCGTTCACGCGCGGCCCGGTCACTGTCATTACGACCCTAATCTATGCAGCCATCATAGTCGCCCTCATAGTCACCCACTCGACTGTACCTCCAGCTCCCAAGACAGCAGTACCTATAGACGGCGTCAATCTCACGGAGGCATGGCATGATCTACAGCTCTTGTCTTCTTCCTACCATCCATTCAATAGTCGGCAGAACGACAAAGTGCATGATTGGCTCCTGCTTCGTATCGAGGCCATTCTGTCCGAGAACAAAGCTTCGTCCTTGACCACTACCGCATCAAGCCCTGCCGCATATCTCTTTTCCGACACGAACTCGAATTTGACCTTCTCCTCACCAGGAAGCGCAACTACGAAAGCTGGTGTGAGCGTGTATTTCGAGGGTACGAACATTATTGTTTATGTTCGTGGAGCAGAGGACGATCAAGCAGAATGGTGGAAAGACCCTAAGGGCAAACCGTCCAGTCATAATGGCGTCCTTGTCAATGCTCACTATGATAGTGTTGCTAGCGGATACGGGGCAACAGACGACGGGGTGGGTGTCGTCACCATCTTGCAATTGATCAAGTACTACACCACGTCTGGAAACACACCCAAGCACGGCCTGGTCATGCTGCTGAACAACGGAGAAGAGGACTTCTTGAATGGGGCTCGAGTTTTTGGTCAGCATCCCATGGCTAAGCTGCCTTCGACATTCCTCAATCTAGAAGGAGCTGGTGCGGGAGGAAGAGCGGCACTCTTTCGCAGCACAGATGCAGAGGTTACCAAAGCGTACTCAAAATCGCCATACCCATTTGGCACTGTCGTGTCGGGAGATGGCTTTCGACGTGGCTTGGTCCGTAGCCAGACAGACTACGTTATCTTCAATGGTATCCTTGGACTGCGCGGCCTCGATGTTGCATTCATTGAGCCTCGAGCACGCTATCACACGAACCAGGATGACTCAACTCACACTGGAAAGAACTCGCTTTGGCACATGCTTTCCACAGCCGTTGCAACGACACAGCAGCTTACGGAGGGTGACTTCGAGAAGGAGTCTGGCAGCGGCTCAGTATGGTTCGACGTGCTTGGTCGCGCATTTGCTGTCTTCAAAACGCATACGCTATTTGCGCTTTCTGTCACGTTGCTGGTAGTAGCACCTGTCTTCCTGTTCGCCACGATGATCATCCTCTACCGTGTTGACAAGCTTTATCTCCTGTCAGGTTCCAGACGGTTCGTCACGCGGGAAGGTGAGGAATCTATTTCTCTGTACGGATGGCGGGGTTTCTTTCGATTCCCATTCATCTTCCTCTTTGCATGTGCTGCACCTGTTGCACTTGCTTACCTCTTGTTCAAAGAAAACCAGTTCATCGCGCATAGCAGTGAGTGGGCTGTATGGAGCATGATGGTATCTTCATTCATCTTCGTTGCATGGTTCTTTGCACGCTCGGCGCACTTCACAAGGCCGTCGGCTTTGGTACGAGCTTATGGGCTCTCATGGATGTGTGTGGCATGGTGGGCGGTTCTCGTTGTCGCAACAGTGTACGAGGAGCACTTCCATATGGCTGGTGGCTATTTCGTCCTCGTTTACTTTTCCTCCATCTTCATTGCGACATTGCTTTCGTACCTCGAGCTGTTTTCTTTAACGAAGAAATCGAAGTATTGTCACAGCAAGATTGGGGAAGAGTACGTCGCCTCACGCTCTACAAGCGCTTCAAGACCTCAAAGTGCCCTCCCTGTAGCTGCGGAAGAGGAGGACACGGCTGGAGAGATAGACGAGGAGGAGGATGTCAATGAACAATCTAGCCTCTTGAGAAGCCGTGGCCGATCCACCTTCAAAAACTATGCCACACCGGCGGCCGACGATGAAGACGTGGGCTCGATAAAGCACAGGCACAATGGTCACGAAGAACAAGAATGGAGCAAATCATTGTGGAGCTGGATGTGGCTCCTAGAATTCCTCCTCTTGGCGCCGATAAATATCATCCTACTAGGACAGATTGCTCTTTTCATGGTTTCGGCTCTCCACCAAACTGGCGCCGATGGCAGCTCCATGTTCCTGGTCTACATGGGCATTGCTATAATGACAATTGTCATCTTCTCGCCTCTGGTGCCAATACTTCACCGCTTCACATGGCATATTCCAGTATTCTGCTTGCTGGTGCTAGTCGCCACACTTATCTACAATCTTATCGCCTTTCCCTTTTCTCCAGCCAACCGATTAAAGCTGTTCTTCCAGCAGGAGCTCGATCTCGACGCTGGCACAAATCAAGTTTCCTTCCTCGGTGTGCCACCATATGTACGAGACGCCGTATCCGAACTCCCTAGCTCTGCAGGGCAAGAGCTCAATTGCGTCACGTTCGACGGCAACAGGGAGAAGTGTTCCTGGATTGGCACACCCCCTAATGTCGGTGGATCGCTGTCAGCGCTTCCTTTCTCGTCGACATATAGATCTCTAGTCAACTACAATGTTACCAGACTTACAAACAATACCGAAACGAATACAGCTCGCTTCAAGCTGTACGGAAGGAATACACGAGCATGCAAGCTCGTTTTTGACTCTCCCATCTCGTCCTTCAATGTCTATGGTCAAGCACCGGTGGACAAAAGGATGCCACCCGTGCCGGATGCAGGCAGCAGAGAAATTCGCCTCTGGTCGCGCACATGGGAGAGAGCCTGGACAGTGGACGTGACCTGGGAGAGCGACGATTCAACTCAGGACAACCAAGCAGTATTGGCCGGGATCAAGGAAAAGAGAAAACAGAAGGATGGGCTGACGGGCAAAGTCGTCTGTTTGTGGAGCGACGCCAACCAGATGGGCACGATTCCCGCATATGATGAAGCCATACATTATAGTCCGGAATGGGTGGCTGTGACGAAGGCGGGAGACGGGTTGGTGGAAGGGTTCAAGAGGTTCATTGTGTAGGCATATGTGGTCATGGGGTGCATGGTTGCATTGTAGGTCTCGCCAGAGAAGGGACAGAGAAGGAACATGTCAGGTGGTGTCAGTAATGGAGCATGGTGTTAAGCGGCGTTAGTTGATTCTTGCGCTGGTGTAAGCACGAAGTACGCCTACTAGCCGAGCAGAACAAACTTACACAATAGATTAAATACGGATGGACGAGATATATATAATCGAGTGATTTTCGTCGCTCAGGCTTCTAGAGTGTTGATGGTCTCGCTTTCACAGGGGCACATCTACTGCATTGTCAAATAGATACCAGATGAAGAAGCGGGTACGGAGTTACTGTACCTAGGCAGCACATCACATCACGGCCATCACTGCATGAGCTCTGTTTGTGGCCATACACTGCTTTCGTAAAATATTGTGGCTGCGCGCATGTAGACCCGCCGCCAAGTGCATGTGGCTGTGCACGCAATTGCCCGCTTTCAACCTGGAAGTCCATTGACATGACACTTTGTGTTGCCATCTAGCAGCCTATCGTGTACCCTTCCTCTTAGATTACTTCCACCGTTATTCACGTCAGCTATTGCACCGGCACCTGGTGGATTAATCGAGATCAGAACCCCAAGACAAAGAAGCCTACGCTCGATGTTGTCAAGATGATGGACGACTTTGCTTCCGAAACGGATAGCGACTACACGAGTTATTGGCGCGACTGGGTAGGCCACACCCCTCCTTTAATGTTCTATTCCATATCCAACTCCCCAGTGGCTTAACAAGAAGCGTTTCGTCGCCTTACAATCATACAACAGTGTGGGGTGCATTGTGGCTTCTTTCCGCAAGTACGACAAGCTGCCTTGATTGACTTGCAAGAGCAATCTTCATGTCTCGGTCTCTACACGAAAACAAACGCGACGCAGACGTTGGCACGCTCTACCACCATCCTACAACAGCATCTCTATCGTTGAGCCCGTTACTATCCAAAATCGAATTGGTAGCGAACGTCAGATAGTTTCCACCTGACTTAGAGGCTTGTGCTCATTACATACTTTCACCGTCGGTTTCTGCGACCTGTCATGCGTTGGATCAGCCCGGTTCTGTGCCATGGACCATGTGACAAATGTGTGCTAACAATGTTCATCAGTTCATCTCGTCTCGCGGCAATGAATACTTCTGCGAGATCGACGAAGAATACCTGACGGATCGCTTCAACCTGACTGGTCTAAACACAGAAGTCCACTACTACCAACATGCTCTCGACCTGATTACCGATGTCTTTGACCTCGATTGTGAGGATGACATGCGAGAAACCATCGAGAAATCGGCACGGCATCTGTATGGTCTTGTGCATGCCAGATACATCGTAACGACTAGAGGTCTTGCCAAAATGGTACATCCATAGTGTTCCGGCCACTCATAAAATGCTAACAATGGCAGGTCGACAAGTTCAAGAAAGCCGACTTCGGCAAGTGTCCACGTGTGCTCTGCGACTCACAACCGCTTCTTCCCATGGGTCTGTCAGACAACCCGGGCCTTAAGTCGGTCAAATTGTTCTGCGCGAAATGTGAAGACATATACAACCCAAAGTCATCGCGCCATGCGGCAATAGATGGTGCATACTTCGGTTCGAGCTTTCACAACATCCTGTTCCAGGTCTATCCTGCATTGGTGCCAGTCAAGAGCAGGAAACGCTATGAGCCAAGGATATTTGGTTTCAAGGTGCATGCTGCAGCAGCACTAGCCAGATGGCAGAACGAGGAGCGAAGGCATCTGAGGGGACGGTTACAAGAATCAGGAATTGATGGAGCTAAACAGTTATTCGTTGAGGATGCTGACAGCGACGACGGTGAAGGTGGAGGAGAGGAGGAGCACATGGATGAGGATGAGCAGGGCTTGCAGCGGATAACATGAGTCGCATGATCATGAAATGACTATGAGTTACGGGTGAGCATGGCAATAAGCGGCACTGACACTTCTACAAGCATGGACTATGCGTTCATGTGGATGCTGCGGACATAATCAAGTGATTTTCTCCGTCCATCTCTCTACACTTTTGTTCATTTTGTTCTGTTTTGTTCTGTTTTGTTCTGTTTTTGTGAGCACCGAGCTGGTTGGTCTATACTGTCATCTGCCGACGATGTCGACGAGTGAAGAGTCAGAGGCCAGATTTGCTCCCCAAGACTGTGGCGGTGAATGCCAAGGTCATCTCCAGCAGTCGAGGGATGCAGGCCGCTCGCTTGCTCGATCTCGTACAGACATCTTTCTAGTCCAGATATCTATGGCCATGCAGCACAATGTCAGAAGCCACGTGTAGTATTTGGAAGCAGGCATTGCGGGTCTAAGTTACTCGCACACGTCGATCTGGTTGCTTCGGCTGGGGCCATTGATCACGCACCAGGTGACCCCCACCGATGCCTGCGTCAGAATGACCAGGATGATTCGAGTCGAGACTGTGCATCTTGCAACGCATGAATACTCCGACACAAGTGAGTGGCTGGTCACGGCAATCTAGATCTCTCTACATTCAAAGATAATGGCACATATGTCATCGTTGAAGTGAGCCACGCAGTGCATGTGCTGTTTGCACGCTGTCCGTTGGCATGAGAGCATACAAGGTAGGTCCGACAAAGTGGGCAGCATCTACATTGGCTACCTGAGTTGTCAATATTACTCCTGAGAAATAATTGTAATTCAAGAAAACAAGAGCCCACACTGACAGCATGGCTGCAAGCAATGCGCCAGGTATGGCCATCCATGACAAACATGGAGACGAGCAGGAGTTGGCAAAGAGGAATTATGTTCGCTTCGACTCTAATGTCGAGAAGGTAGCAGAAAACGAGGAAGCGGATATCAAGGCGGTCGCAGATATGATCAACGAGATTCAAAAGGCACAATACAACAGCCACAGACACTGTTATTCGGGTATGGAGGACTGTCTTTCTTGACGATCACGACAGCTGACCGAGCCAGGGACCCATGCCAGAACGCAAGGCATCGTCAAAGGAACACTCAAAACCGAACCGAACCTACCTCCACATTTGAAGCAGAGTATGTTCGCAGAAGAAAGAGAATGGCCGGTGCTATGCAGATATAGTAGCGAGCCTGGCGATCCAGGTCTGGACGTAAGAGCCGGATGTCTGTCGATAAGCACAGCTGATCCGTTTAGGATCGCATACCGCAACCCCGCGGCTTCGCGATGAAAGTCTTCGACGTACACGGTGAGATGTTCGACGCTGGCAAGGACATTCCAACCCAAGACGTCGAGTTCAACAGCACACCCGCCCTCGACCTGGCAGATGCCAAAACAACAAAAGAGATCATCGGCCTCCGCATCGAGTACGGTAACAACCAGCCCGAACTCTACAAGCACCTCGAAGCCCGCAAAGACACTGACCTCCAAAAGTACCGTGACACGGTTTACAATACACATCTCGAGTCGACACGACAGTATTCCCAAGTCGCCTACAGGTATGGGGAGTACATCATCAAATACTGCCTAGTACCCAACAGCGAAACCCAAAGCAAGCTCTACGACGAGACTGTCAAGCCTGAAGATGGCTCCGACATCCTACACCGCTGGCTCCAGAATTTCCACAAGGAGCACGACGCAGAGTATGTTTTTCAGGTCCAGCTGTGTGAGAATCTCGATGATCAACCCATCGAGTATGCAGGCAAGGTTTGGGACCCCGAAAAGTATCCCTGGCAGACAGTAGCGAGGCTCACGGTGTCGAAACAAGACAGTTTCAACTATGCGTTGAAGAACTTTTGGGAGGATCGCTTGAGGGTTGATCCTTGGATGGGATTGAAGAGTCTGCAGCCACTTGGTGGTCCAAACAGGCTTAGGAGGGTGGTGTATCCCGCAAGCAGTGCTTTGAGGAGGACGATCAATGCAACGACGGAGATGAATATCAAAAGTATGGATGAGTTGCCTGTGCATTGAGCAGGTAACGAGTACGCAAACTCCAGCTGTAGAAGCAGCTCTATCATGGGTTCGTGCTTGCGTAGCTCTTACTTTGGACCACATTGATCCCCTTCGTCTACCTAGGTATAAATCTCGTAAATTTGTTCCGTGCATATGATCCGCCCCAAAACCCACTGGCAACACCTGCTCGTACTAGTAATCCCAGACACAAGTCTTGGCATTTTGGCTCCGTAGTAGTAGTCCATAACGTACCTCTTTACCTCCATCACATGCACACCACAGTCCAACATCATCTATTACCATAAAACGCCCCAATACCCAACACCACGCAATCCCAATAAAAAGCACAACCATACCCGCCAACCTTCACCCCCATCCATCTCATCCCTTACCAACTCTCCATTTCCCTGTCGCTCCCCAAAATGCCCAACAAGTCCAGCAAGAAACGCAAAACCAACCACCACCACCACCACCAAATTCCACAACCAGATGACCTCTCCCACGCAGAGGTTTGGGACGACTCGGCACTGATCCGCTCTTGGAACGACGCACTCGCCGAATACGACTTTTACCACTCCATCCACGCCAAGGGCGAGGACGTAGACGAAGTTTTGAGAAGGGCGGAGCTGTCGGAGAGTACCGCCGTCGCTGCCGCCGACGAGGACGTCGAGGACGGCGAGGTGACGGATGACGATGATGAAGGCGCGGGCGAGCCGCTGCTGCTGCGTAGTGGGGATACGGTCGTCCCGCCGCCAGAGGAAGCCGGTAAGGTCGGTGGTAGGGCGGAGCAGCGGGTCCCGCAGCTCCCCAATGGCACACTTCACGATGAGCAAGGGCGCGGAGGAGGAGAAGCGGAGGGTGCGTCTGCAGCAGCAGCAGCTGTTGCGGTAGCGGATGCGGTGCAGACGCTCGAGAATGTCAAGATGGCGTATTACTGGGCGGGGTACTACTCCGGCCTGTATGAGGCGCAGCTACGACAGCAGGGACAGGCTGGGCCGCAACAGGGAAAACCGTAGGACGCACAGTAAGCTCGAAAAAAAGCGAGTGCCCTCGCCCCCTTTT
>Ga0210040_10003991_pt1 | contig 19538 bp, 16 predicted proteins | sample CryGeyCG12114_NA_FD_185462 | JGI IMG/M metagenome (GOLD analysis project Ga0210040, IMG submission 185462) | Groundwater microbial communities from aquifer - Crystal Geyser CG19_WC_8/21/14_NA (SPAdes) (version 2) | ecosystem: Environmental > Aquatic > Deep subsurface > Groundwater | place: USA...
GCCGGTGCCGGTGCCGGTGCCGGCCTGGCCGCCGCCGGGCGCGGCGCCGCCGCCGAAGCCACCGGTGCCGCCACCTCCGGTGCCGCCGTAGCCCCCGCCGCCGTAGCCCCTGGTGCCCGTGCTGCTGCGGCCGGACGCGTTCCCACCGGCCGTGCGGCCCGGGATCGTGACGACGACCTGGTCACCCTCGGCGAGACCCTTCGTCACCTCGGTCGTGGCGCCGTAGCTGGTGCCCAACGTGACCGGGGTGGGGACCTTGGTGGTCCCGACGAGCTTGGTGACCACGGTCTGGCCGTTCGCGGAGGAGATCGCCGCGGTGGGCACGGTGAGCACGCCGTCGCGCTGGTTGACGATGATCGACACGGTCGCGGTGGCGCCGGCGTAGAGGTCCTTGCGGGTGCCGGTCACGGCGATCGTCACCGGGAACGTGGCGCTGGTGCCCGAGGCCGCGGCGCCCGTGCCGGTGCTGGTCCCGGTCGAGGCCATGACGGCTACGGTCGACACGGTGCCGAAGACGGTCGAGGTCGACCCGGTGGTCGTGATCTGCGCCTGCAGGCCCTTCTTGACCTTGGCCAGGTCCGCGCTGCCCACGCTGGCCTCCACGGTGTAGCGGTTGGTCGAGATGACCGTGACCGCTGCGCTCGAGGTGCTCGAGGTGCTCGTGCCTGACCCGGTCGAGCCCGAGGACCCGGACGACGAGGAGCCGGAACCGACCGTGTCGCCCTTGGCGACGCCCACCGCGGCCACGGTGCCCGCGAACGTGGCCCGCAGCTTGGCCGCGTCGAGAGCGGTCTGGGCCGTGGAGACCGCGCTCTTGTCCACCGCGACCTTGGCCTTGGCCGCGTTCAGCTCCGCGGTGGTGCTGTCGGAGTCGTCCTCCGCGGTGTCCAGGTCGTCCTGTGCGGACTCCAGGTCGGCCTGCGCCGCGTCGAGGTCGGCCTGCAGGTCGTCGTCGTCCAGGGTGGCGAGCACGTCGCCCTTGGCGACCGTGTCGCCCACGGCCACGTCGACCTTGGTCACGGTGCCGCTGGCGCCGAAGGTCAGGTCGGCGCGGCGGGCCGGTTCGACGGTGCCGGTGGCACCGACGGTCTCCTTGACGGTCTCCTTGGCGAGCGTGGTGGTGCGCTCGGTGGCCGCGGGGGTCGCGCTGGCCCGGGTCAGGCTCCAGGCGAGGGCACCGCCGCCGCCGAGCAGGACCAGTGCCGCCACTGCGACGACGAGCCACGTCCGTCGACGGCGAGGCTGCGCGTTCGTGGGTCTCGCTCGGGGCACAGGTGCGTCCTTGTTCTGCTGCGGCGGGAGACGTCGGCCGTCTCGGGATCCCCGACATGGTGCTCAGCCCGGCTATGCAAGGTCTGGCCGCACCCTGTGCCCCACCTGTGACCCGACCATCCCGCAGCCGGGCAAGCGGGTCACCTCGTCGCGCGCAGACAGACGTGCAGACGTGCAGACGTGCGCGAGGCGTACCTCTCCCCGTCGGGCGCACCCCGCAGGGTGCGCGCGGCGGCGGGAGGGACGCCTACGTGCGCGAGGCGTACCTCTCCCCGTCGGGCGCACCGCGCAGGGTGCGCGCGGCGGCGGGAGGTACGCCTCGCGGGTGGAGCAGCTCGAGCGGGTGCGCCCTAGCGGTCGGCCATCGGCACGAAGGTCCGGGTCCGGTGGCCGGTGTAGATCTGCTTCGGCCGGGCGATCTTCTGCTCCTTGTCCTGCACGAGCTCCGCCCACTGCGCGAGCCAGCCCGGCGTACGGCCGATGGCGAAGAGCACCGTGAACATCTCCGGCGGGAACTGCAGCGCCTCGTAGATCAGGCCCGAGTAGAAGTCGACGTTGGGGTAGAGCTTGCGCTTGATGAAGTACTCGTCCTCGAGGGCGATCCGCTCCAGCTCCTGGGCGATCTTCAGCAGCGGGTTGACCCCGGTCACGGCGAAGACGTCGTCGCAGGCCTTCTTGATGATCGTGGCCCGCGGGTCGAAGTTCTTGTAGACGCGGTGCCCGAAGCCCATGAGCTTCTCCTTGCCGGCCTTCACCCCGTCGATGAAGCCGGGGATGTTGTCGACCGAGCCGATCCGGCGCAGCATCTTCAGCACCGACTCGTTCGCCCCGCCGTGCAGCGGGCCGTAGAGGGCGCCGATGCCGGCCGCGACGGCCGAGTAGGGGTCGACCTGGGACGACCCGACCGAGCGCACCGCGTTGGTCGAGCAGTTCTGCTCGTGGTCGGCGTGCAGGATCAGCAGCACGTCGAGGGCCTTCACCAGCCGCGGGTCCGCCCCGTAGGTCGGCTCGCTCATCTTGAACAGCATCGCGAGGAAGTTCTCGACGTAGGACAGCCGGTTGTCCGGGTAGACGTACGGCTTGCCCTGCGCGTGGCGGAAGGCGAAGGCGCCCAGCGTGGGCATCTTGGCGATCAGCCGGGTGATCTGCAGCTGCCGGTTGTCCACGTCGCTGATCTGGTTGGCGTCGGGGTAGAACGTCGACAGCGCGCTCACCGAGGACATCAGCATGCCCATCGGGTGCGCGTCGTAGCGGAAGCCCTGCATGAGCTGCTTGACGTTCTCGTGCAGGAAGGTGTGGGTGGTGATGTCGTGCACCCACGAGGCGAGCTCGGTCTCGTTCGGCAGCTCGCCGTTCAGCAGCAGGTAGGCCACCTCCAAGAACGTGGAGCTCTCCGCCAGCTGCTCGATGGGGTAGCCGCGGTACTCCAGGATCCCTGCGTCGCCGTCGATGTAGGTGACGGCGCTGCGGCAGGAGGCCGTGTTGACGAAGCCGGGGTCGTACGTCGCCAGGCCCTGGCCGTCGGCGCTGATCTGCTTGAGGTCGGCGGCCCGGATGGTGCCGTCCGTGATCTCCAGCTCGTACGTCTCCCCGGTCCGGTTGTCGGTCACCGTGAGGCTGTCGCGCCCTCCGCTGCCGGCGGGCCCGGTGTCGTCGCTGCCGGCCGGACCGGGGTCGTCGACGCCCCCGGTCGTGGTCGGGTCGACGGACTCGTCGAGGGCGGGCTGCTGCGCGGTGGGGTCCAGGTCGGCGCCGGTCGTGGACACGTCGGTCATGGGGCCAATGTAGAAGGACATCCGAATACCGGAGAAGGGCGGGCGTCGCTGGTGGGGGGTGATCCCCACCACCCCCCGGTGTCGGGGGCCGCTCCGAGAGGTGGTCTTCGTGCGTGGTTTTGACCGCCTGCTGACGGCGCGGGTAACCTGATCGGTCGTTGCGTCCGCGCACGTGTTCGTGCCGTGCCCGGCCTGGTGCCAGGAGGACGCACGAGCTCGACCGCACCGCACGAACGACTGATCCACCCACTGATCCGAGAGCTGGTCCGCGACCGTGTCCCCGAACGACAACAAGACGTACAGCCCGAAGCCAGGTGACCTCACGAGGGACTGGCACGTCATCGACGCGTCTGACGTCGTCCTGGGACGGCTCGCCGTCCAGGTCGCCACGCTGCTGCGCGGCAAGCACAAGGCGACCTTCGCCCCGCACATGGACGGCGGCGACTTCGTCGTCGTGGTCAACGCCTCGAAGATCTCCCTCGGGGGAAGCAAGGGCACCGACAAGATGTATCACCGCCACTCCGGTCGTCCGGGTGGTCTGAAGTCGGTCCCGGCCGGCGAGCTGCTCGCCCGCGACCCGCGCAAGGTCGTCGAGCTCGCGGTGTGGGGGATGCTCCCCAAGAACCGGCTCAGCCGCCAGCTGATCAAGAAGCTCAAGGTCTACTCCGGCCCCGAGCACCCGCACAGCGCCCAGCAGCCGCAGGCGTTCGCGATCACCCAGATCGCCCAGTAGACCCACCAGCCGCACCACCGAGCTCCGAGGACTTCCAGAACGTGACCGACACTGAGACCGAGATCGCCCCGATCACCGAGGGTGACCGCGAGATCGCCTACCGCTCCGAGGCCAACCCGGGCGCGACCGGATCCGGCAACCGCCCGGCCGTCGTCGCCCCCGCCGGCGCCACCGGCCGTCGCAAGGAGGCGATCGCCCGCGTGCGCATCGTTCCCGGCACCGGCCAGTGGACGATCAACGGGCGCGACCTCGAGAACTACTTCCCGAACAAGGTCCACCAGCAGATCGTGGCGGAGCCCTTCGCCATCGCCGCGGTCAGCGGCTCGTACGACGTCATCGCCCGCATCCACGGTGGTGGGGTGACCGGCCAGGCCGGTGCGCTGCGCCTCGGCGTGGCCCGCTGCCTCAACTTCGTCGACGAGGAGGCCAGCCGTCCGGGCCTGAAGAAGGCCGGCATGCTGACCCGCGACTCGCGGATCAAGGAGCGCAAGAAGGCTGGTCTGAAGAAGGCCCGCAAGGCTCCGCAGTACAGCAAGCGCTGATCATCACGCGTCCAGCCGTCGTCGCGACGTCGCGTCTGGGACGCTGATCTCGTGGGTCGTCTCTTCGGTACCGACGGGGTCCGCGGTCGTGCGAACGACGAGCTGACCGCCGAGCTCGCGCTCGACCTCGGCGTCGCCGCAGCCCACGTGCTCGGCGAGGCCGGGGACTTCAGCGGTCGGCGTCCGTTCGCGGTCGTGGGTCGCGACCCGCGTGCCTCCGGGGAGTTCCTGGAGGCCGCGGTCGTGGCCGGGCTGGCGAGCGCCGGGGTGGACGTCGTCCGCCTCGGGGTCGTGCCGACGCCGGGGGTGGCCTTCCTGACGGGCCACCAGCAGGCCGACCTGGGCGTGATGCTGTCGGCCAGCCACAACCCGATGCCCGACAACGGCATCAAGATCTTCGCCTCGGGCGGGGTCAAGCTGGACGACGCCGTCGAGGACGCGATCGAGGCCCGGCTGCGCGAGCCCTGGGCGCGACCGACCGGCGCCGGCGTCGGCCGGGTCCGCGACGACCTGTCGCTGGTGGAGACCTACGTCGCGCACCTGGTCAACAGCGTCGGGACGCCGGTCAGCCTGCACGGGCTCAAGGTCGTCCTGGACTGCGCGAACGGTGCCGCCTTCGTCGCGGGGCCCGCCGCCTTCGAGGCGCAGGGGGCCGAGGTCGTCCGCATCCACGCGACCCCGGACGGGCTCAACATCAACGAGAACTGCGGGTCCACCCACATGGACTCGCTCCGTTCGGCCGTCGTCGCGCACGGTGCCGACCTGGGGATCGCCCTCGACGGCGACGCCGACCGGTGCCTCGCGGTGGACGCCGACGGCAAGACGGTGGACGGCGACCAGATCCTCGCCGTGCTGGCCCTCGCCATGCGCGAGGACGGTCGGCTCAAGAACGACACCGTCGTGGCCACGGTGATGAGCAACCTGGGCTTCCTGCACGCCATGCGCCGCGCCGACATCCTGGTCGAGCAGACCGCGGTCGGCGACCGCTACGTCCTCGAGGCCATGAAGGCCGCTGGCCACACCCTGGGCGGCGAGCAGTCGGGGCACGTGATCATGTCCGAGCACGCGACCACCGGTGACGGGGTGCTGACCGCCCTGCACCTAGCGAGCCGGATGGTGACGAGCGGGCGCAGCCTCGCCGACCTCGCCTCCGTGATGCACCGGCTGCCGCAGGTCCTGGTGAACGTGACCGGCGTCGACAAGGCGCGGGCGGGGACCGACCCGGGCCTGCTGGCCGCCGTCGCCGAGGCGACGGACGAGCTGGGTGACCAGGGCCGCGTGCTGCTGCGGCCGTCGGGGACCGAGGCGCTCGTGCGCGTCATGGTGGAGGCCGAGTCGTACGACGTGGCCGACACCGTGGCCCAGCGCCTCTCAGCGGTCGTGCGGGAGCGGCTCGGCCTGTGACCGCGGAGGCCCCGGCCCCCCGGCCGGCGCACGCCGCCGACGGCAGCTCGTCCGGCGAGCCGCGTCTTTGTGAACGAGGCCGTCGACGTAGTCCTCGGCAACGTCACCGCGACCGCGCTGCGCCGGGTCGGGCCGTCTCCCGACGTGGCCGCGGTCCAGCGTCTGCTGACGGGCAGCGACGACCTCGACGACGACATCGTGCTGGCCGTCCTGCGGGCCGACGGGCGGGTCGAACGTGAGTCGGGTGCCGCGGTCGTGGAGGTGGACGGCCGCGACCTGGCAGTCGCTGCGGGGCAGAGCGGCCCCGCCACCCACCTGGGCGCCACGCAGACCGGCGCGACCTACCGCGTACGGGTCGTCCCGATCGGTGCGCGGCCGGGTGCTGCGCTGCTCGTCGCCCGGCCGATGGCCGGTTCCCGGCAGATCCTCCGGGTGCTCGCGGTGGCCCTCGCCCTCTTCGGCCTCCTCGCGGTGGTCGCCGCCGGCATCCCCGGCCGGCGGGTGGCCCGGGCGGGGGTCGCACCGGTGCGCGGGCTCACCGCCGCGGTCGAGCAGCGTGCGGCCAGGGACGACCTGCGCCCCGTGCCCGTGGCCAGCGACGACGAGATCGGCCGCCTCGGGGTCGCGTTCATCCACCTGCTCGACACGGTCCAGGTGTCACGGACCCGGCAGGCCCGCTTCGTCGCCGACGCGGGCCACGAGCTCCGCACACCGCTGACGAGCCTGCGCACGAACATCGAGCTGCTCACCGTCGACGCCGACCGCGCGATCCTGCGGCCCGAGGACCGGTTGACGATCATGCGTGACGTCCGTGCCCAGCTGATGGAGTTCTCCGCGCTGGTCTCCGACCTCATCGGCCTCACCCGGGAGGACCGACGGCGGCCGACCTCACCGACATCGACCTGACCGCGGTGCTCGAGGAGGCCGTGGACCGCGTCAGCATGCGCGCCCCGGGCCTGCAGCGGGCCGTGCAGCTGGACCTGCTGCACCTCCAGGGCGACGCGGACCTGCTGCTGCGGGCGTTCACCGACGTGCTGGACAACGCGGTCACGTACTCCCCGTCGGACGGGACCGTCTCGGTGACGCTGCACGACGGCGAGGTGCGCATCGCCGACGAGGGGCGTGGGGTCAGCCTGGAGGAGCGGCCGTCCGTCTTCGACCGGTTCTTCCGCGCCGAGGCCTCACGTGCCACCCGGGGCACCGGCCTGGGGCTGTCGATCACCGAGTCGGTGGTCCGCCAGCACAGCGGCACGGTGGCCGTGACGGACGCACCGGACGGCGGGGCGCTGTTCGTGCTGACGTTCCCGACGACCCCGACCCCGCCGACCACGACGAGGGACGGGTCCGCGGCTACTGGCCGGTGACGTCGCGAAAGACCCGCGCGACCCCTGGCAGCACCTCGAGGGCCGCGAGGACGAGGGCGACCACGCCCACCACCAGCGACAGCGCCAGGACGAAGACGAAGACCCCGAAGGCGCCGAAGAACCCCGCCTTGAACGCCGCCCCCGCCTGGAGCCGGGCCCGCGGGGAGGGCTGTCCCTGCTCGTTCGCCATGGTGGTCACGTTAGCCGTGCGAGGTCGGGACGAGCCCGGGACACGGCCCCCGGACCTCAGACCTTGCGGATGCGCACCCACTCGACGCGGTGGTCCTGGCCCTTGCGCAGGATCGCGGTCGCCCGACCGCGGGTGGGCAGGATGTTGTCGTGCAGGTTCGGGCCGTTGATGGTGTCCCAGAGGTGCTCGGCCCGGGCCACGGCCTGCTCGCCCGTCATCTCGGCGTAGCGGGCGAAGAACGAGCGCGGGTCGCGGAACGCGGTCTCGCGCAGCGACAGGAACCGTGAGACGTACCAGGCGCGGATGTCGACCGGGTCGGCGTCGACGTAGACGGAGAAGTCGAAGAAGTCGCTGACCGCGAGCCCGTTGGTCCCGTCGGCGCGGGCGACCGCCGGCTGCAGCACGTTGAGGCCCTCGACGATGACGATGTCGGGGCTGTCGAGGACGACCCGCTCGCCGGGCACGATGTCGTAGACGAGGTGGCTGTAGACCGGGGCGGTGACCTCGGGCTGCCCGGACTTCACGTCCATCACGAAGCGCAGCAGCGCGCGCCGGTCGTACGACTCGGGGAAGCCCTTGCGGTCCATCAGGCCCCGGCGCTCGAGCTCGGCGTTCGGGTGCAGGAACCCGTCGGTGGTGACCAGGGCGACCCGGGGGTGCCCGGGCCAGGCCGCGAGCAGCTCGCGCAGGAGCCGGGCGGTCGTGGACTTGCCCACGGCCACCGAGCCGGCGATGCCGATCACGAAGGGCGTCCGGCCGACCGAGAGGTGCAAGAAGCTCCCGGTGCTGCGGTGCAGCTCACCGGTGAGGTCGACGTAGCGGGTGAGCAGCCCGCTCAGCGGCAGGTAGACCTCGCGCACGTCGGTCAGCGAGGTGGGGTCGTCCAGGCCGCGGACCCGTTCCAGCGTCTCCACGTCCAGCCCGAGCGCGTCCTCCGCCACCAGCGCGGCCCAGTCGGCCCGGCTGCGCTCGACGTACGGGCTGCCCGTCCGGAGCGCTCGCGACTGCGTGACCACAGCGCAGCACACTAGTGCGCGCGACAGGTCCTGACGCGCGCCGACCGACGTGGCGCAGGAACCTCGCGTTCCGGCCCTGCCCCCGCGTGCTCCCGTAGGCTCGGGGCCATGTGCGGAATCGTCGGCTACGTCGGTCCGAGGTCGGCGCTCGCGGTCGTGGTCGAGGGTCTGAGACGGCTGGAGTACCGCGGCTACGACTCCGCCGGGATCGCGGTCGTCCAGGGCGGCCGGCTGCACGTCGCCAAGAAGGCCGGCAAGATCGCCAACCTGGACGCCGAGCTCGAGGCCCACCCGCTGCCGCCCGACGGCCTGGGCATCGGGCACACCCGCTGGGCCACCCACGGCGGTCCCACCGACCTGAACGCGCACCCGCACGTGTCCGCCGACGGCCGCGTGGCCGTGGTCCACAACGGCATCATCGAGAACTTCGCCGCGCTGCGCGCCGAGCTGGCCGAGGACGGCATCACCTGCGTCTCGCAGACCGACACCGAGGTCGTCGCGCACCTGCTCGGCCAGCAGGTCTCGGCGGGCCTCGGCCTCGACGAGGCGATGCGCGCGGTGTGCCGCCGCCTGCAGGGGGCGTTCACGCTGGTCGCCGTGGACGCGCAGGGGCCACGTTCCGTGGTCGCCGCCCGGCGGAACTCCCCGCTCGTCGTCGGCGTCGGGCAGGGGGAGTACTTCCTCGCCTCCGACGTCTCCGCCTTCATCGAGCACACCCGCGACGCCCTCGAGCTCGGCCAGGACCAGGTCGTCGTCATCACCGACGCCGGCGTCGAGGTCACCGACTTCGACGGCCTGCCCGCGCCCACCCGGCCCTTCCACGTCGACTGGGACCTCTCGGCCGCGGAGAAGGGCGGCTTCGACTGGTTCATGCGCAAGGAGATCTACGAGCAGCCCAAGGCGGTCGCCGACACCCTGCTGGGCCGCCACGACGCCGAGGGCCGGCTGACCCTGGACGAGATCCGGATCCCGGAGGCCGAGCTCCGACGGGTCGACAAGATCGTCATCATCGCGTGCGGCACGGCGTTCTACGCCGGGATGGTGGCCAAGTACGCCATCGAGCACTGGACGCGGATCCCGTGCGAGGTGGAGCTGGCCAGCGAGTTCCGCTACCGCGACCCGATCGTCGGGCCGACCACGCTGGTCGTGGCCATCAGCCAGTCGGGGGAGACCGCCGACACCCTGATGGCGATCCGGCACGCGCGCGAGCAGCACGCCCGGGTGCTGGCCGTCTGCAACACCAACGGCTCGACCATCCCGCGCGAGTCGGACGCGGTCATCTACACCCACGCCGGACCCGAGATCGGGGTCGCCTCGACCAAGGGCTTCCTCACCCAGGTGGTCGCGTGCTACCTGCTCGGCCTCTACCTGGCCCAGGTGCGCGGCACCAAGTTCGACGACGAGATCGCGACGGTGCTGGCCGAGCTCGCGACGATGCCGGAGGCGATCGGCCGGGTGCTCGAGGACATGGACCCCGTGCTCAAGCTGGCGGCCGACTTCGTCGACGAGCCGTCGGTGCTCTTCCTGGGGCGCCACGTCGGCTACCCCGTCGCGCTCGAGGGGGCGCTCAAGCTCAAGGAGCTCGCGTACATCCACGCCGAGGGCTTCGCGGCCGGCGAGCTCAAGCACGGTCCGATCGCGCTGATCGACGAAGGCCTGCCGGTCTTCGTGGTCATCCCGCCGCGCGGGCGCGACCAGCTGCACGACAAGGTGCTGTCCAACCTGCAGGAGATCCGGGCCCGCGGCGCCCGCACGATCGTGCTCGCCGAGGCCGACGACCACGAGGTCCTGCCGTACGCCGACGTGCTCGTCCCGCTGCCGAAGGTCTCGACCCTGCTGCAGCCGCTGGTCGCCACCGTCCCCCTGCAGATCTTCGCCTGCGAGCTCGCGACGCAGAAGGGCCACGACGTCGACCAGCCCCGCAACCTGGCCAAGTCCGTCACCGTCGAGTGACCTTTCCCGCCCCTGTCCCTTCCTTCTCTCCGGAAAGTGGCCAGTCCGGAGCGGTGAAACGCGCTTGCACAGGCCCGGACCGACCACTTTCCGCTGAAGCTGTGGGCCGATGATCATCGGCGTCGGCATCGACGTCTGCGACGTGGAACGTTTCGGGGCCACCCTGGAACGGCGCCCGGGCCTGGTGCACCGGTTGTTCACCCCGGCCGAGGCGAGACGTCCCGTCGCCTCGCTCGCGGCCCGCTTCGCGGCCAAGGAGGCGCTGGCCAAGGCGCTCGGCGCCCCGGAGGGGATGTCCTGGCAGGACGCCGAGATCGTGACCGACGAGGCCGGGCGGCCGACGTTCGTCGTGCGCGGGACCGTCGCGGCCAGGGCGAGCGCCGCAGGCGTGGTCTCGATCCACGTGAGCCTGTCCCACGACGCCGGCATCGCCTCGGCCGTCGTCGTCTGCGAGGGCTGAGCCCGACAGGCCCGGGAAGATCGGAGTGGATCTGGCCGGGCAGACGCGGTCAGATCCACTCCGATCTGCGAACAGGGTGCGGCGGCACTGGATAGGGTCGCGGGCGTGCAGGCCTTCACCGTCGAGCAGGTCCGTCGCCTCGAGGCGGTGGCCATGCAGGAGGTGCCCGAGGGGGCGCTGATGCAGCGCGCCGCGGCCGGGCTGGCGGTGGTGGTGGCCGACGAGCTCCGCCGCCGCAGGGGCCGGGTCTACGGCGCCCGGGTCCTCGTCCTGGTCGGGCCGGGGAACAACGGCGGCGACGCCCTCTGGGCCGGTGCGCGGCTGGCACGGCGCGGCGTCCGGGTCGAGGCCGTGAGCGTGCTCGGGACCCCGCACGCCGAGGGCCTGGCCGCCCTGCTCGCCGCCGGCGGCCGCCTCCTGGACGCCGATCCTCGGGCCGACCTCGCACGCGTCGACCTCGCGCTCGACGGGATCCTCGGCATCGGCGGCCGGCCCGGGCTGCCCGACGACGTGGCCGACCTCCTGGCCGGGCTCGACGACGCGAGCGTCCCGGTGGTCGCCGTGGACCTGCCCTCGGGCGTGGCGTGCGACACCGGCGCCGTCCCCGGTGCGGCGGTGCAGGCGGACGTCACGGTGACCTTCGGCGTCGTCAAGGTGTGCCACCTGCTCGAGCCCGCGCGCAGCCGTACGGGCCGTCTCGTCGTGGTCGACATCGGACTCGATCCCTCGACCGAGACCCCCGAGGTCGACGCCTGGGGTGTGGACCGGGTGGCGGACGCGTGGCCCTGGCCGGCGCAGCGCAGCGACAAGTACGCCAAGGGCGTGGTCGGGATCGACTCCGGCTCCGAGACCTACCCCGGCGCCGGGATCATGGCGACGTACGGCGCGGTGCACGGCGGGGCCGGCATGGTCCGGTTCCTGGGGCCGCAGTCCGCGCACGCGATGATCACCACGAACCTGCCGAACGTCGTCTTCGCTCCCGGCCGGGTGCAGGCCCACCTGCTCGGCTCCGGCTGGGGCGACCGGCCGGACGGGACGCAGGCGGTGGCCGACGCCGTCGGCTCGGGGCTGCCGGGGGTGCTCGACGCGGACGGCCTGGGCCACCGGCCCGACCGGCTCCCCGGGTCCTGGCTGCTCACCCCGCACGCCGGCGAGCTCGCGACGCTGCTGGGCGTGGGACGTCCCGAGGTCGAGGACGACCCGCTGGCCGCCGTGCGTGCCGGCGTCGAGCGGACCGGGGCGACGGTCCTGCTCAAGGGCTCCACGCAGCTCGTGGCCCGGCCGGGCGTCACGACGGTCGAGCTCGCCGTGCCGGGTCCGGCCTGGACCGGGCAGGCCGGTTCCGGCGACACCCTCGGCGGCCTCTGCGCCGCGGTGCTGGCGACCGGACGCCCCGCCCACGAGGCGGCGGTGCTGGCCGCGTCGCTCCAGGCGGCGACCGCCGCCGCCCACCCCGGCCCGCTGCCGCCGCACGTCCTCGCGGAACGGTGCGCCGACCAGCTCGGCGCCTGGTGGCAGGCCCGGCAACGGTGAGCGCCGGCCCCGGTCCCGTCGGCAACGGCTCCTCGACGGGCTTCGGGCCCGGAGCACCGCCCGGCATCGACCCGGCGACGGCGAGCGCCGAGATCGACCTGGCCGCGTTCCGGACGAACGTCGCCACCCTCGCCGGGCACGTCGGCCCCTCGGCCCTGATGGTCGTCGTCAAGGCGGACGCCTACGGGCACGGGATGGCTGCGTGCGCCCGTGAGGCCCGGGTCGCCGGGGCCGCCTGGCTCGGCGTCGCCACCCCGACCGAGGCGCTCACGCTGCGTGCGGGCGGCGACACCGGCCGGATGCTCTGCTGGCTCTACGGCCCCGCGGAGGACCTGAGCCCGCTCGTCGCCGCCGACGTGGACGTCTCCGCGTCCAGCGCCGAGGACGTCTCCCGGCTGGTCGCGGCCGCCGCCATCGCGGAACGTCTGGCCCGCGTGCACCTCAAGGTCGACACCGGCCTGACCCGGAACGGGGCGCCCGAGCACGCCTGGGCCGAGCTGTTCGCCGCGGCGGCGGAGGCGCAGGAGGCCGGGGCGCTGACCGTCGTGGGCCTCTGGTCCCACCTTGCGGCGGCCGACGAGCCGGGTCACCCGGCGACGGCTCATCAGCTGGCCGCGTTCGAGCGTGCGTACGCGGCCGCGCGGCTGGCGGGCGTGCAGCCCGAGCTCCGGCACCTGGCGAACTCGGCCGGCGCCCTCGTGCTGCCCGAGGCCCGGTTCGACCTCGTCCGGGTCGGCATCGCCGCGTACGGGATCGAGCCCGCGCCCGGCCTGGCCGCGCTGGCCGGCGTGCGGCTCACCCCGGTGATGCGGCTGCGTGCGCAGCTCGCGCTGGTCAAGGAGATCGACGCGGGGACCGGCGTCTCGTACGGCTGGACCTGGACGGCGCCGCGCGACACCGTCGTCGGGCTGGTGCCGCTGGGCTATGCCGACGGCGTGCCGCGCCACGCCGGCAACGTCGCCGAGGTCGAGGTCCGCGGACGACGCGTGCCGGTGCGCGGCCGCATCTGCATGGACCAGCTCGTCGTCGAGCTGGGGCCGGGCTCCCGGGCTGAGCCGGGCGACGAGGTCACGCTCTTCGGGGCCGGTGACGGGGCCGCTGATGGGGCCCCGACCGCCTCGGGCTGGGCGGAGGTCTGCGGGACGATCGGCTACGAGATCGTGACCCGCATCGGCGCGCGGGTGCCGCGGCACCACCTGCACGCGACCCCGCAGGAGGGCTGATGGTGCCCGGCCGCCCTCGGACGACCGCGGTCGGCACGAGAGCCGGCCTGGTCGGCGCCGCCCTCGCGCTGGCGGTGGGCGGCGTCGCGGCCGGCCTGAGGCTGGAGCAGCGCACGATCGCCTCCCGCGTCGGACGGGCCGCGACCCGCGACCCGCGGCCCGTCCGGCCGAGGTCGTCGGGCCCGACCGTCCGGACGCCGGACGGGGTGGCCCTGCACACCGAGGTCGACGAGCGCGTGGCCGACCCGCGTACGACGTACGGGGCTGCCGACGACGGGGACGGCGGGGGCGGTGGGAGCGGTGGGCCGCTGCCTGCGGACGCACCGACGCTGGTGCTGGTGCACGGCTGGGGTCTGAGCCTCGACTGCTGGCTCTTCCAGCGCCGGCACTTCCGCGGCCGGGTGCGCCAGGTGCTCTACGACCAGCGCTCGCACGGGCGGTCCGGGCGCTCCGCGCCGGCCTCCTGCCGGGTCCCGCAGCTCGCCGAGGACCTGCGTCAGGTGCTGGCCGAGGTGACCGGCGACGCTCCGGTGGTGCTGGTCGGGCACTCGATGGGCGGGATGACGATCATGCACCTCGCCCTGTCCCACCCCGAGCTCTTCGGCCCGCAGGTCAAGGGCGTCGCGCTGCTCTCGACCTCGGCCGGCTCGCTGGCCGACTTCTCGCCGGTCCGGGTCGTCCCGGGGCGCGTGTTCTCCCGCCTGGCGCCGCCGCTGCTGGCCGGGCTGAACCGGGTCCCCGAGCTCGTCCGACGCAGCCGTCAGGCCGGGACCGACCTCGGCTACGTCGTCACCCGGCGGATGGCCTTCGGACCCGACGTGGCCCCGGGCCAGGTCGAGCTCGCGATGGAGATGCTCGGAGAGACCTCGTTCGAGGTCGTGGCGGACTTCTACCCGGGCTTCGCCGAGCTCGACGCGTACGCGGCGCTCGACGTGCTGGGCCGGGTCCCGTGCGCGGTGGTCGGTGGGGTGGACGACCTCATCACGCCGATCGAGCACACGGACAAGATCATCGAGCTGCTGCCCGGGGCGACGTCGACCCGGGTCGAGCGGTGCGGCCACCTCGGGCTGATGGAGCACCACGCCGTGTTCTCGGAGGCGGTCGAGAACCTGTACGCGCGGCTCGGCGCTACCTCGGCGATGGCAGGGTGGTGCCATGAACGCACCCCAGCCCGTCCCGACCGCCCCGAGCCCGAGGGTGGACGGTGCGGCTGACCCCGTCCGGCTGAGCGTCGCGGACCTGGTCGAACGCGCCCGGAGGCTCGCGGTGCCCGGGCGGCGTGCGCTGCTGGGCGTCACCGGCCCGCCCGGAGCGGGGAAGACCACGCTCGCCCGCGCCGTGGTCGACGCCCTCGGTCCGCAGCAGGCGTCGCTCGTGCCGATGGACGGCTTCCACCTCGCCGACCCCACGCTGATCACCTGGGGGCGCCGCGCGCGCAAGGGAGCGCCGGACACGTTCGACGTCGGGGGCTACGTCTCGCTGCTGCGGCGCCTGCGCGACCAGCAGGAGGACTTCGTGCACGCACCGGAGTTCGACCGGGCCCTCGAGGCGTCGCTCGGCTCGGCGTTGCCCGTGCCCCGCGACGTCCCGCTCGTGGTGACGGAGGGCAACTACCTGCTCAGCACCGAGGGCACCTGGTCGCAGGTCGAGCCGCTGCTCGACGAGAGCTGGTACATCCAGCTCCCCGACGACGTCCGCGTGGGCCGGCTCGTACGCCGGCGCGAGGGCTACGGCAGCGACCACGAGGAGGCCCTCGCCTGGGCGCTGGGCAGCGACCAGGTCAACGCGGACGTCGTCGCGCGCGGCCGCACCCGCGCGGACCTGCTGGTCACGCTCGTCGACTGACCGTCCGACCCGGCCCGACCACAGGCCCTTCCCGCCGCCCGTCCGGGCACAGCCGCGTACCTCCGCGTCAGCCGCCCAGGCTGCGACTCGTGCGGCTGGCCCGGAGGTGTGCGGCTGCGATCGGAGGCGTGCACGAGAGTCGCCGAGCCGCATTCGCGTTGGCGGGTGAAGGACTGTACAGTGGGTGAAACCCGAGCGGAACATCCACCTTCGGGACACCCGCGCCCTCCACCAAGAGTGGCGCACCTGGGTTCGTCTTCCCTCTCCTGCGCACAGTGTCGTTGCAGTCGATCACGGTCGTTGACGTACCTGACCGAGATCCCCCGACCCCGGGGAGAGAAGTGAGACACGCATGTCCCCGAAGTCCCAGGGTGCCGACGGCATCCCGAAGAAGCGCTGGTCTGCTGCCGAGCGCGCAGCCCGTGGCCACACCGCTCGTCGCAGCGGTGGGGTGCCCCGTGCGCCCCTGCGGGGCGGCCCGCCCGCCCGTGACGGTGGCTCGCGCAGCAGCAGCACCGGACGCGTGAGCGGCGAGTGGTCGACCCGCGCTCCCCGCGACGACCGTCCGCAGCGGGACGACCGTCCCCAGTACAACCGCGACGACCGGCCCCAGCGCGACGACCGTCCGCAGCGTGACGACCGCCCGGCCTACAACCGGGACGACCGTCCCCAGCGCAGCAGCCGCGACGACCGCCCGGCGTACAACCGGGACGACCGCCCCGCCTACAACCGCGACGACCGTCCGCAGCGCAGCGACCGTCCGTCCTCCAACCGGGACGACCGGCCCGCGTTCAACCGGGACGACCGCCCGCAGCGCAGCGACCGTCCGTCGTTCAACCGGGACGACCGTCCGTCGTTCAACCGGGACGACCGCCCGCAGCGCAGCGATCGTCCGTCGTTCAACCGGGACGACCGTCCGCAGCGCAGCGACCGTCCGTCCTCTAACCGGGACGACCGTCCCGCGTACAACCGGGACGACCGCCCGCAGCGCAGCCGGGACGACCGCCCGTCGTTCAACCGGGACGACCGTCCCCAGCGCAACGACCGTCCGTCGTTCAACCGTGACGACCGTCCGCAGCGGAGCGACCGACCGTCGTTCAACCGGGACGACCGTCCCCAGCGCAGCCGGGACGACCGCCCCTCGTACAACCGGGACGACCGTCCTGCGTACAACCGGGATGATCGTCCGCAGCGTGACGACCGTCCCCAGCGCACCTCGTCGGGCCGTCCGTCCTTCTTCGACTCCTACGACGACAAGAAGGCCGGCAACCGCGCGTACGCGGACCGTTCCGACCGTGCGCACCACGCTTCCAGCCCGAACATCTCCCAGGTCCGCCCGCCCCGCGTGCGTGACGACGAACGTGACTCCGAGGACCTCGCAGACGTGACCACCACCGCACCGGCGACCCCGGCCCCCACGTTCGAGGGAACCTTCGCCGACCTCGGCGTGCCCGCGAACATCGTCTCCATCCTCGACGCGCAGGGCATCACGACGCCCTTCCCGATCCAGGCGGCCACGATCCCCGACGCGATGTCCGGGCGCGACGTGCTCGGCCGCGGCCAGACCGGGTCGGGCAAGACGCTCGCCTTCGGCCTGCCGATGATCGCCCGGCTCACCGGTGGCGGCGGCAAGCCGCCGCGCGGCCTGGTGCTGGTCCCGACCCGCGAGCTGGCCATGCAGGTCAACGAGGCGCTCGAGCCGCTGGCCCGGGCCGCGGGCCTGTCCACCGTCCTGATCGCCGGCGGCATGTCCTACGTCCCGCAGCTGCGGGCCTTCTCCCGCGGCGTCGACATCGTCATCGCCACGCCGGGTCGGCTCATCGACCTCATGGAGCAGGGCGAGCTCGACCTCAGCCAGGTCATGGTGACCGTGCTCGACGAGGCCGACCACATGGCCGACCTCGGCTTCCTGCCGGCCGTCACGACCATCCTCGACACGGTCCCGGCCGACGGCCAGCGGCTGCTCTTCTCCGCGACCCTCGACTCCGGCATCGGGCGCATCGTGCGCAAGTACCTGTCCGACGCCGTCACCCACGAGGTCGACTCGGGCCAGGCCAGCGTCACCACGATGTCGCACCTGCTCGTCCAGGTCGCCCCGCACGACAAGGCGCCCGTGACGGCCGAGATCGCGGCGCGCGAGGGCCGGACCATCGTGTTCGTCCGCACGCAGCGCGGTGCCGACCGCGTCGCCGAGCAGCTCCGTGACGCGGGCGTCCTCGCCGGCGCGCTGCACGGCGGTCTGACCCAGGGCGCCCGCACCCGCATCCTCGAGGCCTTCAAGGAGGGGCAGCTGCCCGTCCTGGTGGCCACCGACGTCGCCGCCCGCGGCATCCACGTCGACGACGTCGGCCTGGTCCTCCAGGTCGACCCGCCGGCCAGCTCCAAGGACTACCTGCACCGCGCCGGTCGTACGGCGCGTGCCGGCGGTACCGGCGTCGTGGTCAGCCTGGTCCTGCCGCACCAGCGGCGCGAGATGACCCGGTTCCTGAGCCAGGCCGACGTCCACGCCGACGCGCTCACCGGAACCACGGGCTCGTCCGAGCTCGAGGCCGTCACCGGTGGTCGTACGCCGTCGGGCGCCTCGATCGGGGACGCGCAGTTCCGCGCGATCGTCGACCCGCCCGTGCGTCGGCCCAGCCGCGGCCGGCCGACCAACCGCGGTGGCCAGGGCGGCCCCCGTGGCGCGCGCCCGGTTCGTCGGGGCCCGCGCACCGACCGTCCGGAGCGCAGCGAGACCTGGGGCGCTTCGACCCGCTAGGACTCTCGCCGGGCTCTCGCCAGCCCCGCGAGCAGCCTCCTGCTCGCACCGGCGTCCTGACGGCCTGCCGGTCCGCCCTCGTGGCGGACCGGCAGGCCTGTCTGCTCTTGCGTGCCTCGTCCTGCCTTCGCCCGCGGAACGCGTCGTCGACCGTCTCCGTGCATCAGTAACCTCGACCGCGTGAGCACGACCGTGGGAGAACCTGTCGTGGTCGTGGCGTCCGAGGCGGACGCCCCGGCCATGGTGGAGGTCGTCCACGCCGCCTTCGGTGCCCGGCCCGTGGTCGACCCGCCGTCCACCGCGGGGGCGGAGACCGTCGAGTCCGTCGCCGAGGCCCTGCGTCGCGGTGGCGGCGTCTACGCGTCGGTGGACGGTCGCCCCGCCGGCGCGGTCCTGGTCGGCAGCACCCCGGAGGGTGCGGCGACCTTCGCCCGGGTCTCCGTGCACCCCGACTTCCAGCGCCACGGGATCGCCTCCGCGATGGTGGCCGCGGCCGAGGACCTCGCGGCGGTGCAGGGCCACGACCGCGTCGACCTCTTCGCCCGCGAGGAGTTCGCCGAGCTGATCGCCTTCTGGAGCCACCGCGGCTTCCACGTCGCCCGGCTCGCCCCGCACGGCGTGGTGCTGAGCAAGCGGCTGCCCCACGTCGTCGTCCTGGCCGCCGCCGACGACACCCGTGCGCTGGGCCGACGGCTCGCCGACCTCGTCCGCCCGGGCGACCTCCTGGTCCTCAGCGGCGAGCTGGGTGCGGGCAAGACCACCCTCACGCAGGGCCTCGGCGAAGGTCTGGGCGTCACCGGTGCCGTGATCTCGCCGACCTTCGTGCTGTCCCGCGTGCACCACACCGCCGACGTCCGCCCGGACCTCGTGCACGTCGACGCCTACCGGCTCAGCGGCCCGGCCGAGCTCGACGACCTCGACCTCGACCTCAGCGCCCCCACGAGCGTCACCGTCGTCGAGTGGGGTCGCGGCCTGGTCGAGCAGGGCTGGGACGACCGGCTCGAGATCGACCTCCTGCAGGACCCCGAGGGCGGACGCGTCGCGCTCCTCCGGCCGGTCGGCGACCGGTGGGCCTCTGCACCCCTCGCCGACCTCGCTCGACCCGCCGACCTGACCGCGCCGCCGTACCAGAAGGCCCTCGGTGCCTGACGTGCGGCCGCTGGTCCTCGCCCTGGACACCACGACCGACGTGACGGTCGGGGTCGCCCGTGGCGACGAGGTCCTGGTCAGCGACCGGGTGACGGACCGGATGGCCCACGTCGAGCAGCTCGTCCCGCTCGTCCACCGCAGCCTCGCCGCCGCCGGCGCCTCGATGCGCGACGTCGGGCAGGTGGTCGTCGGGCTCGGGCCGGGACCGTTCACCGGGCTGCGCGTCGGCATCGTCACCGCGCAGGTCCTGGCCCACGTCGCCGGCGCCGGCCTGCACGGGGTCTGCAGCCTGGACGTCATCGCCCTGGCCCGTGCGAGCTC
>Ga0210040_10003992_pt1 | contig 19538 bp, 13 predicted proteins | sample CryGeyCG12114_NA_FD_185462 | JGI IMG/M metagenome (GOLD analysis project Ga0210040, IMG submission 185462) | Groundwater microbial communities from aquifer - Crystal Geyser CG19_WC_8/21/14_NA (SPAdes) (version 2) | ecosystem: Environmental > Aquatic > Deep subsurface > Groundwater | place: USA...
AATCTGTGTGAGCGAACCGTTCCAACCATAACAAATCTAACAAGGACACCCATTGTATGAGACTTAAAAAACGAGTAAAAAACTCCCCATCGTCTATAAAGTTTGTTGGGGCAGATGCGATGGAGCGGAACTAGAGAAGGTATTGGCTGCTCATTTCATTTTTTTCTCCATGAGAAATAGAAGTAAATGCATAACTACTGTGTCCTATCGTCTAGATGCTGTGTGTATACGAAAAGGAAGGAGTATAATCATTATTATTGAATCTTGTAAGCCAAAAGAACTGCTCCTACGAGCAGGCGGGGGAAACTTTTTTTTTACTCAGGGTCTCTTTCTAAAGTCAATAAGAAGAGTGCGGTCTTGCACAGCACATGCATCTTCCAATACACTACAGGAGAGAAGGAAATGGAGCGAGCCAAGGGTGGATCTCCACTTCCAGAGGAGGTGGTTCCGCCCAGATGCACGTAGATCGCTTAAACCAACCTCATCATTTCTACATGCGCCATTGCGGAGCTCTTCTCCTACATAAATAAATATTATGTAAAATCCAAGGTAAGTAAGCTAGGTAGATAGAGGTATAGTATAGTGGTTAGGATTGCTAACTAACCAAGTTAGTTACTTGGTAAACTTATTTAAAGAAAACCGTAATACAAAATCCAGTAGCCTGATCCAAAAAAAATTATAGTTAGTCGAATAATTTCACCAGATTTGTTTCAGCACAAAAAATGTATTGACTGCATAAAATTCATAGTTTGTATATTTTCTTCCTTGTTATACTTTCTCGCTGTTTTTATATACGTTTAACCTTAGTTGGTCACTAACTTGACTTCCAGAGAGCAGTGCTCAAAAACCCAAAATTTTGTCCAGCTCAGCTCATTGGGAGCATAACTGATAGTTTGAGCCAATATTTTAATATAGATTGGGTCGGGAGTGACGTTGATGAATTTAGATGTATAGTTACAGTTGGTACCAGTACATCCATGCTCATTTTAGTTTACATGCAAGGACTAGAATAGTTGTTCCCGTGTGTGCATCATATAGGCTAGCGGTCCAGTTCACGCTAAATGCTCCATCTTCAAGAAAGCAGAACCCAGAACGGATAAACATGCAGTCAAAGTCACTTCTTGATTTCTTCCAGCATTTCATCTTTGTGAGTAAAGTAAGGTATAGTACTACAAGTATTCAACGTATTCAACGCACGCATCTATGGGCATGTTATGCTCAAGTCTTTTGAAAGTGAAGCTTTGAGGTTGAGTGGAGAAACATAACTCAGCTCATTAGCACTAGTCTACTCGTGACATTAGATTTGCCAAGTCCTCTGTGACTGTTTAGCCTTCAAGGGTCATTTCTTATTAGCAGAACAGTGCATTTTTTTAATAAGCAATGCATTTTTTCTTCTTTTGAGTTACGGCATCCAGTTGTGTCTCAAGTCATATAGACTGTGACGAGTGCGAAAAAAACATATTGTGAGATTATTTATATTGCTTTTGTTCCGGTATTGTTGAGTTAGGAAATTAGGTCTGGTTTTGAGATAATGTGAAAGCGATTTGGTGCAAGTGAAAGAAAGTAATTCTGCATATTGTACGTGGGATTAAGCTGGCGCATTAATGATGGGTAAGTAAATGTTTTTATAGCACAGTTGAAAATGCTTCAGTTTGTAACTTATAAAAGTGCGCAGAGTTTGATCAACTAACAAAGTTGAGCATAATTTCTGAAGATCTATGCAACAATAATGTAAATATCTAGATTAAATGCAGACTGCTGAATGAAAATCTCTTTTCGAAACTGAAAACTGTAGTCCAAAAAACAATCAGTACTGTTATGTAGTAAGTCTGTAAAAACAGCCAAAGTGATTATGCATAATAGTATCTGTAAACAGCATTTTAGTATAGTGGTTCCAATTTACACATTGACATTTAACTAACTAACAATGTTGTAAGCACTCTATATAGTAAATGCACAAAAAATTATATGTTGGCTTTGTTTTGAGTATCATCAGTGCAAAAAAAAAAGAATCCCACATACCAATATCAATAGCTAAGATCATTGTAAACATTTCATGATTTTATGACCCACCACACCATAAGTCATAATAACTAAAGCCCATGTATTTTCAGTCACACATGCACCAGAACCAGAGTCTATCTTTCGTTCAGTTTATCCACAAAGGCGTAATATTACCTGTAAGTTGAGCGTTTCGGCTTAACGAGATCCATCTGCCCGGAACGACAACTTCTTCACCATGTGCGATATACGAGTATTCAGACTTACAGTTCCAAGCACATCTGAAAAGACAAAAGTGCACACAGTCGTTGCCAAAAGTCGTATTTCTTCATGTCAAAAGGGCATGCCCTTTCCCAGTGGACCCATAATACACATAACTCCATTGCATTGAGGACCTTACTATTTCACTAGCTAAATTCACCCTTTAATTGCTCCTCATTCCGTACGTTTCAAGTCGTTATCTTCTATTATAATGGCTACCAGGTTGGGAGAAACTGTTGGGTGTACCGTATTTTTGAACATACAGGCCTAATTATGTGTATTAATGTATGAATCAGTAAGTAAGAGCAACTATAACTACTATAACTACATCGTTACTCATAAACACTAACTAACTAACCAGTATTCATGTTCTTTATACGTATATGACTTCCAGATTGATATTTTTAATGTAAAAATAAATTCTAGCACAAAATTATTGCTGCCGGAAATCTCTGCAATTTGGCTATATTATTATAAAAGAAATCCCCCCTTAACTTATCACTATGTAGATTGAAACAAAACGTTACTCAACTCCTACCTCTATGTATAACTATGTTAAAGGTCCGTTTTATTATCATTCACATGTCTTAATGGTGTGCTCAAGTATTTACAAGGGTTGAACTATACTTGACAACATATTGCATTGTGGTGATAGCTGGTCTACCTATTGGGTTTGTAGCTGTCAATCAAGATGATTTCAGTTGTCATTGTAATACTGTTGGTAACAAAAGGAAAACATGCTCACTTTCAAGTCTCATCGTCTCCCTATTTTCTTGCTCCAGAGTCATATAGAAAAGCAGGTCTCGGTCTGTTAGAAATTGGAAAGGGGTAGTAAGTAAGTAACTATAGAGTTTAGTTAGTTAGTTACGTATTTTTATGTACATACATTGGGTTGACTGACAAGTCAGTCAGTCAGTCAGTCATTCATCTCCTTATTTGCTCAAGCCTTGCTCACCGAGGAAAGATGAACACGACAGATAGACAGATCACATTGTACAAACAAGTATTCATGATCAGTTTCATGTGTGCACTTTTTGTTTTTCTTTGTACTGTGGTGACGTCTCCTTATATAGTGAACGTTAGTTGTTTGAAATAAAAGGGTTCAGAAATCAATGATTGGTTTAGTAGTACATGTGGAGACGGTAATAATTTTAAAAGTTAATTTTAAAAACTAATGTTATTACCAATGAATTTACCATAGACTTAAAAGTGAAGAAGGAAGGAAGTCAAGAAAAAAAGCGTCATATAAAAGCCATTTTATTTATAATACATCCTAGACTAATTTAAGATCACATTCCCGAGCTGTTTGCAGTCCCCCGTATTTTTTAATGAGATTTCATGCACACTCAAGTGCGGTCTTTTTTTCATTCGTTTTTCGGCTTTTTTCTTTTTCTCATCTTCCTTCCATTCATCATCCATCCCATGTAAAACGTTCACGAAATTCCTTATGCTGTCGTTTTTTTAACTTTGGTCTTTTAGTGAAACTACCGACTAACTAAACCATTACTTACGAGTCATATGTTTGTAATGATATACTATCATTGATATACTGCTTCTTCATATTTCCCATATGTTTCGTCATTAGAGCTCCCTTAGTGGGTCTATGTAAAAAGTGCATGATGAGAGAGAAGAAAAAAGCAAAGGAAAAGTTTGTCATGTTGCGACAACTTTGGAATTTATTTTCAAAGTTAAAAAAGCTGTCGGCTCTCCATATCATCACAGTGGGATAAAACACGACCCCATGAATTGATTGGGGTTAGTTGCTTCCGCAGTTGTAAGTAATGAGCAAAGGAATTTCATTTACTCATTTCCCTTACCTTTTTTTTGTTATGCACCAAATTTTGGTGACAAAGGTGAAGGAAGGAAGCAAGAAGAAGTTTTAAAAACTATGAAAACCATAAACACAGATTACTCACAGAATAGCTATATAGTAATCATGCATTTGTGTAGTAAAATTATTCCAATCAAGTATAATTGTGCATTGTGTTGTCGCATTATAAACCTGTCATTTGTTTTCATTTAATCAGATCCTCAGTTACAGCAATATGGAGAAGTGAATCAGTTGGGAGGGGTTTTCGTTAATGGACGACCGCTTCCTAATGGAGTTCGGTTAAGAATAGTTGAACTAGCCCAGTTGGGGATTCGTCCTTGTGACATTTCAAGACAATTGAGAGTCTCCCATGGGTGTGTGAGTAAGATACTGGCCAGGTACCATGAGACTGGGTCCATCCTACCTGGTGCAATTGGAGGGAGCAAACCACGAGTCACTACACCGAAGGTAGGTTTTGTAGCTTTAATTTCAATCATTTCCATTCTGTTGTGTTAAGTGTTTTGTTAAGGTGAAAAGGAGGATTAACATGTGCAATTATGACAAAATTTACATTCCGGAGTAGTACTGCATTATTATAATCAATACAAGTTCAGAATCAACATATTGTGGGCTCTTTTCCAACTGAATTTGACTTGTCCACACTTAGCACTAAAGTAATATGTAGTTTTGAAATTGAAAAGGTATTAAAAATTAGCATTTGTGTGAGCAGGCAATCGACCTTAATGCATGATGTCGTTAAACTAGTTATTGTGCGGTGAACCCGTTAAATCAGCTTCGGCTAGTAAATAATTAGTAAATTCAATAGCAAAATTAGCAAATGAAAGCATGATTCCTGTAAACTGCAGCAAAAGATTAATGCATGCAGGCCAAGCACATTAAGTTCATTATACCGCGTTCCCTCTTTCTTGTACTTTAATTCTGTATAATTGGAACGCTTGACAGATGCTGCAGCACGCGTACTCTTTCCTGTCTTACCAACTAAATGTGGATTTGAACCAGCTAAATTATTAAAATTCTTTGTATTCATCACTGTACTTGAATTAATATGACTTCCTCTATTCGTACCATCAGGTGGTGGGATACATTAAAGAACTGAAGCACAAGGATCCAGGGATATTTGCATGGGAAATACGTGACCGGCTTCTAGCTGACGGTAAAAGAAAACTTGTATTTGTTTATAATGCAGCATAAAATTAGAGGCAATTCATTCGTGTAGTAAAGTAACTCAATCTTTCAATTAGTTAGGAGCTAGATGTCAATATTAAAAGCAATTAATATGGGAACTTATTAGACGAATTCCCGAAATTATATTCTCCATTTGCCCCATCTTTTGTTTACTGCATGGTAGTAGCCAAAATTAACATCATTTTTAAAATTTGTGCTGATTTCAGGAGTATGTGACAAGTACAATGTCCCTTCAGTTTCATCAATATCTCGCATTTTAAGAAACAAAATTGGAACTATACACACTTTTACCTCTCATCCTGGTGTCCCTCATTCTCAACATCAATCTGTGTCGCCTGGTTCTCATCCAGCTTCACATCCCCATAATCATCCCTATGATCATAAACATCATCAAGCAGCAGCGGCTGCTGCTGCCGCTGCTGCAGTCGCCGCTGTAGCTGCAAATAATCCCTTATACAATTCAATGTACCCAGCTTACCCTTCGTACGGCCTGCCACATCATAATGGAGGAACCAGTCAGGTACTGCATTACATCCTTTATAAACTTTTTGAGCGTCTCGCCGCAACCTAATAAACTGTGCTAATGGAAATTATTAGGGAGGAAATGTATTATGTTCATCGCCGAATCCTTCCCCTATGGCCTCCATGGTGTCCATGGCTTCTAAAATTGGAGGCTCATCTTGTGCTGGCTCATTATCATTGGGACCTAATTCCCCATCCTGCCTTCAAAGTATTCGACAAAATGGTTGGAGTGCTCCTCATGATATTATGTCGTCAGGAGGAGGATTTCGTCATCAAAATATTGGACCGCCTTCTCATAACCATCATCATCACCACCAGGTACATCCAGGTTTAAAAATTCTGTTGGTGTTTGCTACCTTGTTTAAATATTTGGATAAATATTGCTGTCAAATATTACATAAAACATATTCCAACGTATATTTTATTCCTGTAATGCCCCGTAAAGCATTCCTGATACTAATGTAGTAGTTGTAGTATAGTACATTTCAAAAAATTTAGGGTTTGGGTTGCCACAGTTTTTAAATAGCCTTTTGCTACTCGATGAAAAAAAAAATTTTTGAGAGAGATCTTGATTTTTCACGAGATTGAACGCTTGAACGAAGCAGACAGAACGACAAAAGGCATTCTGAATATCCGTTAATATACAATTGAATATTCTTGCAAGGGGCAAGGGAGTACATTATAATTCAGGGCATGGCTCCATGGATTTCAGATTTATTCATGTTTTGATTACTTTAAAGTATTTTTTAATCGGAACAGACTTTTTATTTTTATGGAACTAAAAGGGTAGTAATGCAAAACAAAACAATATGGGATTTTCTTTTAATCAAAATTTTTTTAAAATTAACTTTTTTCAAAATTTCAACCACATGCAGATTTTTAATTTTAGAAAAGATCAACTTCGACTGTCAAACATGGAAATTAGCATTATTGCGGTGGTTTTTTAAATAATTGTAAATTTTTTCGCAAAATTTTATAAAAAAATTGTGTACGCAATTAGTCTAAAGATGGTAGTCTAATATGTATGTAGACTAGCCGGGTCCACTGGCCTTCAGCCAGACTCACTATTACTTGTGAAAATTAAAACCTGCGAAATTTTCAATGATCCACTAATTTTTGACAGAAAGGTATATTATTTTTGACAGAAAGGTATATATTTTATTGGTTGAGTTGAAGCATTATTCTATATACCTTGAGTTGCATGTAGTGTAGTGAATAATTAATCTAAAAATCGCTTTCTCTGTGACGAAAAACAATCAATACCATGTTGATTTTGTTTCAGATATCAATGGGAGATTCCTCAGCAGCTGCTGCGGCTGCAGCTGCAGCTCAAAATTACAATAGTTATCTTCAAAACTGGTATTTTCATAGCTGTAATGCTGCAGCAGCTCAAACATCTCCTTCTATAGCTCCATCTTTATCTCCTTCTGCTCCCAATATTTCAAATAGCACAGATTCCCATATTATGACCAATGGATCCTCCAATCACAACCACAGCAATCATGCTGGGGCGACATCAACATGATGTAATGTAAAATAAAACAAATAGTTTTAAAAAAAGTGAAGCAAACCGGTCGCAGAATAACTGTGAGTTTTATCGCCTAATTAAAAAAAGAGAAGTTGTTGGAATACATAATTAACAAAATCTTTAATTACTAACCCCATGTTTATGACTGAATTAATGAATCATTAAATATTTTATCTAGCTTAACACTATCCAATTAACCAGCTGTATGATGATGGTTGTTTTTTTACCATCGAAGCCATTGATTCTCAAAATCATGTATTAATGAAGCCTTACACACATTAGATACAAAACTTATCGTATTTACTTAAGTTTCCTTGAGTTATTTATGTAGTTTTCAATTCTTAACCTAAACCTGTGATATGTACTTTTTATCAACTTTCATTTGATCTTCCTTATGGTACATGAGACTAGTATTCATGATGCCATGATATGATTTCATTGCGTTGCACATTGCACATATAAATATTAGAACGGAGTTAAACTATGCCTACTGTGCCTATTATTATCACCATCCCGGTAATTAATTTTGTCAAACCTTTAACCTTAAAATATCATTAAATATAAAATATTATAATAATCCTGAAATAATGATGGTGAAGGCTGCCATCTTTGAATTAAATAACAAAATGTCGACTGATTTTGTGTATTTTTTGCAAATAAATTGCGATAGTGCATGTAATTTGTCTATAAACTAGTATCATTTAAAACATCCCAATCCGTTTCAATGTTGTCATTTCTGGAACAATAAACTCATCATACTCAACTATTTCACTAACTATAGTGAAGCTATAGATAAAGTTCGTATGTCATATGAGCTATCCCGTCCGACGTAGGCAAGCAAATACACCAAAAGCAATTTAGATCTCCGGCAAAAATTTTCACGGTAGAAAAGGACATCTATCCTTGAAATTCTGACACATAATGGTTACAAACAAAGAAAAAGAGAACTTGAAGCACCATTCGTATATCCCCCGAGTATCATAGAGCAATAGATTTATGCTAAAAATGCGGGACTGGGATTTCATAATTGATAATTCATAGAAATGATTGATTGAATAGATTGAATAATAAAATTGCCTTGGTTTTATAAGGCACACGTTAAGTTAAAGCATTTTATTATATTATTTCGTAATATGTTATACAGTGAAATCTGTTAAGGAAAAATTTAAAAATTTCTCATACGATTCTTCAGGTGATCTACTTAAAATCTGCATTTATAGTTACTGTCGTAGTGAGCCAATCATTTTCTTTTTTGTTGCCTGCTTTTAAGAAAAAAATTTAGGATTTAAAAATGTCTTCGCGACTTTTTGGGTTGAAGTGCACTTCGGTAGCACTTAATGAATGCTGTGGCTGTAAAATTGGCTCAAAAATACCTGGATTTCAGCAACTAGGTGAGTACTACACTGTGTGTCTCCCAGTCCCAGCCAGTGCAGATTCGCAAACACATTAGGGGTACACCTGAAGCCTTGTATTTTCGTAGATTTCTACATGGCGTACACATCCCAGCCAATCGGATCAGTAGGTAGAGGTGGTAATCTTCTCTAATTGCCTGGGAGATGTACGCCATGTAGAAATCTACGATAGTACAGGGCTTCAGGTGTACCCCTATTTTCTTTATTATACTAAAAATAAAAGACTAGTTTGCGGCGCTTTTTCAGATTTATTTAATCGAAGCTTGGGGACATCATCCACTGATTATGGAAAACGGAATTTCAAGAAATTTGATCTTGGAAATAAACGCGGCACGAAAATCTTCAAAGAGCGAAGGGCCAGAGGAGATTATCCAGACATTGCCATTGAAAGTGAGTCAACTGCACTACTTCTTGGGTAAATCCGTAAATCATTGTTATATTATGAGTATTATTAATTTTATCTCTTTAAATAGCTAAAGTGCAGCCTACGGGGTACATGTATGGAAATCAGTTTGTCCATGTTCCGGAAATGGTGCCCGAATTTATTGTTCCTGATTTAAACGACTGTGAGGTACTTGGTACTTTCCTCATAATGTACTTGCACTACACAGCCGTTATTGAAACTTTGCATACTTATTTAATTTTAATTTTTTTGTGTGAATATAGTTGAAACCTTATGTTTCATACCGAGCCAAAGATGTCTATCAAACGGAATTTACGCCACAAGATCTTTTTGATGCAGTATATAAAGGAAAAATTGAAGCTGATTTCAGGTAGGACTGCCGGCTTTTACCAATTTGCAGGATTCAATCAGTATTTAAAACTACATTTCTAAGGATAATTTTGTATTCTAGAAATGGAAAACTAGATGACAATGGCAACTCATTAAAACCAAGCGATGAAGAAGTTTTAAGTAAAGATGAGGCCTGGATACGAGCAAGAAAAACAGGGAGTGATATATTTAGTGAACGAATTCCCAAATTTTGGGAGTTTCTGAACTTAAAGAACAAATGAGTCAAGTTAGAACAGTCAGTAAGGTAAAATAGATTGTTACGCTCGTTTTTTATTCTCACTTGAAATAGATTTGTTGTAGCTGGCTGGCTGCAAATGGATGAATGGGATAAATAAAAACACAAATATGACAGCATTGTGTTCAGCACGTTTCTAGTAACAGCGCTCTTTATTATCTTCTCATCACAGACTATCGTATTATGTAACTCGTGAGTTTACATTGACGTACATGAATTCCATGAAAAGTATATTCATTTCAAGTAATGTCAATGAAATGCATTCAACTTGACTTAAAGCATAATAATGTTGTATTCAGAATTGACTCGAACTTTACACATGTTTGTTTTGATATTTGGTTTGGAATCATGACTCTTGCCTAAGGGTCAAAGTCTAGAACACCAATAATGTTTTGTTTTATTACTACCTAAAATTACTGACGTGCAAAAAACAATCCATAAGCAAAATGTATTCTTATTCTAACGCTATGTCACAGTTTTCATGTTTAAACTAGACACGTATGGCAATTGGATGGCACAAAAATTAAATAGCAACTGAATGCTGAGTTTGAAAATCCAAGCTGTGCACGACAATAATAAGCATAGTAAGCATCTTCTTCTTCATGAAAAATCAAAATTGTATAGTCTAAAACGAAAATGCGTATCGATCTATCTATTAAATCATCAGATCCGTTTGCCAGCAACAGCTCTGATATAAAAAATCTACACCTACACTAATGAATTATACATTGTTACAGAGCGAAAAACCTACGCCTGTTGTTCCTATTCATACTATAATATTAATTTCAGTACTCAAAATTTATTCTACTCTGGTCAGTCATAGATGAGCTCGGAAAACAATTTACCGAGTAAATCCAAAATATAAGAGAAAATTGAACGTGTAAAATAAACATTAGAAAGTAATAACAAATAAAACTAAATCTTTTGCATGTGATGATCATTTCAAAGGTATACCCAGGGTCATTACATATAAATGAGAGTGAACGCTAAACATGAATACTAGAGTGATCACAACTTCTGCCCATTCTCAATGAAACTAGAAAACTGGATATGCTGTGTATTTTTTCTCTCAATCAGATTTAACCTGATTTAAAATTACAAATTAACTGACTTAGGTGTAGGTAGCAATTAAGGAGACGAATACGTTGAACAGTGATTTTACGACTAGAGTATTGATTGTTTCCAACTGATTTACAGTTGTCACATTTACATTTTACTTGGTTTCCGGTTAGACAGACAGTTTAAGTGTTCAAGTATTAAAAACAACCATCTGCATTTGAATACTTTCTCCTATTAGAAAACAACATTCACCAAGCTATTGCTTTTTGTGTGATTTTTTTGTTATTGTAAACCATGTACATAATAACGAGCTAAACTAATAATTTCTTGCAAATTCTTATCTTCTTGCGTTAAACGAGTAGTGACTATCTGCCATTAAAACTTGATGGACAGTTAAAAATTTGTGAAAATTTAACTGCTAACTATTTAACATTATTTGAACGTAGAACGTTGTAATATAATTTGTTAACTGCAGGATTTTTGAAACAGACATATAGTGAATACAGGAACATTTTAAATGCAAAATTAGATAAATGCTATGCATAAAAAAAGAAACAAACTCATAACGTGAATATGATGGCATGTAAAGTAGCTACTGTCCATTTCAGAGTAAAAGGCATGCAGTTGCCCTGTGTTATTTGGCTATCCAGGTTAAATGGCCCAATACTGGAAATTAAACTGTAGATTTCAAAAATGTTAAGCTAACAAGATCTATATTTTCTACTTTTCAGTTCATTTTTTATAATTTACAACTTAAATTTCTGTGAAGTACGTTTTTCAAGTGTCTGAACTTGATGTAATGCAGTATTTGAGGAGGTGCTTAAGACGCCACCATCACCGCCTCAAAACTTTTAAAAACTTTGAACCATCCCGTCCATAAAAAAAGAATTTTGAGCATCTCAAATACTGCGGACAGATTTAACCATCTGGGGAAATGTTGAAATCGCCACAACCGCCACCATCACCGCAACCACCTCCAAACCGTAAAAAAATTATTAAGAATCCCGTCCTCAGTACAGACAGAGTCAGTAAAACGGATCGTGGGGGGACTCCCAAATAAATAGTACAATCCCTCCAATACTGCAATCTGTCCAAACTTGAAGTTGACTTTAAGTCAAACAAAATTCCCAAAATCTTTAAAATTAACTTGTGCTAAAGTTTCCGCCCTATAGTAGCTGCGTGCAAGTTTTTTTTGAAATGGACAGTAGTATTTCATTTCGGGGAAAATAAGTACAAGAATAACCCCTTTTTTTTTTAGCAATTCCTACGGTTACGTTTGTAGTTAAGAAAAGCAGAATAAAACATAATAAATTATGTTTTAATGTATCTTCAAATTCCATGCAAAATACCAAGTACTCACTGGAGCGGCATATATTTGATCTGCTAATTAGTTGTACTCTGCATCTTTTGTTTCTCTATTGTGAACAACGTGCATATTCAACTTGTGGTAAACAGTTGACCAACTGCATCATATATCATCAACATTGCGCAATGATCAAATTACAAATTTTATTGCTTCAGTGAAAACCCCAAGCATTCGGACCTCTAATTCACTTATATTTTTAAATTCATGTTCATCCCACTTTTTTTTTACCTAACCCATGCATGCTGTATTGTATTAATGCAAGATGTAGCTATCGTACTAAATAACCCAATGCATAGACGAATTAGTAACAGTACAGAATAACAAACTCATGAACGCCTAAAAAATAACTCATTTCAATTAACAAACAACAATCTGTAAATTCAGAATATAAAACAGAAAAGTTTCAATAATAACGATATCGAAGAAAAGGAAAATCTAACGATAATTTTAATCAACAAATCCATTTGAAACTTGACATGAAAGATTGAAAAATCTATGCGAATTAGGTAAACCCAGGACCACATTTCCTAATTCAATGTACACATTCATCTCTCTGTTTATAATTAGTGCCTACTTGAATTTATAAATCGCATGCTCCTTTTCATGTCATGACTTAATATTGTCACTAACATAAACGTTGGCTGTCAGTGTTAACCTCTGTCAACACAGATTTCTCGGCATTATTCACTTACTTACTTGCAAGATCTATGAATCCACTGCACTGCAACCAATGCCGAATGCCGATAGGAAAATAAAACATTATTTCATTTCACTAAAACTTACTATCTACCCACACGTACCTACTAAACTAACCAACTAATACTTTATGTTTTAATGATGATGGTTTTTAGTTTGAGCTTTCAACAACCCACCAGTTCAGCTTCTAGTCCGTTCCAGAAGTATCCATGTTTTCTTGACTAGGTGAGGAAGGTTTCTGCTGGGATACCTGAGTGTTTGGAGTTTCTATAGGAACTGGTTGTTGCTGTGGGGACTCCCAATTCGAAGCAGTGGTCGTCGTAGCAGTGGAGTTCACTGTACCACCAGCACCACTACTACAAAAAGGAATGGGAGAAGTCTGAAGTCGACTCATGTGTTGTAAGAGGGGACTCAGCCTGAGTGAGGAGTTTGAGTCAGTCAGTTTGCAGTCACCCATCGTCACCGGCAGATTTTGCCATACATTGCTTCCTTCAATTTGCTGTGGCCACGGACTGCTGTTCCCACTGCTACTTGCACTCGTTCCCAAGAACTGGGCAGACAATGGTCGTCCTCCGAGTATACTGCTGGTGGTCACGGCGCACACTTCATCTTCCTCTTCATCCTCATCTTCTTCTGCGTGTGCATGGAGACGACTCTCTTCCTCTGTGATGGGTTGGAAGACGGATGGGTCTAAACCAAGTGTAATACCCTGTTGTTGGTTACCAAAAACTTGATCCAAAGGTGGAAGCACGGGCTGTTGCTGAGCTAGTTTGTACGACTGTTGTCTCAGGACTGCCTTCCGAGCGTGAGCACTAGCAGCTTCACTCAGAGCCGTTAAATCTGGGTAGAATAGTTCAAATTTTTCATTAATTTTATTTTAAATCCGAGTAAACCATACACATGCAGCAAAAAAATACAAAAAAAGGGCTTCAAATATTGCTTGATAATGACAACTAAAACATAGCATTTACGTTTGTATATAGGGTATATAGTTTCTTACGTTGCCCCAAATATAATCAAACAAGATGGAAGTCGGAAAGTAGTCGTTTAAACGTATGTCCGAGTGCGCGAACAGACTGTTTCGTTTCTTAAAAATAAAGAAAAAAAGCCATCAAAAATACAATACCTGGTGGATCCACCACACCTGTTCGTCTTTGCAATCTCAACGCCATGAGCTGTCTATGCAGTTGAGTGGAGGTAGTGATTGGCTGAGCATTACCATCATGAGCACCCCAAGCTTGTCCAAACGTACTCGTCCCAGGATCCCTTGCACACCATGAATTGTCAGGTAATAGTCTCCAAGTGTCCGGAAGACTAGGCCGTTTTGCTGGTGAACAAAGGAGATTCAACGGATGCTCTGGGTTTGGAGACTGACCAACGCATTCTTCTTCACCGAGCATTTCCCTATCTTCAGAGCTAGATTGATTGTCTTCATTTCCTGCTAATGCTGCAACCCCACCTGCTCGGGCTCCCTCAAGTTTGTTTGAAAATGGTGTCGTCTTTCGTCCACCAACCAAACCGTCTGATGCTCTGCGTCCTAGGCGGAATTCCGACGGTGAGCCTAAAGTTCAAATATACTTTTAGTAAAATAACAGCATGATAAATGGTAGAAAAATCAACAGTGAGCTGTTTTTTGCATATCCATATCGTCATCAAGACAGAATGTTATGAAAAGACATACACCATGCACAATATGTACAAGGTGAACTTATGAGAAAAATATACAAGCTGCCGCATACGGGGAAATCCGTACTTCATTTTTTTAAGCATCAGAAAACTGAACTAAACTTTCACTGTGTGGGTTATTTGATTTAATAGTCGGTTTTGAGCCTTGAATTAGATTGCGTGAATGCGCAAAATATCCCTAAAAGCATCCTTAGCATTCAAGCAGCATATTTATTTTGCTACCTGGAGGATGATTTGGTGGAACCCAAAGTCGATCCACGGTCAAACAAGGCCCAGGAGAAAGAGGACTTTCCGGCTCTGCTATAGAAGAGCGGTGAAGTTCATCCCCACCATGGTTAACTGGTGGAGCTGTACATGACGGCAAAGAAGCAGCCAAACCCCCAGGTTCCCAAGCACTATCCCAACTACTGAGCGTTGTTCCACTCCCACTCACACTTTCTCTGGGCGATCCCGAAGCCTAAAAGAAAGCGGAGAAAGCAGAGATGAGAATAGGTGAGTAAAGAAACAACACAACAATATACCAGCATAGAAACACATATTATAAGCATCGAATTAATTCAGTTGAAAACTTAAATGATTGAAAACACAACAAATATTTCGTTTTAAATATATTATATTGTGAAGTCAACGCATTACTAGCTTTTGCTACCTACTCATGGTAAGAGTTTATACAAGGAACTGTATATTAACAAGTGACTACAGTAAATCAAACTGTATATTGTCTCACGTATGTTAGTACGTACAGTAAGTAGTAGCACATCACACGTTTAGTTTCAATATCAAAAAGAAATACGCTTAATTGAAAACTCAACACAAATCTTCTACAACTACTAAAAATAAAACTTCCCGAAAACGAAATAATGTATTGTATTTACCTGAGACATGTCTGGGCTCATAAGAACACTGGATCCCGTGCTACCTCTAGCAGGCCATTTCCAATCAGTTCTGGACCGGCCAGATGTGGCAGAATAGTGACCACCAAGTATACCAGAACTAGCTGTACTGCCATGACCAACGGAGCCATTAGGATCTGGATCCCATGAGCTATCCATATCAGCCACACCTTCGTCCACTGAACTAGTTGCGGAAGGGTTTCCTTGAGAGTTGCGACCTGCTTTCCATAATACTGAACGGTCATGAGATGATGGCCCACCTAAAAGAATAAACAAAAATCGTAAACTCATGAGCTTATTCACACACGCTACACGCATCAATGAGTCGTGCCTCGTGCCCAAAAAAACTGCACAAAAAGTAAAATTCACATGACAGTAGTGTTCATTTATTCAGAACATACCGGGAATTTTAGGTAGTTGAGTCACAGGTTGGGGTTGCATTGGGTGCATTTCAGAACTCGGACCAGGAACCATTTTTCGCATAGCATGTTCGGCAATGGTACTTGGACGCCGGGGTGTTCTTCGACAGGTACTAGAGTCAGTAGAGAGCATTCGAACAGCTGCAGGAGGACCACTGCCAGGAGATCCTCCATATCTATGGCTGCCCGGTCTATGTTGCCGTAGTCTTTCCAATAACAGGTAGTAAATTGCTGCATGATGATCGTAACTTTGCTGACGCAATGACTACAATAAGAGCAGAAAGTTTTCTCATTACAGCCAATCCGAACATTTGTGTCAGAAAGATGAGTTAACCGAAGAACAATGGAACATACTAAAGCTTAAATAAAGACACGAAGTATTAAATACCTCTCGGGTACGGGAAGAGTCAATTCCAAGGCTAGCCATCAGTCTAAGGATTTGCTCATTGGCTTCAGAAGGAGGGTCTGGAATCAGACTAGGGTCTAAGTATTGCTTATGACTAGGATTTGGGGTTGTCGGGGGTGGGTGACCAGGGGCTGGAAGAAGTCGGGGTGGACCATCGGCTTGCATCCAACGATGACGCTTCACTTGATCAATACTGTATCGACGAGTTGGATCCCTCACCAACATTTTTCGAATCAGAGATTCACATTCTATGGAAATACATTTGCATGCGTAAAGTTGGATCCAACAACCACATTCCACTAATACTATTCATAATATGCCTGAAAGTTATTGTTTAAAATACACTACTGTGGGTTATCAAAATTTGTTATTATTATAATAAAACTTTGCATTATTTAGTTAAAACACATAAGTGTCATGTAAAATTCTATATTGCATAGTAAAGTCTGTATTTATAGCCATATAAATAATACCAGCAAGTAGTATCAGGGTATGCAGTTTTACATTTTTATTTTATAACAGTAAGGCGAGGAATAATTGGCAATCTTTTCATAGCTTATACTCCTTGATTAGAAGCTTTTGAGAGCTAGCCATGAGGTTCTGTAAGTGGATGACATAGCTTTAAAATGAAAAATAGCTTTAAATAATTTTGAAGAGTGCCTACAACAGTCCCTGAAAATATTGAATCCCAGCGCTCAAGTTTACATATGCCACAACGGATGAAACGGGCAATGCAGCAGGGGTGCAGGATGTTAAAAAGACATTTCTTGATGCTGCTAGAGTTAGCAGCCTCATGGGGATAGTATATTTTTGGGGGTTTTTATTGAACTTCTCAAAGGTGTATTTACTCTACATTAAAATGAATATTCATAATGCTGAATGAAGGTTATTTGATATAAATAATAGTCTATACCTGCACTCATGAAATAAGGAACTCGGTAACGGGCTGAAAGAACTCTATCGCGAAGAGCTGGCAATGTTGCAGCATCAAATGGAAGTGCACCACAGACAAGAACGTACAAAACGACTCCAAGGCTCTGTACAAATAGATACAATTGGTTGACATTATTTAGATGTTCAGATTATTTGTTACTTTATTCAAGTGACAAGCTTTCCAACAGTTACTCTGTTCTTCTTCAGGTCAATACAAATTTTTTTTTCAAAAAATAGCTAAATAAATACAAATTCAAAAAAAACCTCAAGCATAGACTATTAGATCCTTTCGTTTGCGTGCTCACGTAAGCAATTCTACCCTTAGACACAGCAAATTAGCCAGGTTTGTCACCTTTTATCAGTTTAATTGCTTCTAATTTGATTAAAATCGTATTTCAAAGCAAAGCAAGTTCTCCAGCACTCTAACTTTTAGCTGCAAAAATATGGAATCAGTTTTGGCAAGCACCATTTGCTAAAGATAGGGACGGCGCGTATTTTAATTAAATATACTCAAACTCAGTCAAAGTAAAATCTCCGACTTCTCTTTACGTAATTGCTTGACAGATGTATAGTTGAGTGACAATGATTTTGCAGCGATGTGTAACGCAAAGTACAAGAAGCAATCATATTCTACTTTATATAATTAAACACTTTGTCATTCCATTTTTCAAATCACCGCTAATACATAGAACAGCCCAATGCGTCCTTGACATTCAGGCATAAGCAATTTCATCTTATTCAATAGTGAGAGTGAGGGCAAAAAAAACTGGGAAATATCATACCCAGATATCAACTTCAGGTCCTGGATATTGGCGACCTTCGAAAACTTCTGGTGCTGCATATGGTGGGCTACCACACCAAGTTGATAACATGGACTCCTGAGACCACCATGTACTAAATCCGAAATCTGCTAATTTAATACTCCCCTCTGCATCTAATAGCAAGTTTTCAGCCTGCATAAAAACGAAGCAAATTGCATTAAAGTTGATTTAGAATGCTATAAGAAAACAAAGTTGTTGTTATTATTTAAAATGCCCATCTTCACAGCTCCATAATTTACTATTTTCGTTACCTTTAAATCTCTATGCACAATGCCTTTTTTATGACAGTAATCAACAGCTGAGACCACCTGCCAATAAATCCTCCTTGCAGCAGGTTCGGGAAGCCTTCCATGCCTTGCAATGTGCTCTGAAAAAAGAAAGTGTTCAGTTCAAGTTCACTTCATTTTGTGTCATATATCAGTATTTCACTAACGAAAAATAATTTTGCAAGGCAAACTATGAAAAAAAATCAACTGAATAGGCACGGTGCCTAAATAATGTGACCTTCTTCACCACATAAATAAATAATCTTATAAATATATCTTGCAATAAATGCTTTGGTATGCCATACAAACACTCTTGAGCCCCAAAGCATCGTCCATATTTGCGAAATGACGCACGCTAGCAAAGCCTGGGCGAAAGAAACGATTCATTGATCATCATCATCAGGAGCAAAAGAATGAGAAGGACGTTTAAGTTCATGGTACGTGGTGGAAGAGAAAGTAGAGTAGACAGAAACCGAAAACGCAATTCCATATAGAAGCCTAGCACTGCATACAGATAGACATAGGAGCTGGAGCTACTAATAAAAAACTTTTTGCAGCCCACGTAACAGCAGCTGGCTCATGCATGCCTGGTTTAATAGATACCATGGCCAAAAGCAATGAGCACCCAAAAAAAACAGGGATAAGGTTGAAAACAGGACCATTCACATTTATGCATGGGAGAGTGAGTGGGTTTTAGAATGCTGTCGTCATTCATAAAGCCTTTCCTTATGAATAGATGGATAGTACAGCGATACTGTATTGTCACTGTCTGCAGTGTTATTATGATTTGTCAAGAAACAACTTGTCTCTCTTGCTTGTTAAAAAACTACGCTGTTTCCGAAAAACTGTGCTTGTCACTGTGAATATTTTCCACCCAAAATTGGCAAGATCAATTGGATATGGGTAGCTACAATGGCTGGAAAAAGCAAAGGAAAAATGCTTAGCCCTGAAATCAACTAATACTGATTTTTGAACAGATGACATTATAATACGCATGGATATTAGATTTCCCTTTCACTTTGTACATGCTAAACTATGGCATTTGGTGCGTATCGTGCATACAGATGAATGGAAAGTTTCCAAGTAATACTATTGGATAAAATATACGTAAAAAATTTGATTGATTACCCTGTCACCACTAGTGAAGCCTAGTAAGGGTCAAAGGTGAGGCTCAAACATGGTTGAGAGTGACATGAAATATTCCCTAGTTAGAAACAGTGTGATG
>Ga0210040_10003993_pt1 | contig 19535 bp, 17 predicted proteins | sample CryGeyCG12114_NA_FD_185462 | JGI IMG/M metagenome (GOLD analysis project Ga0210040, IMG submission 185462) | Groundwater microbial communities from aquifer - Crystal Geyser CG19_WC_8/21/14_NA (SPAdes) (version 2) | ecosystem: Environmental > Aquatic > Deep subsurface > Groundwater | place: USA...
GCTTGGAATCGGCACCTATAGGTTTGCAAGGAGCATCAACGAGTTGACCTTGCATCCTCGACCCGCTTCCCCTGGTTCAGAGAACGACGTCGAAACCTGTCACCCCCCTGTTCAGTTGTCCCCGGCGGCGGTGCTCGCGCCCCGCCGTCGGTCCAGCCGGTGACCGGTCTCCCGGCGCCCGCTGGGCACCACCGACTGTACTGCGGTGAACCGCCTCCGGTCACCCCGTGTTCCCCCGTCGCGCGTGGGGGACCACCGTCCGCGGGCCACCCGCACGCGGGTCAACCCCGCGGCCCGGCGCCGCCGGCCGGGGCCGAGGTGCCCGGCTCCAGGGGCGGACGTGAGGGCCGGCGGACGGGCGCGCCCGGGACCGCTCAGGCGGGGACGAGCTCGCGCTCGACGAGGGGGCGGACCTCGGTGCCGAGGAGCTCGATGGCCCGCAGGACCTCCTCGTGCGGCAGCGTGCCCACGCTCACGTGCAGCAGGAAGCGCGTGATGCCCAGGTCGCGGCGCATCGCCAGGACCTTGTCCGCGACCGCCCGCGGGTCGCCCAGGACGAGCGAGCCCTCCGGCGCGCGCATCTCGTCGAAGCTCCGGCGGGTCATGGCGCCCCAGCCGCGCTCGCGGCCGATCTGGGACATCGCCGTCGCGTACGACGGGTAGTAGGCGTCCGCGGCGGACGCCGTGCTCTCCCCCACGAAGCCGTGCGCGTGCACGGCGACCGGCAGCGGGTCGTGCCCCGCCTCGGCGACGGCGCGGCGGTGCAGGTCGGCCAGCGGGGCGAAGCGGGCCGGCTGCCCGCCGATGATGGCCAGGGCCATGGGCAGCCCCAGCAGCCCGGCGCGCACGACGGACTGCGGGTTGCCGCCGACGCCCACCCACACGGGCAGGTCGTGGCCCTCGGTGCGGGGGTGCACCTCCGCGTCGCGCAGCGCGGGACGGTGCTCGCCGGACCACGTGACCCGGCCCCCGGTGCCCGCCGCGTCCCGGATGGCGAGGAGCAGCTCGAGCTTCTCGGCGAACAGCTCGTCGTAGTCCCCCAGGTCGTACCCGAAGAGGGGGAAGGACTCGATGAAGGAGCCGCGCCCGGCGATCACCTCGGCGCGCCCCTGCGAGAGGAGGTCGAGCGTCGCGAAGTCCTGGTAGACCCGCACGGGGTCGTCGGAGGACAGCACCGTCACGGCGCTGGTGAGGTGGATCCGGGACGTCTTGGCCGCCGCGGCGGCGAGGACGACGGCCGGTGACGACGCCGCGAAGTCGGCCCGGTGGTGCTCGCCGACGCCGTACACGTCCAGGCCCACCTGCTCCGCGAGCTCCACCTCGGCGACGACCTGGCGCAGGCGCTCGCCGTGGGAGAGCAGGTGCCCGGTGCGGGGGTCCGGGTAGGTCTCGGCGAAGGTGGTGATGCCCAGCTCCAGGGCCGGACCGCCTGCCGCGGTGCTCGCGCTCATGGTCTCCTCGTCGACGTGCTCTCGGTCGTGCCCCGCTCCGCCACCGGGCGCGGGAGGACGCTCACTCCCCCTGGCGCACGCGCAGCGAGATCGCCCGCTGGGCCTCGCGGGTGTCCTGCCGCTCGCGCAGCGTCTGCCGCTTGTCCCAGTTCTTCTTGCCCTGGGCGAGCGCGATCTCGACCTTCGCGCGGCCGCCGGTGAAGTAGAGCTGCAGCGGCACGACGGTCATGCCGCCCTCGCGGATCTCGGCGCCCATCTTCTCGATCTCCAGCTTGTGCAGCAGGAGCTTGCGGCGCCGCCGCACGGGGTGGTTCGTCCAGGTCCCCTCGGTGTACTCGGGGATGTGCACCGCCTCGAGCCACGCCTCGCCGCGGTCGACCGAGACGAACCCGTCGACGAGCGAGGCGCGCCCGGCCCGCAGCGACTTCACCTCGGTGCCCGAGAGCACGAGCCCCGCCTCCCAGGTGTCGGAGAGGGTGTAGTCGTGCCGGGCGCGGCGGTTCGTCGCGACGACGAGGCGCCCGTCGTCGCCCCGGCCGCCCTTCTTCTGCGCGGTCTTGTGCCCTGCCCTCGCCACGGCGGGACCTCCTCCTCTGCGGTCCGGGGACGCCGGCGCCCCCGGACGGACGACCGCCGGCGGCCCGGGACGGACCGCCGGCGGCTCGGCGTCTGGCTGGTGAGTCTAGGAGGCCCGTCGCGCCGGGACCGGGACGGGGCGAGCGGTCAGACCCAGCCCATCGGGTCGACGGGCGAGCCGTCGACGCGGACCTCGAAGTGCAGGTGGCACCCGGTGGAGCCGCCCGTCGTCCCCTCGTAGCCGATGACGTCACCGCGGGACACCGAGCCGGACGTCACGGCGAAGCTCTGCAGGTGCGCGTAGGCCGTCGCCACCGGCTGGCCGTCGAGGACGCCGTGGTTGAGCACGATGATGTTGCCGTAGCTGCCGTTGTAGCTGGCCGACACCACCGAGCCGTCCTCGGCCGCGAGGATCGGTGACCCGCAGCCGGAGACGATGTCGACGCCGTTGTGCATGCGCATGTAGCCCTTGATGGGGTGCATGCGCATGCCGAAGGGCGAGGTGATCCGGCCCTGGGGGCGCGCCAGCGTGCCGCCGCTGTCGCGTGCGGTGCTGCGGCTCACGGCCGAGGGAGCGGACGACGAGCGAGCGCTCGCACCGGACGACGAGGAGCTCCCGGCCGCGGCGGCCTGGGCGGCCGCCTGCTCGGCCGCCGCGCGGGCCGCCTCCTTGCGGCGCTCCTCCTCGGCGATGGAGCGCAGCTGCGCGCCGAGGGAGTCCGACTCGGACTGCAGCTGCTGCAGCCGCGCCTCCTCCTCGGCCTGCCGCGCCTCGATCGTGGAGACCGCCTGCTGCTGACGGGCGACGAGCGCCTCCACCTCGGCCTGCCGCTGCGCAGCGGCCTGGGCGGCCTCGGTGGCCATCGCCAGCTGGGCCTCGGCCTCGGCCTTGAGGCCCGCCACCTGCTCGCGGACGGCCACGAGGCGCGTGGTGGCGCTCTGGCGCACCGCCTCGTCGGAGCTCAGGGCCGCGAGCACGTCGGCCTCGGCGGCCGACAGGCCCGAGACGGCGGCCGTCGAGGAGGCGAAGTCGTCGGGGTCGTTCGCCCCCATCGCGAGCGAGAGGCCCTTGGGCACCCCGCTGCTGCGGTAGGAGGACGCCGCGATGTTGCCGAGGGAGCTCTTCGACTCGGTCATGGCGGCCTCGGTCTCGTGGACCGCCTGCTCGGCCGCCGTCTGCGCCTTCTCCGACGCCGTCAGCCGCTGGGCCAGGTCGTCCGCGGCCGCCTGGGCCCGCGCCTGCACCTCGCGCGCCAGCTCGGCCGCCTTCTGGGCCCCCGGCAGCTGCTCCTGCACCGCGGCGTACTCCGCGTAGGCCGCGGTGAGCTCGGCCGAGGTGCCGACGAGGTCGCCCTGCAGGGCCGCCAGGGAGGAGTCGACGGCCTGCTTCTCCGCACGGGCGTCGTCGCCCGGCGCCGCCAGGGCCGCCCCTCCGCCCGGCACGAGGGCGACGGCCACGGCGAGGCCGAGGGCCGCCACCACGGGGCGGACGAGGCAGCTAGGGCGCAGGAGCGCCGACGGCGTGGAGGAGCTCATCGAGTCAGACCTTCAGGTAGCGGGACAGGGACACGAGCGACGCGACGCTCGCCAGGACGATGCCGCCCACGAAGAGCCACGGGATCGTGGCCCAGACGTCGGTCGCGGTGATGTAGTCGAACGCGGGCACCTGCTGGGCCAGCCAGCCGGTGACGCCCCGGTCGACCGCGAGCAGCAGCACCCCACCCGCCAGTGCCGCCCCGAGGCAGACGGCGATCACGCCCTCCAGCAGGAAGGGGAGCTGGAGGAAGGTGCTGGAGGCGCCCACGAGCCTCATGATGCCCGTCTCGCGCCTGCGGTTGAAGGCCGCGAGCCGGATGGTGGTGCCGATCAGGAGGACCGCCGCCACGAGCATGACACCCGCGAGGGCGAGAGATCCAGCCGTGGCGGCGTTGAGGACGTCGAAGAAGGGCTCGAGGACCTCGCGCTGGTCGACGACCTCCTCGACCCCCGGGCTGCCCTGGAAGCTCTCGCTGATCACCCCGAACCGCTCGGGGTCGACCAGCCCGACGCGGAAGGACTCGGGCAGCTGGTCGGGCGTGACGGACGCGCTCAGCTGCTCGTCCTGCGCCCGGAACTGCTCGTACGCCTCGTCGCTCGTCTCGAACTGCACCTCCGAGACCAGGTCCGACAGCGGCGCGGACGTCAGCGCCGCCTCGATGGCCGCCTTGTCGTCGTCGCTGGCCGCGCCCGAGCAGCTCGCGGACAGGCTGTCCTGCGTGCACAGGAAGATGGCCACCTGCACGCGGTCGTACCAGTCGCCCTTCATCGTCGACACCTGCTGCTGCATGAGCGCGCCGGCGCCGACGAAGGTCAGCGACACGAAGGTGACGAGGACCACGGAGATCGTCATGGCGAGGTTGCGCCGGAGCCCGATGCCGATCTCGGAGAGGACGAACTGGAACCTCATCGCGGCCCACCGCCCTGCCCGGGGACGGTGTCCACCGAGACCGCGCCGCGGTGGTCCACGGACAGGCCCGGCGGGGGGACGACCGGGACGGCACCGGTGACGTAGCCGCCCTGGTGCTCGTCGCGGACGACGCGGCCGTCGACGAGCTCGACCACGCGCTTGCGCATGCTGTCGACGATGTCGTCGTCGTGGGTGGCCATGACGACCGTCGTACCGCGCCCGTTGATGCGCTCGAGCAGCCGCGTGATGCCCAGGCTCGTGGTCGGGTCGAGGTTCCCGGTCGGCTCGTCGGCCAGCAGGATGGCGGGGCTGTTGACGATGGCGCGGGCGATGGCCACGCGCTGCTGCTCCCCGCCGGAGAGCTCGTGCGGGAGCCGCTCGCCCTTGCCCTCGAGCCCGACGAGCTCGAGCACCTCGGGGACGGCCGCGGCGATCGAGGCCCGGGAGCGACCGATGACCTGCAGGGCGAACGCGACGTTCTGGAAGACCGTCTTGCCCGGCAGCAGCCGGAAGTCCTGGAAGACGACGCCGATCTGGCGGCGCAGGTGCGGCACCTTCCAGCTCGAGAGCCGGCGCAGGTCCTTGCCGGCCACCTGGACGGCGCCCGAGGTGGCGTCGTCCTCCTTGAGCACCAGGCGCAGGAAGGTCGACTTGCCGGAGCCCGAGGCGCCCACGAGGAAGACGAACTCACCGCGCGCGACCTCGAGGTCGATGCCGTCGAGGGCCGGCCGCGCGGTGCGGTCGTACGTCTTCGTGACGTCGTCGAAGCGGATCACTGCACGTCCTGCGGGGCCGGGTCTCGGGGTCTGGGGTCCTGCGCGGGGCGGGTGGCGACGCGGCTCTCCGGGACGGCGGTCCCCCGCCGTCCTGCTCGAGCCGCCTGCGCGCCGGACGCGCAGCTCCCTGGCCGTGACCGACCATACGTCCTGCACACCGCAACCCGAAACGCCCTCCACAGCACGTCACGATCTGTCAACGATCGCCACGGCCCCGGTGGGGCGCGGTGGGCGTCGGCGACCAGCCCCGTGCGCGGCCCGGTGCGCCGTCGCGAACGCGCCTCAGGCCGGGGTGCGCTCGCCCTGCCTGCGCCAGCGGATGCCCGACTCCAGGAAGCCGTCGATGTCGCCGTCGAAGACCGAGGAGGTGTTGCCGACCTCGTGCTCGGTCCGCAGGTCCTTGACCATCTGGTAGGGGTGCAGGACGTAGGAGCGCATCTGGTTGCCCCAGCTGCCCGAGTCGGCGCCCTTGAGCGCGTCCAGCTCGGCCTGGCGCTCGGCGCGCGCCCGCTCGAGGAGGCGGGCCTGCAGCACGCGCAGCGCCGCCGCCTTGTTCTGCAGCTGGCTCTTCTCGTTCTGGCAGGAGACGACCACCCCGGTGGGCAGGTGCGTCAGCCGCACCGCCGAGTCGGTCGTGTTGACGCTCTGGCCGCCGGGGCCGGAGGAGCGGAAGACGTCGACCCGCAGGTCGTTCTCCGGGATCTCCACGGCGTCGGTCTCCGCGACGACGGGCAGCACCTCCACCCCGGCGAAGGACGTCTGGCGACGCCCCTGGTTGTCGAAGGGCGAGATGCGCACGAGCCGGTGGGTGCCCTGCTCCACCGACAGCGTCCCGTACGCGTAGGGCGCCGAGACCTTGAAGGTGGCCGACTTGATCCCCGCCTCCTCCGCGAAGGAGGTGTCGTACACGTCGGTCGGGTAGCCGTGCCGCTCGCTCCAGCGCAGGTACATCCGCAGGAGCATCTCGGCGAAGTCGGCGGCGTCGACGCCACCGGCCTCCGCCCGGATGGTGACGATGGCCTCGCGGGGGTCGTACTCCCCCGACAGCAGGGTCCGCACCTCCAGGCGCGCCATGGCCGTGCGGATCTGCTCGAGCTCCCGCTCGGCCTCGGCGAGGGTCTCGGCGCGCTCGGCGCCCTCGGCGGCCTCGGCCAGCTCGACCAGCACCTCGAGGTCGTCGAGCTGGGCCCCCAGGCGGTCGATGCGGTCGGCCTCCCCCTGGGCGTGGGAGAGGCGGCTCGTGACCTCCTGGCCGTGCTCGCTGTCGTCCCAGAGGTCGGGCGCGGACGCCTGCTCGGAGAGCTCGCGGATGGTCGCGCGCAGCGCGTCGACGTCCGTGACGTCGCGGATGGACCCGTAGGTCGTCCGGAGGTCGCGGATCTCGGCGGGGAAGTCCACAGCAGCCACGGTCGACGACCCTACGCCCGACGGGCGCGCCGCCCCCCGCCGTCGGGCGGCGCGGCACCCCGCTCGTCGGTCAGCCCGTCGGTCAGGTGAACAGGTCCCCGAGGCCGCCGCCGCCGCTCCCGCCGCCGCCCTGCGCCAGCGGCTGGCCCTCGCTGGGCTGGACCACCACGAACCCGGGCCCGGAGAAGACGTACTGGAAGGCCTCGCCGGTGCCGCCGCGCAGCATCGAGCGCGCGTTGAGGCTGCTGCGCAGGGTCGGCTGGAGGTTGGCCGACCACGCGACGGCAGCCTGCAGGTCCACGGACGTGGGCTGCTGCGAGCAGTCGAGCAGCACCGGCGGTCCGTCGCTGGTCAGGGCCACGGTGCCGCGACCGCTGAGCTCCAGGGTGAAGAGGCCGCCCGTGAGCGTCCCGGCGCCCTGGACGCGCCGGACGTCCCAGTCCAGCTCGGCGTCGAAGGCCAGCACGTTGGCGCCGTCGACGGAGAGGGCGTCGCCCTCCAGCTCGACGGTGAAGACGTCCTCCGCCCGACGGGCGAAGAACACCTCGCCCGCGCCCGAGCACCGCATGAGGGGGGTGTCCGCCGACGAGACGAGCCGGCGCACCAGGCGCCCGACGCTCCCCGAGCCCTCGTGGTCGAACCGGACGTCGCCCTGGAAGGCGACCATGGAGCCCTTGGCCGCGAGCACGTCGGGACCGAGGACGACCCGGGCCATCTTGGGGTTCTGCCGCGTCCACCGGGCCTGGGTCTGCTGCTCGGCGTGCGAGGGGTCGAAGAGGTGGCTGCGCACGCGCCGACGCTAGCCGCGCCCGGGGCTCCCCGGCAGCCCCCTTGCGCTCGCGGTGGGTGGGGGCGGGGGGATGCGCGGTGCTCCGGGCTGGGTGGGGTGGGGCGCGTGGTGTCGCGGCACTGCCTACGCGCTCCCGCGAGGCTCACGTCCCGCGGGCTCTGCTCGGCTGACGTGCCGCGACACCACCCGCCCCACCCCTCTGCGCGTCACCCCGTCGGGGGTCACCCCTTGCCTCCACCCCTGGCCAGCTGCTGCCCGGTGGCGACCGAGAGCCGCCACCCGGCGGTGGCGGGCTCTCGGTCTCAGGCGCGGGCGAGGGCGGCAGCGGCCTCGGCGCGCCGTCGGGCGCCGGCGGCGCGCTCGACGGCCCGCTGCGCCCGGCGCTCGAGCCGCTCGGCGGAGCGCAGCGCCAGGGCGTCGGCGAGGCGGCGCTCGTCGCGGGCCCCGCGCACCGCGCATGCGGTGAGGGTCGAGGAGCCGACGGGCTGGCTCGTCGGCCGGGCGAGGACACCGGCGGTGTCGGGCAGGTGGTCGGGTGGGCGGGCGGCGCGGGTGCTCATGGCGAGCGCTCCTCGGGGGACGTCCCACGACGTCCCCGGCCGACCGGGCCGGGGACGAGGCGGGTGAGCGTGCAGGTGGGCGTGCGGGTGGGCGCGGTCACGCGACGGCGACCGGGTGCTTGCGGGGGCGGCCGCGGGGCCGCTTGCGCGCGATGACGGCTCCGCCGTCGAAGATCTCGCCGCCCCAGACGCCCCAGGGCTCGCGGCGGTCGAGGGCACCGGCGAGGCAGGCCTCGCGCAGGGGGCACGGGGCGCACCGCGCCTTGGCCTCCTCCAGGACGGCGGGGGCCTCGGCGAACCAGAGGTCGCCGTCGCCGTCCCGGCAGGGGACGGCGCAGCGGTCCTGCGGGCTGGTCGGGGGTTCGAGCATGGCCGTGAGCTGCACGGTTCTTCTCCTGGTCGTGCTGCCCGAGGTCGTCGGGCGGGGGCGGTCAGGAGGAGCCGCGGCGCAACGGGCGAGGCCGCGGCTCCCGGGTCGGGAGCCGCGGCCTCGGCAGGGCCTCGAGCGGGGCCTAGGGGGCCGTGTCGCTCGGGGCGCTGCCGGGGACGGGGGTCCCGCAGGAGCGGAGGTGGCGGGGGCTGCCGGTGGGGGCGCCCGTCGCGGGGACGAGATCGATCAGGAGGGGGGTGGTCCGACGGATGCGGGTGCCGCGACCGCCGCGCTCGACGGAGCGGTGCACGCGCTGGGGACGGACCTCTGCCCCGGCACCCACCGGGATGGGCGCGACCCGCGGGCCGCCCGTCAGCAGGGCGGTGCGCTCCGCGACCAGGGCGAGGGCGTCAGCGCCCGTCCCGGCGACGGCTGCGGGGAAGTAGCTCCCGACGTGGTCGACCGTGCAGACGTCGTTCGTCGTCGTGCTCACCACCGGGGACCACCTCCTCGTCTCGCTCGGCGCCGCCCGCGGTCGCGGGGGGCGCGCTCCTGCGCTGCCGGGGCTGACGCTAGGGGAGCCGCCGCGGAGGGCACAACGCCTTTTCCGGCGCCGACCTCGGGGACGGTCCCGGCGGGGGCGACGAGGGGTGCCGCTGGCACCCGACCGGGGGTCGGGACGGGGGGCGGGGCAGGCGTCGGGCGCGGGGCGTCGGGGGACGGCTAGGAGCCGGCCGCCAGCAGGGCGAGGACGTCCTGGCCGTACCGGTCGAGCTTGGCGGGGCCGATGCCGGCGATGGCGGCGAGCCCCGCGGTGTCCGAGGGCCGGGCCTCGGCGACCGCCACCAGCGTCGCGTCGGTGAACACGACGTAGGCGGGCACCTTCGCCTCGGCCGCGGTGCGCGAGCGCCACTCCCGCAGCGCCTCGAAGACGCCCTCGTCGTAGGTGGGCGGGCAGTCCTCGCACCGCCCCGTCTTGCGGGCCGCGGCCGTCGTCAGCGGCTCGCCGCAGGTGCGGCACCGGCTGAGCGTCGCGCCGCGGCGGCCGCCCGAGCGCGACCCGCGGGCGGAGGCGCCCCCGCGGCCGGGGCCCGCGTCGGAGGCGGACGCGGGTCGCAGGCCGTCGAGGAAGCGCGAAGGCTTGCGCGAGGCCCGTCCGCCGGGGGTGCGCGAGAGGGTCCAAGAGCACACCAGCCGCTCGCGGGCGCGCGTGACGCCCACGTACAGCAGCCGGCGCTCCTCCTCCACCGCGTCGGCGTCGTCGGCGGCGAAGGAGATGGGCATGAGCCCCTCGGAGAGGCCGACGAGGACCACGGCGTCCCACTCCAGCCCCTTGGCGGCGTGCAGGGAGGCCAGCGTCACGCCCTCGACGACCGGCGCGTGCTGCGCCGCGGCCCGCTCGTCGAGCTCGGCGACGAGCTGCGGGAGGCGGTCGTCGGGGCGGGCGGCCGCGACGTCGTCGGAGAGCGCGACGAGGGCCTGCAGCGACTCCCACCGCTCGCGCACCGCGCCCGAGCCCTCGGGAGCCTTCTCGGCCCACCCGGCCCCGGAGAGGACGTCGCGGACGAGCGCGCCCAGGGGCTGGGAGCCGTCGTCGGAGCGCGCGGCGCCGCGCAGGAGCAGGACGGCGTCCCGGACCTCCTTGCGCGCGAAGAAGCGCTCCCCGCCGCGGAGCAGGTAGCCGACGCCGCGGGCGGCCAGGGCCTGCTCCAGCGGCCCCGACTGGCTGTTCGTCCGGAACAGGACGGCGATCTCGCGGGCCGGGTGCCCCTCCGCGAGCCGGGCCTCGACCCAGGCGGCGACGCGGGCCGCCTCGGCGTCGTCGTCGGCGTTCTCCCAGAACTCCGGCGGCGGACCGGCCGGCCGCTGGGCCACGAGCTCCACCCGGGCGCGGGTGGCCGCGCGGGGCGCCCGGTCGAGCAGGCCGTTCGCGAGGCCCACGACCTGCGGGGTCGAGCGGTAGTCGCGGACCAGCCGGACCGTCCGGGTCCCGGGGTGGCGGCGGTCGAACTCGAGCAGGTGCTTCGGGTCCGCCCCCGCGAAGGAGTAGATCGTCTGGCTGGCGTCGCCGACGACGCACACGTCGTCGCGCTCCCCGAGCCACAGCTCCAGCAGCCGCTGCTGCAGGCCGCTCACGTCCTGGTACTCGTCCACGACGAGGTGCCGGTACTGCGAGCGGACGGCGCGGGCGACGTCCTCCCGCTCCTCGAGCACGCCGACCGTGAGCAGCAGGACGTCCTCGAAGTCGATGACGCCGCGGTCGGTCTTAACCTCCTCGTACCCGCGCAGCACCCGCGCGGCGGCGAGGTGGTCCAGCCCGGCCGGGGCCGCCCGGCCGCGGCGGCGCGCCTCCTCCACGTAGGCGTCGGGCGTGAGCATGCCGACCTTGGCCCACTCCACCTCGGCGGACAGGTCGCGCACCGCGGCGCGGTCCACCCGCAGGCGCAGGCGCGAGGCCGCCTGCGCGACGAGCTGCGCCTTGTGCTCGACGAGGGGCGGGAGCGCCCCGCCGACCGCCTGCGGCCAGAAGTACTGCAGCTGCCGCAGCGCGGCGGCGTGGAAGGTGCGGGCCTGCACGCCGGGGACGCCGAGGTCCCGCAGCCGCGTGCGCATCTCCGCGGCCGCGCGCGCGGTGAAGGTGACGGCCAGCACCTGCGTGGGCTGCCACGCCCCGGCGAGGGCCCCGTGGGCGATCCGGTGGGTCAGCGCGCGGGTCTTGCCCGTGCCCGCGCCCGCGAGCACGCGCACCGGCCCGGACAGGGCGCGCGCGACCTCGCGCTGCTCGGGGTCGAGCCCCTCGAGCACCGCGTCGGGGTCGCCCCGGTGCGCGGGGGGTGCGGCGGCGGGGAGCTCGCTGGGGGGAGGCGGGGTCATGGCGGGCCCATGCTCGCACCGCCCGCCGACGGCGCCGGACCGCCGCACCCCGCGGTGGACGGGCGCGCGGGGTCGGACGGCTGTGGACGGCTCGCGCCGTCGGGCCCGGGCGGGGAGCAGGGGCGACGCGCGGCGGATGACGAGCGGGGGCGCGCGCGTTGGGACGGGCGTCACCGCGGGGCGAGGTGGTCCAGGACCGGGCCGCCGCCGCCCGCGCCGGCGAGCAGACCGGCAGAACCGAGGAGAGCTGATGAGCGCGACCACCGAGCACCGCCCCGACGAGGGCGCCGTCACCATGTTCACGACCAGCTGGTGCGGCTACTGCCGCAACCTGAAGCGGCAGATGGACCGCGAGGGCATCTCCTACCGCGAGGTGAACATCGAGGAGGTCGCCGGCACGGCCGACTTCGTCTCCTCGGTCAACGGCGGCAACCAGACCGTCCCGACGCTGCTGTTCGCCGACGGCACGACGGCGACCAACCCCTCGCTCGCCGAGGTCAAGAGCCGCCTCTGACCCGCTCGACGCAGCGCCCGCGGCCCCGCCGCCCCCACCGGGCGGCGGGGCCGCGTCGCACCCCGCCCCCGCCGACGTGGGGGCTCGCGCCCCGAGCACGGCGCACCGACGACGCAGACCTCCACCTCGGCGGTCTCGTCCAGCCGAGGACGCGACCGGACAGGAGGACTCACGTGGCGCGACGAGCGCAGCCGAGCCACCGGACGGCCTCCGCCGAGCCGCTGGACGTGCGCGCGCTGGCCGCGCGGGTGGCCGACCGGGCCATGACGGCGTCGCTGGCCGCGCGCGAGGACCCGGGCGCCGGGGTGGCGGTGCGCGTCGGCGTCGACGCGGCCGTGCCCGCGGACGGCGAGCTCGTGGCCGACGCGGTCGCCGAGGCGCTCGCCGGGCAGGGGGCCGGCGTGCTGCGCGTGCGGGCGCGGGACTTCCTGCGCCCGCGGTCGGTGCGGCTGGCGGCCGGGCCGGCCGACGCGGGCACGGGCTACGAGGCGTGGACCGACCACCTCGGCCTGCGTCGCGAGGTGCTGGAGCCCCTCGGGCCGGGGGGCGCCGGCACGTGGCTGCCGCGCCTGTGGGACGAGGGCGCGGACCGGGCGACCCGCGAGCCGCGGCGCACCGCCCCGCCCGGCTCCGTGCTGGTCCTCGACGGCCCCTTCCTGCTGCGGTGGGAGACCGCGGACGCGCTCGACCTGAGCGTGCACCTGCTGGTCTCCGACGCCGCGGTGCGCCGGCGGCTGCCGGCGGCGGACGCCGAGCGGCAGACCGGGGCGTGGGCGCGCTACGTGGAGGAGACCGACCCGGCGCCCCGGGCCGACCTCGTGGTGCGGGCCGAGGACCCGCGCCGGCCCGCGCTCGTCACCGGCGGGGCGCCCAGCGCCTGGGCGTGAGCCGGAGCGCCCTCACCACGAGGGGCGGGCGGGGAGCTCCTCGCCGTACCAGTCCTCCACCAGCCGCAGGGCGATCGACGTCGACGGCGGCAGGAGCACCTCGCCGGAGGCGACCGCCTCGGCGAGGCCCGCGCGGGTGAACCAGCGGGCGTCGGAGATCTCCACGTCGTCCACGCGGACGCCCGTGGAGGTCGCGCGGGCGGTGAAGCCGAGCATCAGGGAGGCGGGGAAGGGCCACGGCTGGCTGCCCCGGTACTGCACCTCGCCGACGACGACGCCGACCTCCTCGAGGACCTCGCGCCGCACCGCGGCCTCCAGCGGCTCCCCCGGCTCCACGAAGCCCGCCAGCGCCGAGAACCGGCCCGCCGGCCACAGGGCGTTGTGCGCGAGCAGGACGCGGTCGTCCTCGTCCACGACGGCCATGATCACGGCCGGGTCGGTGCGCGGGTAGTGCTCGCTGCCGTCCACGGGGCAGGTCCGGGTCCACCCCGACGAGGTGGTGCGCGTGCGCGCCCCGCAGCGCGGGCAGTGCGGGTGCACCCGGTGCCAGTTGAGGACGCCCACCGCCTCCACGAGCAGCCCCGCGTCGCGGTCGTCGAGGTCCGCGGCGACCGCCCGCAGGCCCGCCCACTGCTCGTCGCCGGAGCGCACCGGCCAGCCCGCCGCGTCCGCGACCTCCTGGTCGTCGGGGACCTCGACGGCGACGTGCGCCGTGCCGTCCCCCTCGCGCCCCAGGTACACCACCGGGGCGTCCTCGGGCAGCGCGCGGGCCACCTCGTGCGGGGGCACGAGGTCCAGCGCCGTGCCGGTGCCCGCTCCGCCGTCCGCGGGGCGGGGACGCACCGGCGCCGACCCGTCCGGCCGCACGCGCAGCACCCGCGTGGCCTGGTCGGCCCAGAGCCCGGCCAGCAGGCCGGGGTCGGTGCGGCGCTCGCCGTCCCGGTCGATCGTGGAGCGGGAGAGCAGGAGGCTGCGCAGCGGGCTCACCCCGCCACCGTAGGCGGGCTCGCGGGCGGCGCGGCAGCGCCCCGGCGCCGGTCCCGGGGGCGGCGCCGCCGCCCGTCGGGCGGACGTGCGCGACGGCCCCGGGCGTCTACCGTGGGCCGGTGCCCCGCTCCCCCCTCGTGCTCGCGGCCCTCGCCAGCGCCGCCGTCCCCGGGCTGGTGCTGCAGGGGGCGCGGCGGGCCCGGGTCGACGACGGCGTCAGCGAGGACGTCGACGCCGCCGTGGTCACCGACGCCTCCCGCGGCGAGTGGGTCGTCCGCGCGCCGCAGGACGCCGCCTCCGGTCTCCTCCTGGAGCAGGAGTGCGCGCTCCTGCGCCGCCTCAGCGCGCTGGACGACGGCGCGCTGCCCTTCGCCGTCCCGGACCCGGCGGGGACGGCGGTCCTGCGCGGGGGCGGGCGCGCGGTGGTCCACCGGCGGCTGCCCGGACGGCCGCTGCACCCCGGCGACCTCCGTCCCGGCCAGGGGCTGTCGTCCTCCCTCGGCACCGCGCTGGGTCGTCTCCACGACCTCCCGCCCTCCCTCGCCGAGGAGGTCGGCCTCCCGGGCTACACCGCCGAGGAGCACCGCGAGCGCCGGCTGGTCGAGCTGGACCGCGCGGCCAGCACCGGGCAGGTGCCGCCCGGCCTGCTCAGCCGGTGGGAGAAGGCCACCGAGGACGTGGGCCGCTGGCGCTTCCCCCCCTGCCTCGTGCACGGCGACCTCACCCCCGAGCGCGTGCTGGCCGACGGCCGCGACGTCGTCGCCGTCGTCGAGTGGGGCGAGGCCCGGGTCGGCGACCCGGCCGACGACCTGGCCTGGGTCGCCGTCGGCGCCGACACCGACGCGCTCGACACGGTGCTCGAGGCCTACGCGGTCGCCCGGCACGAGCAGCCGGACCGGCACCTGCCGGTGCGCGCCCAGCTCTCCGGGGAGGTGGCCCTGGTCCGCTGGCTGCTGCACGGGGTGCGCACGGACGACGCCGGCGTCGTCGACGACGCGGTGCAGATGCTGCGCGACCTCGACTCGGACGTGGGGGGCGAGGCGCTCTGAGGCTGCGCGTGGCCACCGCCAACCTCGCCTCCGGCCGCGGGCCGGGGACGGCCGGGCCCGTCCGCGAGGAGGACGCCGCGGCCGAGGTGCGCGCGGCCGCGGCGCCGTCGCCCGTGGGCCACGTGCGCGACCCCGATGTGCTCGCGGCGCGCCTGGGGGCCCTCGGCGAGGTCGCGCCCGACGTCCTCGCCGTCCAGGAGCTCGACGTCGGCGCCGCCCGCTCCGGCGGGGTGCACCAGCCCGCCGTCGTGGCCGGCGCCCTGGAGCTCGCGGGCGGGGTGGTGGACTGGCGGTTCGCCCCCACCGTGCTCGGCGTCCCCGGCTCGGGCGGTGAGCAGCTGCCCGTCGCCGGACGCCTGGAGGACCCGCGCTGGCCCGAGGACGAGCGCCCCCGCTACGGCACCGCCCTGCTCGTGCGCCGCCCGGTGCGGCGCTGGAGCGCGCTGCCCCTGCGGGCGGGCGGCTTCCCCCTGCCCCTGCCCGTGCGGCACCCGGGCTCGGGGCGTCCCGGCCTCCTCGTCGTCCAGGACGAGCCGCGCGTCGCCGTCGCCGCCGAGCTCGACGGCGTGACCGTCGTCGCCGCCCACCTGTCCTTCGCGCCGCCCGTCGCGGTGCGCCAGCTGCGGGCCGTGCGGACGTGGGCGGCACGGCTGCCCGGTCCGGTGCTGCTCGTGGGCGACCTCAACCTCCCGGGCTCGGCCCCCTCGCGCCTGCTGCGGGCCCGGGCGCTCGTGACGCGGGACACCTACCCGCTGCCCGCGCCGAGGCGGCAGCTCGACCACGTCCTCGCGCTGCCCCCGCTGGGCGACCGCCGCGACTCCGCGCTGCTCCCCTGGCGGACCGGTGAGGTGCCGCTCGACCTGGGCGTGGGCGACCACCGCGCCCTGTGCGTCGACCTCGAGGTGCCGACCCACCGCTGAGCCCCCACCGCTGAGTCCCCACCGCTGAGTCCCCACCGCTGAGTTCCCACCGGGGCCGTCCCGTGCGGCGTCGCCGGCGCGTCCCCTCACCGCTCCAGCGGCGCGCTGCGCAGCACCGCGAGCAGGGAGCGCTCGTCGAGCCCCTCGACGGGGCGGACGGTGCGACCGGTGGCCGCGTAGAAGAACGCCGCCGAGACGTCCTCCAGGGGCGCGCCGGCGAGGCGCGACCACGCCAGCCGGTAGACGGCGAGCTGCACCGCGGCGGCGCGCTCGTCCTGCGGCCCGGGCGGACGGCCGGTCTTCCAGTCGACGACCTCGTAGCCGCCGGACGGCGTCCGGAACACGGCGTCGACGCGTCCGCGCAGCACGGTGCCGTCCACGGGCGTCTCCACGGGCACCTCCACGGCCACCGGGACCCGGGCGGCCCACTCCGACGCCTCGAAGGCCGCCCGCAGCGCCGGCAGCGCCGCGTCGTCGGCCGCTCCCTCGTCCTGGGCGCCGGGCAGGTCGTCGAGGTCCACGAGCGCGGCCGCCCCCCAGCGCTGCTCCAGCCAGGCGTGGAAGGCGGTGCCGCGCCGCGCGGCGCGGGCCGGCGGCGCCGGCAGCGGACGGCGCACCGCGAGCGCGAGCGCCTGCGGGTCGCGCGCCATCGCGACGACGCGCGAGGCCGACAGGTGCCCCGGCAGCTCGACGTCGCGGACGGGGCGCCGGGAGTCCGCGCGCTCGGCGAGCAGCAGGTCGACCTCCCGGCTCCACTCCGTGGCGGGCGGCGCCCCGGACGCCGCCGGTCGCGCGGCGTCGCGGACGGCCTGCGCCGCGGCGCGCAGCGGCTCCGGCGGCCCCGCCGGGTCGGGCCACGGCGCCGTGGCCGCCGCCGGTGGCGGCGCGCCCTCCCCCGTCTCCGCCGCCGCGCGCTCGAGCTCGGCCAGGACGTCCGGGCCCAGCGCCGCGGCCACCTCGAGCAGGAAGCGCGAGGGGCGCACCGGCGTCGTGCGCCCCGGCGTCCAGGACGCGCCGGACAGCAGCAGCAGGCGCCGCGCCCGGGTGAGGGCCACGTAGGCGAGCCGGCGCTCCTCGTCGACGGCGTGGGCGCCGCAGTCCGCCCGGAAGGCCGCCGTGAGCGCGGTGAGCTCCTCCAGCGACCGAGCGCTGCCCCACGCCCAGCTCGGCAGCGAGGCGGCGTCGCCGCGCAGGTCGTAGGGCAGCGCGTCGAGCCCGACGAGCCAGCCGGAGGCGGTGTCCGCGGCGCCCGCGCGCCCCCCGCCCGCCCGGCTGGGGAAGGTGCCCTCGGCGAGGCCGGGCACCGCGACGACGTCCCACTCCAGGCCCTTGGCCGCGTGCACCGTCAGGACCTGGACGGCGGTGCGGCTCGGCTCGACCTCGTCGGGCTCGCCGACCGGGTCGTCCTCCTCGGCCTGCTCGAGGCCGCGCTCCCGGGCGGCCGCGGCGTCCACCCAGGCGAGGAAGCCGCCGAGCGACGCGCCGCGCGCGGAGTCGGCGAACGACGCCGCGACCTCGGTGAGCGCGTCCAGCTGGGCCCGCGCCGAGGACGGGGAGGCGCCGGGGACCGCGGCGAGCTCGACGTCGAGGTGGGTGGTGCGGACGACGTCGGCCACGAGGTCGGGCAGCGGCTGGCCGCTGCGCGAGCGCAGCCCCGCGAGCTCGCGGGCCAGCCGGACCAGCCGCCCGTGGCCCTCGGCGGAGAGTCCCCGCTGCGGGCGGTGGTCCGGCCGGTCGCCCGCCAGGGCGGCCAGCGCCTCGACCAGCCCGGCGGCCTCGGAGGGCTCGGGCCGGTCGCGCTGGTCGCGCCGGTCCCGCGGCTCACCGACCGCGCCACCGGGCCACCCCGCTGCGGCCTCGACGGACCCGTCCGCGCCGGTCGCGGGGTCGACGGTCCCGGGGGGCGCCGCAGCGCCGACGGGGTCGTCCGCGAGGCGGCGCGCCCAGCGGCCCAGCGCTCGCAGGTCGCGGGGCCCGAGGTGCCAGCGCGGCCCGGTGAGCAGCCGTGCGAGGGCGTCGCCGCGCCCCGGGTCGGAGAGCACCCGCAGCACCGCGAGGACGTCGAGGACCTCCGGGCGCTCCAGCAAGCCGCCCATGCCCACGACCTCGACGGGCAGCCCCCGCGCCCGCAGGGCCTGCTCGACGGCGGGGATCTGGGCGCGTCGGCGGCACAGCACGGCCGCCGTCGGGCGCTCCCCCGGGGCTCCCCACGCGCTGGCGACGGCCTCGGCGAGCGCGTCGGCCTCGCCCGCGGCGGTGGCGCTCCAGGCCGCGCGCACCTCGCCGGCCCCGGCGTCCGGGCGGGCGGCCAGCGGCGGCACGAGGGGCGGCGCGCCGGCCCCGCGCGCCGGGGCGGTGAGGCGGCTGGGGGCGGGGGCGCGCCCCGCCGCGCCGGGCACCCCGGGGTCGGGCACGGGTTCGGGCACGGGGCCGCGCAGGGGGGCCGAGACCGCGTTGGCGGCCACCAGGACGGCCTCGTCGTTGCGCCAGCTGGTCGACAGGTGCAGCACCGGCGCCGGCGCCCCGTCGGCGCGCGGGAACTGGGCGGGGAAGCGCTCGAGGGTCCCCGCGCTGGCGCCGCGGAAGCCGTAGATGGACTGGTGCGGATCGCCGACCGCCGTCACGGGGTGGCCACCGCCGAACAGGGAGCGCAGCAGCTCGAGCTGGGCGTGGCTGGTGTCCTGGTACTCGTCGAGCAGCACGACGTCGTAGCGCCCGCGCTCGACCGCCCCGACGGCCGGTGCGCGCGACGCGGCGCGGGCGGCCAGCCGCACCTGGTCTCCGAAGTCCAGCGCCTCGGCGGCGGCCTTGCGTGCCGCGTAGGCGTGCAGCAGCGGCACGAGCGCGCGGCGGGCGCGCAGCGCGGAGACCGCCTTGCCGACGGGCGAGGAGGGCGTCGGCCGGGCGGGCGCGCCACCCGCGTCGTCCTTGGGCAGCGACCCGACGCGGGCCAGCACCTCGCCGAGCGCGGCGTCCAGCTCGTCGGGCTCCACGAGGTGCTCGGCGCTCTCCGCGGCCAGCGCCAGGACGCCCTGCACGACGGTCGAGACAGCGGAGTCCACCCCGGGCAGGTCGCCCGTCCACCGCTCGACGACCTCCGACGCCAGCTGCCAGGCCGCCGCCTCGCCCAGCACCCGCGCACCCGGCTCGACGCCGACGCGCAGGCCGTGCTCGGCGAGCACGCCCGCGGCGTAGGAGTGGTAGGTGGCCACGACCGGCTCGCCCTCGGGCAGCACGAGCCCGGCGCCGTCCCCGCGCGCCGCCAGGGCGGCCCGCAGCCCGCGCAGGCGCACGCGGACCCGCTCGGCCAGCTCGCCGGCGGCCTTGCGGGTGAAGGTCAGGCCGAGCACCCGGTCGGGGAGCACCTGCCCGGAGACCACGAGCTGCACCACCCGCGCCGCCATCGTCTCGGTCTTGCCGGACCCGGCCCCCGCGACGACGAGCAGGGGCTCCAGCCCGGCCTCGACGACCGCGCGCTGCTCCGGGGTGGGCGCGTGGCGGCGCAGGAGCCGGGCCACCGCCAGCGCGTCCATGGGGGGCGGGGCCGGGGCCGCCGGCTCCTCACCGGGCAGCTCGAGGAGCAGCTGGTCGCCGGCGCCACCTCGTCCCCGGCCCGCGGCCGCGCTCACGGCCCCACCTGCCGGCCCTCGGCGCGCACGGGGCAGGAGGTGCGCACCGGGCACGTCCGGCACGTCGGGCCGTCCTGGGCGGGGAAGGTGGCGCCCGCCATGCCCTCCGCCGTCCGCAGGACCAGCTCGCGCGCCCACCCCGGGTCCTCGGCCGCCTCCAGCGGCGGCTGCGCCTGCTCGGCGTGCTTGGCCCGGCTCGGGTGCACGTTGACCAGCCTCGCCCCGCCGCTGCGCCGGTCCGGCTCCTCCTGCGCCGGAGCGGCCTCGGCGGGCGCGACCGCGTCGTCGAAGGCCCCCGC
>Ga0210040_10003994_pt1 | contig 19534 bp, 16 predicted proteins | sample CryGeyCG12114_NA_FD_185462 | JGI IMG/M metagenome (GOLD analysis project Ga0210040, IMG submission 185462) | Groundwater microbial communities from aquifer - Crystal Geyser CG19_WC_8/21/14_NA (SPAdes) (version 2) | ecosystem: Environmental > Aquatic > Deep subsurface > Groundwater | place: USA...
CGCCACCGGCGCGGCCGCGGAGACCCGGACCTACCAGCTCACCTACAGCGTGCGCACCGAGAGCACGAACGACACCCAGGGCGGCACCGCCGCCCTCGGGTTCACGTGGGAGGCCCAGAACAGCTGATCAGCGCCACGCCGCCCTCCCACCGGAGCTGCGACGAGCCGGGTGCGGCCGTACGGGCCCTCAGCCCATCCGCTCGCCCGCCTCGACGCGGGCGGTGACGGAGTTCTCGGGAGGCGCGAGCGGGCAGAGCCAGGCGTCGTCGTAGCGGCACGACGGGTGGTAGAGGAAGTTCAGGTCGACCACCAGCCGACCCTCGCTCGCCCCCAGGTCAGCGCCCTTGGCGGTGTCGAGCAGGTAGCGCCCACCGCCGTAGCTGCCCGCCGTCGGCACCGGGTCGCCCGCCGTGCCGTCGCGCAGCGGCAGGAACAGCCCGCCGGCGTACTGCTCGAGCCACCACACGGTGATGCTCGCTCCGACGGGCTCCGGCAGCTCCACCGTCCCGACCGCGCGGAGCAGGGTGCTGCCCGTCTCGCCGCTGGGCAGCTCGAGCGTGCGGGTGCCCTCGGGCACCGGCGCGAGCGGCACCTCGAAGCGCAGGTCCGGGTCGTACGGCCAGCAGGGCAGCCCCGTCTCCCGCAGCGGGCTGGCGGGTGGCAGCGGGCTCTGCGGGTGATCGAGGAACAGGGCGTCCCGGCCTGCGCGCCAGCGGGCGTGCCCGGTGGCGGGGTCGGCCGCGGCGCGGACCTCGGCGTACAGGGCGGCGACCCGTCGACGCCAGTCGGCGAGCTCGAGCTCCGTGCGTCCCACCGTCACGCCCAGGTCCTCAGACACCGATCGGCCCTCTCGCGATGCCCTGCAGGCCACGCAGGTCGCCCGCCAGGTCGTCCAGGAGGGCGGAGGCGGGCTGCGGCACGTCCCGGGGTGCCCGGTGCTCGCGCAGAGCCCCGGCCAGGTCGTCGAACCCGGCCACCAGCTGCGCGGCGTCGTCGGCGGGCGGCCGGGCGGCCGGGTGCCGGGCCCGCGCCGCCGCCTCGCTGAGGTCGTCCGTCGTCTTCTCGAGCTGGGCGATCATCGGCCACCACGCCGCCGCCTGCCGCGACACGGGCGGAGGCTCGGCCAACGTGCTCTGCAGCTCCGAGCGGACGTCGGACATCGCCGCGTACGCCCGCCGGCGCGCGGGCCCGACGAGGCTGCGGTCGGAGCCGAACGCCGCCTGCGCGTAACCGGCGAGCGCCTCGACCGCGGCGGCGACGTGCTCCCCGAGCCGAGGGTGCCACGTGCCGGGCCAGCACAGGTACCCCACGACCAGGACGACCCCCGCGCCGATCACGGTGTCCAGCAGGCGGTCCAGGACCACCCTCGCGTCGACCCGCATACCGAAGTCGATCAGCAGCAGGACCAGGGGGGTGAGGAAGGTCGACAGCAGCCCGTAGTTGAGGCTCTTGCCGTACGGGAAGGCGAAGGCGAAGGCGGCCATCGGCAGCAGGAGCCAGGCGCCGTGCGGCACCACCGCCACGACGGCGACCCCGAGCACGACGCCGACCAGCGTGCCGAGCGTGCGCTGCACCCCGCGGGCGAAGATCGAGCCGAAGTCGGGCTTCAGCACGAGTGCGGCGGTCAGGACGATCCAGTACGGCTTCTCCAGCGGCACCAGCAGCCGGACAGCCTCGGCCACCGCCATGGTGACGGCGAGCCGGACGGCGAACACCCACGCCTTCCGGGCGGGCACGTAGCTCGCCCAGGAGGGACGGTCACTGCCCGACGGGGACGCCGCCCGGCCCTCGACGGTGCGGACCACCTGGGTCAGCGCGGTCAGCACGGGCTGAGCCTCGACGTCGTCGGCGGCGGCGCGGTCCACGTCGTCCTCGAGCGTGTCGAGCTCACCGCGCGCCTCCCGGTCCCGACGTCGCCCGACCAGCGCAGCGAGCCGGTCGACGAGGTCGGCGAGCCCGGGACGGACCCCCGGGGCTCGCAGCTGCAGGTCGAACACGGCCGTCACCAGGGAGAACGTCGCCGTGAGCGCCGAGGACAGCCGCCGCAGGTCGTCCCGGCGCCCGGCAGAGGTCGAGCGGGCCGTCACGATCTCGTCGACCGCCTTGGACAGCTCCCGGGTCAGCCCCGCGCGTCGGTCGTGCACGGCGGTCGCGTCGGGCGCCTCCGCCGGTCGCCGGAGCTCCTGGGCGAGCTGCGAGAGCACGGAGATCTCCGCGGCCCGCGGCTGGTTCTCCTGCGGGTCCAGCCGCGTCTGCACGAAGGACAGCACCAGGGACCACGCCAGCCCGGCGAGGTAGGTGGCCGCGATGACCCCGACCCCGACCCCGCTGGGCAGGGCGGCCGCGACGGCGGCGTAGACCAGCAGCTGCAGGCCCGCGAAGGACAGGTTCGAGCTCAGCGAGCTCAGCAGGGCCGAGACCACCCCGAGCACGGCGAACGCAAGGACGGCTGCGAAGCCCTGCTCGATGTACCGGCCGGCCAGCAGGCCCACCAGCCCTCCGCCGCCCCCCAGCAGCACCCTGCGGAACCGGGCCCGGAACGTGCCGCCGTTGTCGCCGAAGGCCCCGACCATGCCACCCATCCCGGCGAACACCGCCAGCCCGGGCTGGCCCAGGAGCAGCCCCGCTCCGAGCAGCGGGGGAACGGTGAGCATGCAGCGGACCATGTCGACCCAAGGCACCGATGCCTTCTTGGGCGCGAGGATCCGGACGACCCAGTCGGGTGCGATCGGGTCGAGCAGGCTGGGGTCACGCCCGAACGTGCGCGGCGACCTCTGCCGTGCCTGCCAAGCGGACCGCTGCCCCGACACCTGTGCTTCTCCCTGCTCTCGCTCAAACCTGCCCGGTCTGACGCCGGGGGTCGATCATCGCAGCCCGACGGCCAGGGCGACGGGCTCAGGCCTGCTCGGACTCCTCGGCCCGGAGCCGCGCGAGCGCGGTGCGGCGATCCGCCTGGGCAACGGGGTCGGGCACCGGCAGGGAGGCGAGCAGCCGCTGCGTGTAGGGGTGCTGCGGGGCGCCGAGGACCTGCTCGCCGGTGCCCTCCTCGACCAGCCGGCCGTGGTAGAGCACGGCGATCCGGTCGGCCAGCAGGTCGACGACCGCGAGGTCGTGGCTGATGAACAGCGAGGCGAAGCCCAGCTGGGCCTGCAGCTCGGAGAACAGCTCGAGCACCCGGGCCTGGACGGAGACGTCGAGGGCCGAGGTCGGCTCGTCGGCGATCAGCAGCTTGGGGTCGAGCGCCAGGGCTCGCGCGAGGCTGGCGCGCTGACGCTGCCCGCCGCTCAGCTCGTGCGGGTAGCGGTCGCCGTAGGCCCGCGGCAGCTGCACGGACTCGAGCAGCTCGTCGACCCGGGCCCGGGCGGCGCGGGGGTCGGTGCTGCGCCCGTGCACGACCAGCGGCTCGGCGACGCAGTCGGCGATGGTCAGCAGCGGGTTGAAGCTGGAGGCCGGGTCCTGGAACACGAAGCCGATGTCGACACGGTGCGGGCGGAACGTGCGCTCCCTGACCCCGCGCATCTCCTGCCCCAGGACCCGCAGCGAACCACCCGTGACCTTGGTCAGCCCCGCGATCGCGCGCCCGATCGTGGTCTTGCCCGACCCGCTCTCGCCGACCAGGCCGAGCACCTCGCCGGCGTGCAGGCTGAACGAGACCCCGTCGACCGCGGTGAAGCCGGACCGCCCGAGCCGACCGGGGTAGGTGATGCGCAGGTCGTCGGCCTGCACCAGCGTCTCGGGCTCGGTGCCCTCGTCGTGCGCGGCCTGGCGCGCCTCGGCCCGGGCGGCCGCGCGCTGGCGGCCCTGGCCGACGTAGGGGACGGCGGCGAGCAGCGTACGGGTGTACTCCTGCTGCGGGTGGGCGAAGAGCTCCGCTGTGGTGGCCTGCTCCACGACCTCCCCGGCGTACATCACGGCGACCCGGTCGGAGAGGTCGGCCACGACACCGAGGTTGTGGGTGATCAGCAGGATCGAGGTCCCGAACTCGTCGCGGCAACGCCGCAGCAGGTCGAGGATCTCGGCCTGCACGGTCACGTCCAGCGCGGTCGTCGGCTCGTCGGCGACGATCAGGCCGGGGTCGAGGACGAGGGCCATGGCGATGACGACGCGCTGCTTCTGGCCGCCCGAGAACTGGTGGGGGTAGTAGTCGACGCGCTCCTCGGGGTCGGGGATGCCGACCCGGCGCAGCACGTCGATCGCCTTGGTCCGCGCCTCCTTGCGACTGATCGACAGGTGCGCCCGCAGCCCCTCCGCGATCTGCCAGCCCACGGTGTAGACCGGGTTGAGCGCGCTCGACGGCTCCTGGAACACCATCGCCACGTCGGTCCCGCGCAGCTCGCGCAGCCGGGACCTCGGCACGGCGATGACGTCGGTCGCGGCGTCGCCGCGCTTGGAGCCGAGCAGCACCATCCCCGAGGCGGTCGCGCTGGCCGGCAGCAGTCCGAGGATGCTCTTGGCGGTCACCGTCTTGCCACTGCCGGACTCCCCGACCACGGCCAGGACCTCGCCGGGCCCGACCTGCAGGCTCACGCCGTCGACGGCCTTGACCGAGCCGCGGTCGCTGGCGAACGAGACCACGAGGTGGCGGATGTCCACCACCGGACCCGCGGTGTCGCGCTGCGTGTCGCGCGGGGCGCCGAGCGGTCGGTCGGTCAGGCTCATCGGTCGAACCCTTCGTCTGCGTCCCGGCTGGGCGTCTCCAGCCCGGCGGTGTCGAGCGTCCCGGTCGGGACCACCGACGTGGCGGCCACGGTGCCGCTGGCCGCGCTGACGGCGCGGCGACCGCGCAGCCGCGGGTCGGCCAGGTCGTTCATGCTCTCCCCCACCAGGGTGACCCCGAGCACGGAGAGCACGATGGCCAGACCCGGGAAGAGCCCGGTCCACCAGACGCCGCTGGTCACGTCGCCCACCGCGCGGTTGAGGTCGTAGCCCCACTCCGCGGCCGAGTTCGGCTCGATGCCGAAGCCGAGGAAGCCCAGCCCGGCCAGGGTCAGGAGCGCCTCGCTCGCGTTCAGGGTGAAGATCAGCGGCAGCGTACGGGTGGCGTTGCGCAGCACGTGCCGGAACATGATCCGGCTCGTGGACGCGCCGACGACCTTGGCCGACTCCACGTACGCCTCCGCCTTGATGCGGACGGTCTCGGACCGGATCACCCGGAAGTACTGCGGGATGTAGACGACGGTGATGGAGAACGCCGCGGCCAGGATCCCGCCCCACTTGCTCGACTGGCCGCCCGAGATGGCGATGGAGACGACGATGGCCAGCAGCAGGGTCGGGAAGGCGTAGATCGCGTCGCCCACCACGACGAGCACCCGGTCGAGCCAGCCGCCGACGTAGCCGGAGACCAGGCCGAGGGCCACGCCGACGAAGATCGACAGCACGACCGCGACGATCATCGTCTCGAGCGCGGTCTGCGCCCCCCAGAGCACCCGCGACAGCACGTCGTAGCCGCCCTGGGTGGTGCCGAGCAGGTGGCCGCCGCCCGGGGGCGACAGCGTGTCGAAGGCGCGGCCGTCGGCCTCGCGCTGGGCCCAGCGGTACGGGGCGATCAGCGGGGCGAGCAGCGCGACGGCGACGAAGATGCCGGTGAGGACCAGGCCGGCGACCAGCATGCCGCGCTGGACACCGACGCTCTGGCGCAGCTGGTGGACCACCGGCAGGTCACGCCAGGTGCGGCGCCGGCCGGAGGTCGTGGGCTGCGCGGCCACGGCGCCGGTCGAGGAGGCGGCCATCAGTAGCGCACCCGCGGGTCGATGAGGGCGGCGAGGACGTCGACGATGAAGTTGGTGACGGCGACGATCACCGCCAGCAGCGCGACGATCCCCTGGACGGCGACGAAGTCGCGGGCCGTGAGGTACTGCGCCAGCTGGAAGCCCAGGCCCTTCCACTCGAACGTCGTCTCGGTGAGCACCGCGCCGCCGAGGAGCAGGGCGATCTGCAGCCCGATGACGGTGATGATCGGGATGAGCGCCGGCCGGTAGGCGTGGCGGCGCACCAGCCGGTACTCGCTCACCCCGCGCGAGCGGGCGGCGTCGACGTACTCGGTGCCGAGCGTGCCGATGACGTTCGTCCGGACGAGGCGCAGGAAGATCCCGGCCGTCAGCAGCCCGAGCGCCACGGCCGGGAGGACCGCGTGCTGCAGCACGTCGACCACCGCGGCCGGGTCTCCGAGCCGGATCGCGTCGATCAGGTAGATGCCGGTGCTGCCGTCCTGCAGCTGCAGGTCGAGCTCGGTGCCGGTGCTCGCCCGGCCCGAGACCGGCAGCACCCCGAGCTTGATGGCGAAGACGAGCTTGAGCAGCAGGCCGGCGAAGAACACGGGCGTCGCGTAGCAGAGGATCGCGAACACGCGCAGCACCGCGTCGCCGACGCGGTCGCGCAGGTACGCCGCGAGCATCCCGAGCGGGATGCCGACGAGGAACGCCACGATCAGCGCGTACACCGCGAGCTCCAGGGTCGCCGTGCCGTAGGTGACGAGCACCTCGGTGACCGGGCGGTTGTCGCTCAGCGTGGTGCCGAAGTCGCCCCGGAGCAGACCGCCGAGGTAGTCGCCGTACTGCACGAGCAGCGGCCGGTCGTAGCCGGCCGCGTGGATGCGCTCGGCCAGCTGCTCGGGAGGGAGCCGCCCGCCCTGCGCGGCGGTGATCGGGTCGCCGGTGGACCGCATCAGCAGGAACACCAGGGTGACCAGGATGAACACCGTCGGGATGATCAGCAGGAAGCGGATCACCAGGTAGCGCCCGAGGCCGCCACCCCCACGGGTCCTGCCCGTGGGGGTGACCGCCGCGAGCGTGGCGTCCCCGGTGTCGAGGACGCTCATGCGCGTGGCCCTTCGACGCCCAAGATCAGCTCTTCGACAGGGCCGCGTAGCGGAACTTGAACGACGCGTCGAGCGTCTGGTCCGCGCCGGACACCGTGGACCCGACGACGGCGACCTGCGAGCCCTGCAGCAGCGGGAGCGTGGAGATGTCACGAGCCTCCGCGTCCTGGATCTGCCCGATCAGCTCGGCCCGCTTGGTCTTGTCCGTCTGCACCAGCTGCTCGCCGATCAGCTTCTGCACCGCAGCGCTGTCGTAGTGGTTCGCCACGAAGTTGTTCTTGCTGAAGAACGGCGTCAGGTAGTTGTCCGCGTCGGAGTAGTCCGGGAACCAGCCGAGCTGGTAGACGGGGTAGGAGTCCTTGACCCGGTCCTTGGAGTACTGCACGTACTCGGTGGACTGCAGGTCGACCTTGAACAGCCCCGAGGCCTCGAGCTGGCTCTTGATCAGGCCGTACTCGTCGGTCGAGCCCGGCCCGTAGTGGTCGGTGTTGTACTGCAGCTTGAGGTCGACCGGGGTGCTGACGCCGGCGGCGGACAGCGCCTGCTTGGCCTTGTCGGCGCTCGGAGCACCGTTGCCGTCGCCGTAGAGCTTCTTGTACGCGTCGTTCGCGCCCGTCAGACCCTGCGGGACCTGGGAGAACAGCGGCGTGTAGGTGCCCTTGTAGACCTGGTCGGACAGCGCGCTGCGGTCGACGAGGTCGGCCACGGCCTGCCGGACGGCCAGCGCCTTGGTGGTGTCGGCGTCCGAGGTCTTGGCGCCGAACGGCATGGTGTTGAAGTTGAAGACCATGTAGCGGATCTCGCCGCCGGGCCCGTCGATCACCTTGACCTTGTTGTTGGTGCGCAGGTCGGCGATGTCGTTGGCCGACAGGCTGCGGAAGGCGACGTCGATCGAGTTGTTGCTGACCTCGAGCTTCAGGTTCGACGCGTCCGCGTAGTACTTGACGTTCACGGTGCCGGTCTTGGCCGGGCCGAGCAGGCCCTGGTAGCCCTCGTAGGCCTTGTACTGGATGAGGTTGTTCACGTCGTAGCTGGCGATCGTGTACTGCCCGGCGAAGGCCTTGCCGTCCACGATCGTCTTGTCCGGGGTCACCGCGTCGGCCGCGAAGACCTCCTCGTCGACGATCGGGCCGGCCGGGGAGGACAGCACCTGGGCGAAGGTCTGGTCGTTCGCGGCCTTGAGCGTGAACACCACCGTGGTGGGGTCCGGGGCGCTGACGCTGTCGAGGTTCGACAGCAGCGACGACGGCCCGTTCGGGTCGGCGATCTTGACGTCGCGGTCGAAGGTGAACTTCACGTCCGAGGAGGTGAGGTCGTGGCCGTTGGCCCACTTCAGGCCCGGCTTCAGCTTCACCGTGTACTCGGTCGGCGAGGTGAACGCGGCGGACGTCGCGATGTCGGGCTGCACGTCCGGGCTGCCGTACGGGGTGTTCAGCAGGAACGGGTAGACCTGGTTCATCACCGCGAACGAGCCGTTGTCGTACGACCCGGCCGGGTCGAGCGACGTGATCTTGTCGGTGGTGCCGATGACCAGCGCGCCACCGGCCGCGCCGGCGGAGCTGCCGGCGGTCGTGCCGCCACCGCCACCACCGCAGGCGGCCAGGAGCAGGGCCGAGGCGGCGAGGCTCGCGCCGAGCGCGAGCACACGCCCGCGGCGCAGAGGGAGATTAGACATGCGTTCTCCGATCCAGAGGGGAAGGTCGGCAGGACTTGTGGTCAGCCAAGCGCGGGCGCCGGATAATTTGTCGTCCAGCCCGCAGCGCCGCTCAGTGTTCCACGCCCGGCACCCGACTGCCCACTCCGCGAGCCCGGGTCGGGAAGGGTTTACACGTTCGTAGCGGGACTGGGTGGCCGCTAGCGGCCGGCGCGCGCCTCGGCGGCCGGCGCCGGCTCCGCCTCCAGCGCAGGGCCCTCGGCGGAGGCCAGCCTGATGACCCCGGCGATGACCAGGGCGAGACCGGCCACCTCGCCCGCGATGATCGTCGGTGACTGGCCGGGGTCCTCGCCCAGCACGAGCAGGCCGAAGACGATCGCCACGGCCACCTCGGCGACGTTCAGGATGGGGGTCGTCACCGACAGCCGGGTCGCCTGGTAGGCCCGCTGGTTGAGCAGCACCGCCCAGACGCCCGTCACCACGAGCGCCCAGAACGACCAGGACCCGAGGACGGCACCCAGCCCTCCGCCGAGGCGGGCGAGCACCAGCTTGACCAGGCCGGCGACCAGGCCGAACAGCACCCCCGACACGGCGGCGAGGATGGCGCCGCGCAGCTGGGGAGCGCGGATCCGCGCGACGACGGCCATGCCGACGAGCGCGAGCACCACCCCGAGCCCGACGAGCACCCCCCCGAGGACGTTGCGAGGCGGGTCCTCGGCGGTCGGCGGCCGGACCGCGAGGAGTAGGGCGAGCCCGGCCCAGGTGATCACCAGCCACAGCACCGTGCTGGCGGGCGGCAACCGGTGCTCCAGCGCGGCCCGGATGACGATGGCGAACACGATGCCGCTGGAGATGATCGGCTGCACCAGGGCGAGGTCGCCGCGGCTCAGGGCGAAGGCGTGCAGGGCGAACGCGACCGCGCTCAGCAGGAGCCCCACCAACCAGGAGGGGTGGCCGGCGATCCGGACGAAGAAGGTGCCGTGACTCTCCTCCTGCGGGGTGGTGCTCCCCGCGACCCGCTGCTGGAGAGCCGCACCGAGGGCGAACGAGAACGCCGCCGCGAACGCGGCGACGACGGCAAGAATCACGGTCGGGTCTCCTCGGGTCCTTCGCGCTGGTGCGCGTTCCCAAACTAGTGCTCCTGCGCGGGACTCCGGCGATCTGCGCGAACCTCCTCCCGTCGCGCCTGGCGCTGCTACGGTGCGAGTGCGCCTTCCGGCTGGGGGTCGCGCCCCTCACGTGAGGACCATCATGGGTCTCGGTACCGGCATCGCCCTGCTCGTGGTGGGCGGCATCCTCGCCTTCGGGGTCAAGGACTCGTTCAGCGCCGTCGACCTCACCGCCATCGGCTACATCTGCATGGGCGCCGGTGTGCTGGCCATCATCCTGACGCTGGTGATGCAGCAGCAGCGCACGCGGACGAGCCACACGAGCGTCGTCGAGCGGCGCAACCTCGACGGTGGCGGTCCCCCCGTCGTCTGACCCGGGGACGGGTCAGGAGCGCTCTCGCCTCCTGCGCCGCCTCGACGGCCTGCTGTTCGGCTTCGCCGGCGTCGCCGCCGTCTGGCTCGCGTACCTGCTCGTCCGGCTCGGCGTCCGTCCCGGCTGGCCGCTGCTGCTCCTCCTGCCGTTCTGGCTCCTCGTCACCTACCTGACGCTCCCGCGGATCCACCGGATCCTCACGTGGGTCTACGTCCCCGGCTACTTCATCGGTCGCACCCGGACGAGCGACGGCCTGCTCGGCGACCCCGTGAACCTCGCGCTGCGCGGGAGCGAAGCGGCGGTGCACACGGCGATGACGGCGTCCGGGTGGATCCGGGCCGACGACCTCTCGCTGCGTACGGGGCTGCACATCGTGTCGTCCACGCTGCGCCGGCAGAGCTATCCGGCGGCCCCGGTCAGCCCGCTCACGCTCTTCGACCGCCCGCAGGACTTCGCCTACCAGCAGCAGGTGGCCGGCAACCCGGCCCGCCGGCACCACGTGCGCTTCTGGCGGTGCCCGGACGGCTGGTTCCTGCCGGGCGGCGCCGCGGTCGACTGGCTGGCCGCCGGCACGTACGACCGCAGCGTCGGGCTGTCGCTGTTCACCCTGCAGATCACCCACAAGGTCGAGGCCGACACCGACGTCGAGCGGGACTTCATCGTCTCGACCATCACCCGGGCCCGCCCGGGCACGCGGGTCGAGGTCATCTCGCACTTCTCCTCCGGCTTCCACGCCCGCAACGGCGGCGGCGACCGGATCGAGACCGACGGCGACCTGCCCGTGGTGGAGGTCGGGCCCTCCCCGGACCCGCCCGAGGCCGCGGCCCCGGGAACGACGGACAGCCGCCACCGGCGGCCGGCGCAGACGGTGTTCGGGGGCGGCGTCGCGATCGTGCGCAGCCTCCTGACCCTGGTCGCCGCCGCGGCCGTGCTCGTGGCGCCGGGCACCCTCCTCCGCCTGACCCGCGTGGCGGACGACCTGCCCCAGCTGCTCGCCGACCGCGTCTTCGGTGCGTCCCTCGCGGTGGTCCTGGTGCTCTTCGCACTGGTCGAGCTGGGGCTGGGCCTGGCGACGCTGGCCGGACGGGGCTGGGCCCGGCTCTGGCTGATGGGCTCGGCGGTCGCGACGACCGTCGGCGCCTTCGCCTCCAACCTGACGGGCTCGAAGCGGATCACGCTGCTCGGCCTGCCGGCGACCACGACCTCGATCCTGCTGCTGCTGGCCCTGACGAGCCAGCGGGCCCGGGAGCACGCCACCCGCGCCCGGGTCAGCCCGTGACCCGGTAGATGCTGAGGTGGCCGACGCAGTCCCGGCTGAGCGACCAGGGTCCGAGCAGCCCGGAGGCGTAGAACCGCGCCGGCCGCCCGGTGCAGAACAGGCTCAGCCCCGGCTCGGGCTGGGTGACCTGCCGCACCAGGGTCAGGTGGCGCGTGACCAGACGGTGCAGCGGCCGCGCGTCGTCGGCGATCACGACCCAGTCCCCGGGTCGGAAGCGGGTCCGGCCGCGGTCGACCTGCTGCATCCCGTGCTGCTCGGCGTACCACTGCCAGCCCCAGTGGCCGCTCGTCCAGACGGTCGCCGTCGGGGGCAGCGAGCCCGCGACCTGAGCGGCGGACGTCCGGTAGAACGACGCGAACTGCCAGTCCCCCACGCACAGACCGGCCGCGACCAGGATCGTCAGGGCGAGCGCGAAGGCCTTGGCCCACCGGCTCAGCCGCCGACCCAGGCAGATCCCGAACAGCAGGAGCACGGGCGGGAGGACCAGCAGCACGTGGCGCGTCGCGATGAACGGGGCGAGCAGGACGTAGAACGCGGTCCCGCCGAGCAGCCAGAGCACGAGGACGGCGACCAAAGGGTCGCCCCCGAGCGCCCCGCGGTCCCGCCGGCTCACGCGCAGCCGCACCACGGCCGGCGCGAGGCAGAGCACGAGCAGCCCGCCGTCGAGCCCGAACGCGGCGGTCAGGAGCCGGTCCGCCGTCCGGTCGCCGAGGTGCCCCGTCGCCACCGCGACGACCAGGGCGAGCAGAGCGGCCAGCACGAGGGCGTACAGGGTCCGCTCGTGGCGCAGCAGCCGCGCCCGGGTCTGCACGACCGCGAGCAGGCCGAGCGGGGTGACCGCGCCGACGATCAGCAACCACGCCAGCGCGAACTGCCCCGACTGGGGCAGGCTCGGTCCGCCGTCACCACGGCTGACGACGTGGATCCCGCCGTAGTCCCACCGGTTGAACGCCGACCAGGCGGCCAGCACCGCGACCGGGACGAGCAGCGTCCACGCCTGCCGGGCCCGACGCTCGAGGAGCAGCGAGGCGGCGAGCACCGGGACGAGGGTCAGGCTGCTGTACTTCGTCAGCACCGCCGCCCCGCACACGAGTCCGGCCAGCAGGTAGCGCCGGGTCTGCGCCGGGCTGTCGCGGTGCAGCAGCAGCAGCTCGAAGAACAGCAGCCACAGGGCGAGCAGGGGCACGTCGACCATCAGGTTCTGCTCGACCACGAAGGCCGGGCAGAGGATCAGCATCGCGGTCAGCCAGAGGGCGACGCCCGGGCAGAAGCGCTGCGCCTGGCGGTGGAACAGCACGACGCACGCCAGCGCGAAGAGGGCCTGCATCGAGTGCAGCGCGATCTCGCTGAACCCGAGCACGGACGACCACCCGGCCAGCAGGTAGAAGTAGAGGTGGGGCTGGTTCGTGTCGTGGATGGGCTGGTCGGTCCCGCTCCAGTTGAGCATCCCGCTCATCGGGTGCAGGGGGTGCCCGCTGATCCAGCGCGCGATCTCGAGGTGCGCGGTGTCGTCGATGTGGAACGGCTTGGCGATGTTGTACGCGGTGACCGCCACCCACAGGAGCGCCAGCCACGGCCAGTCGGGGCGGCGTCGGGTCGTCTCGGCCGCGCGCCGCGGGAGCGTGCGGGGGCCGGCCTCCGTCCCCGGTGCGGGGTGCACCTCCAGACCGCTGTCGGGCAAGCGTGTCTCCGTCTCGAGTCCCTGAGCGGGCTCGTCCTCGACCCCAGCGCGGTCGACCGAGGGCTGCTGCAGCTGCTCGGCCAGGCGGGACGCACGTAGGTGCCGCGCAGGGCTCGGCCGTGCACGGAGGCGCCGACCCGGCCAGGTCCTGCGACGGGTGGTGCGTCCGTCGTCCTCCAGACACCGTAGGTCACCCGGGTGACGCACGCGGGTGTGCACGCTCCTCAGACGTGCCGCTGGTGCGGCGGGTCCCGACGGCCTGGTTCAAGCCGCCCCGGGTGACGCCGGCGGTGGCAGCGGTAGGTCGAGCCGGGCGGGGATCCCAGAGAGCTGAGAAGCTGACGCATCCGTCCGTGCCGGAACGGGTCGCCGACCCGCAGCTCCTGGGGACGGTCGTGGTCGCCACGCTGGTCGTCGGGGCCGTGGCCCTCTACCTCACCCTCGAAGACCCGAGCTCTCAGAGCAGGTCGTCGGCCTTGTTCTTGAACCAGCGGGTCGAGAACATCATCAGCGCCGCCAGGAACGGCAGCACGCCCAGGGCGTAGATCCCCGCGGACCCGGTCTCGGACTCGAACGCCTTGTTGAACCCGGTCCGCAGCAGCGGGGCCACGAAACCGCCGAGGTTGCCGAGCGAGTTGATCAGACCGATGCCCGCCGCTGCGGCCGCGCCGGTCAGGAAGGCCGCCGGGTAGGACCAGGTGACCGGTCCGACGGCGAGAAAGCTGCACACCGCGAGGGTGATGAAGACGATGCCGAGGGCCGGCTGGTGGTTGGTCCCCGCCCACGCGGAGCCGAACACGCACAGCCCGGTGCTCAGGAAGAGCACGGTGCCGAACACCCGGCGACGGCGGATCGTCGTCGCTGCCCTGCCCACCAGGTAGCAGGCGATGATCCCGAAGAACCAGGGCACCGCGACGAGCAGGCCGACGGCCAGGCCGACCTTCTGACCGGTCAGCGAGGACACCTGCTGGGGCAGGTAGAAGGTGACGCCGTAGACGGCGACCTGGAGGCAGAAGTAGATGACGGTGAAGTACCAGACCTTCCCGTGCCGCATCGCGGCCAGGACGCCCTGCGGACCGGTCTCGGACTTCACCGCGTCCTCGAGGCTCGTGATCTCCGCCAGCGCGCGCTTCTCCTCGTCGTCGAGGAACGTCGCCTCCTCCGGGGAGTTGGTCAGCAGGAAGTAGGCCGCGACGCCCGCCGCGACGGCGAGCAGCCCCTGGACGAGGAACATCAGCTGCCAGCCCTGGATCCCGCCCAGCTGGTCCCCGAGACTGATCAACCAGCCCGACAGCGGGCCGCCGATCATCTGCGAGAAGGGCTGGGCCAGGTAGAAGATCGCGAACAGCCGGACCCGCACCTTGTTCGGGAACCAGGCGGCCAGGTACATGATCACGCCCGGGAACAAGCCGGCCTCGGTGACGCCGAGGAGGAAGCGGAGCACCACGAACGAGGTCTCGCCCTGGACGAAGGCGAAGCAGGCCGCGACCACGCCCCAGGTGACGGCGATCCGGGCCAGCCAGACCTTCGCCCCGAAGCGGCGCAGCGCCAGGTTGCTGGGGATCTCGAAGATCGCGTAGCCGATGAAGAAGATGCCCGCACCCAGGGCGAAGGCCCCGGCGGCGACCCCGCGGTCGGCCTCCAGCCCGTCCTCGGCGAACCCGACGTTGGTGCGGTCCAGGAAGGCGACCACGTACAGGAGGACGAGCATCGGCATCAGCCGCCGGGTCGCCTTGGAGATCGCCGACTTCAGGACCGGCGACTGGAGCAGCTCGTTGCTGGTGGCGGTGGACACGATGGCGCTCCTCGTCGAGGCCGGTCGGAAGGATTACTTCATCGGCGATAGAAGCACGTCCGCGCAGCTGCTCTGATCAGGGGGTGTCCGGTGCGCTCAGGGGTCCCCTGTCCCACGGCGGGTCGGCGCCACGACCCTGATCACCGCGGAGTCGTCCTCGGCGGCCAGACCCTGGGCCTGGCCCAGCAGGTAGAGCTGCTCGGCCGCTGCGGCCACGGGCGCCGGCAGGCCGGCGGCGCGGACCGCGCGGCCGACGATGCCCATGTCCTTGACGAAGATGTCGAGCCGGCTGAGCACCTCCGACCCCTCCCCGGCCCCCTCCTCGGCCCCCTCCTTCGGGTAGGCCTGCAGCATCCTCGGACCGCGGTCGGACAGCATGAACGAGCCAGCCGCCCCGGCCTCCAGCGCGGCCAGCGTCTTCTCCTGGTCGAGGCCGAGCGCGTCGGCCAGCGCGAGCGCCTCGGCCGCGGCCGCGATGTGCACCCCGCACAGCAGCTGGTTCACCGTCTTCAGCGCCTGCCCGTCCCCCGGGTGGTCGCCGACCACGGTGAGCGTGGAGGCGAGCAGCTCCAGCACGGGCCGCGCCCGCTCCCTCGCGGCCGGCGTGGCCCCGACCACGACCAGCAGGTCCCCCGCTCCCGCCCGCGCCGGACCACCGGACAGCGGCGCGTCCACCAGGTCGACGCCGTGGGCGGCCAGCCGCTCGACGGTCGCGGGGATCGCCTCCGTCCCCACGGTGCTGCCGAGCACCACCACCGCGCCGGGGCGGAGCACCGAGGCCACGCCGGCCTCGCCGAACAGCACGTCGTCGAGCTGGGCGCCGTTGCGCACCGCCAGCAGCACCGCGTCGGCGCCCTCGACGGCGCTGCGGGCCGAGTCGAACGGGCGGACACCCGCCGCCTCGGCGAGGGCCAGCCGCTCGCGGACGGGGTCGAACCCGTGCACGTCCAGCCGGGTGGCCAGCCGGGCCGCCATCGGCAGCCCCATCGCGCCCAGCCCCAGCACGGTCACCTGGTAGCCGGCGGGCGTCTCTTCGGTCGGCGGCACGGGGTCCTCCTCGGGTCAGGGTGCGGGACTGGTCGGGCAGGAGCTCAGGACGGGTTGCTGCTGAGCACCTGGACGACGTCGAGCAGCGAGCGGTCGTCGCCCACGTTGCCGGCGAAGACGACGTACGGGATCCCCTCGGCGGGGCCACCGACCGGCTGCCACAGCGACACGATGCCCGGCAGCATCGGCCCGCGGACGACGGCGCGGCGGATCCCCAGGCCGAAGACGGCCACGTCGGAGGACGTGATGCCGCCCTTGGCCACGACGAACCGCGGTGGGCGCTCGGCCAGCGTCCGCCGCACCACCTCGACCACGGCGGCGGACACCGTACGGGCGATCCGCAGGCTCTCGGCCGGGTCGTCACGGGACACCAGCAGCCGGCTGGTGTGCACGACGACGTCCCCGGTCGTGAGCGCCGTGGTCACCGCGGACACGACGCGCTCGAGCTCGGCCGCGGCCCCGTCCGCCGACAGCAGCGGCTCCACCGCGATCTCCACGACGGTCGCCGGGTGCTCGGCGGTCAGCACCCCGAGCTGGCGGGTGGTGAGCCCGACGTGCGAGCCGACGACGACCAGCCCGCCGCCGCTCGCCGGCCCGGTGCCCCCGTACGCCTCGGCCGCGGTCAACGGGGCGCGCACCTCCTGCCCGATCCGGCCCCGGACGAAGGGCGGTCCGACGCGGTAGAGCAGCGACCTGCCCCGCCGCTCGGACTCGGCGAGGCCGAGCGCCAGGGCGCGCAGGTCGTTCTCGGTGACGATGTCGACCACCACGGGGGTGGAGCCGGTCGCCGCGTCGAGGGCGTCGGCGATCCCGTCGGCCGGGCCGCGGACCAGGGCGAGGTCCAGCACGATCACCTGGTCGGCCGGGAACCGGCCGCCCGACTTCTCCTCCACGTAGGAGGCGAGCACGGAGGAGGAGAAGCCGAAGGTCGCGTCCCGGGCGAACTCGGTCTGGGCGACCCCGACGACGGTGCCGCCCGGGCCGCGGGTGTAGTGCACGCCGCCGATGGTGACCCGGCCGGCGTCGGGGAAGGCGGGCACGATCACGACCGCGTCCGTACGGACACCGGCGCGCTCCTCGAGCACGTCGGCGATCACGTCCGGCTCCAGCGGGTAGTGCCCGCGCAGCGTCGAGTCGCTGCGGCTCACGAACCCCAGCCGGACCCCGGCCCGCTCGGCGGCCGCGAGCGCGTTCGTCACCACCTCGCGGTTGCGCTGCTCGGCGTCGGCGGGGTCGAGGCTGCGGGTGTTCGTGAGCACGTAGAACGCCGCCGCGCCCTGCTCCAGCGCCCAGGACAGGTCGTCGACCTCCCAGCGGGTGAGCACGGGCAGGCCGGCCACCGACTGGGTGCCGGTGGGGTCGTCGTCGAGCACGACCAGGACCCGGCCACCCTCCGCGACGGCGGCAGCCACCTCCGCGGCGGTGACCTCCACCTCGGGCGGGAACTCGGCCAGCAGGTCCGCCTCGAGCATCGGTGGTCCTTCCAGCGGGAGCGTCGGGGTGCTGCGTGGCGGCGGCTGCGCGCGCCGTGGTCAGGAGATCTGCAGGCCGCCGTTGATGTCGTAGGTCGCCGCGGTGATCCAGCCCGCCTCCTCGCTGAGCAGGAAGGCGATCAGGGCCGCGACCTCCTCCCGGGTGCCGACCCGGCCCATCAGCACGTCGGCCGACAGGGCCTCCTTGCGCTCCTCGCTCAGGGTGCCGCCCATGATGTCGGTGTCGATCGGCCCGGGGGCGACCGCGTTCACCGTGATCCCGTGCTGGCCCATCTCGCGGGCCAGGGCCCGGGTGAAGCCGAGGATCGCGGCCTTGGACGCGCTGTACGCGACCTTGGAGTAGGTGCCGCCGCCTCGCTGGGCCGAGACCGAGGACACGCTGACGACCCGGCCGACCCCGCGCTCGATCATCGGTCGGAGCGCTCGTTGGGTGACGAGGAACGTGCCGCGCATGTTGACCGCGAACACCCGGTCCCAGGCCTCGACGGTCTCGTCCATGAACTCCGTCGGCGAGCTGATCCCGGCGAGGTTCGCCAGCCCGACGACCGGCGGCAGTGCCTGCTCCAGCACGTCGAACGCCGCGTGCACGGAGTCCTCGTCGGAGACGTCCGCGCCCACCCCGACCACCTGCGTGCCGCGCGCCTCGGCGATCTCGGCCGCGGTGGCCGCCGCGGCGTCGACGTCGAGGTCGACGATGCCCACCGACCAGCCGTCCCCGGCGAGCCGGTCAGCCGTCGCCCGGCCGATCCCGCGGGGCGACGCGGCCCCGGTGACGACGACCGAACGCTCGGCCGGGAACGTTCCTGCACCGCTCATCTGCGACGTCTCTCCTCTCGCGGGACCTCCGGGTCGCGGTCGGTCCGCGCAGGACCTGGGCGACCAGCCCGGGGCCAGCCTGCCCCCGCCCGCTGCCGCGCTTGCAGGGAGGTGGCAGCGGATGGGCTTCCTGTCACCCGGTGACGGAGCTCAAGGCAGGCTGAGAACCCCCGTCCGAGGGGAGAGGGACCAGGAGGGTGGCTGTGAGCACTGCGGGATCACCGGACCAGCCCCTGGGTCGGCGGAAGGGTCTCGCCCTCGGCGGCACCGGCGTCGCCGAGCACCCGAGCGGTCGGGGCAACGCCGACGTGCTGGTCGCAGCCGCGTGGGAGGAGGGGGTGCGCTACTTCGACGGCACCGATGTACGGCGGTGGCGTGTCCGAGCGGCTGGTGGGCCGGGCGCTGGCGGGGTACCGCCGCGCCGACCTCGTCCTCAGCTCGGCTTCATGGGCTGCGCTCCACGGTGGGGCGCCTCGTCGCGGCGACGAGCCGGTTCCACCGGATGAGGACCCGCTGTGGCGGTTCGACCTCAGCGCGGACGGCATCCGGCGCTCGGTCGAGGAGTCGCTCCAGCGGCTCGGCGTCGACCGGCTGGACGTCGCGGAGGGGTTCGAGGACTCCGTCCTCAGCGTGACACTGCGGGGAGACCCCCGTACGGACCGGATGAGTCCGGGCGCCGCGCACGACCTGGGCCGGCCCCGTCGCGGTCCGGCGCGACCGGTGCACCCCTACGCGGACCCGGGGCCTCAGAGGTGGACCTCGCACCCGTCGACGAACAGCTCGCTCCCGGTGCCGAAGCCGGGCTGGTCCGAGGCCAGGAAGAGCACGGCGTTCGCGATCTCGTCGGTGGTGCCGATGCTGCCGAGCGGGACGCCCGCGGCCGTCTGGTCGAGGAGCGGGGAGGCCTGGTCCGGCTGCGGCGCCAGAACGCACAGCTCGGGGGTGTCGGTCGGGCCGGGACGACGGTGCTGGACGTGGCGCGGTGCGCGGCCGGGTGATCGGCTGCCGTCGAGCCCGCCCGGAACATCGCCGCCACCCCCTCCGCTGACACCCGGTGGGCACGCGGCGCCCACTGCGGTTGGCGTGACATCGTGCTGGCTCCGCACCGACCGCGGCCCGGCACCACGAAGGAACCATGACCGACCCGACCGACCATCTCTTGGGTATCGACCTCCTGGCCGAGGAGCCGACGCTGCGGCTCGACCACCCCGACGAGCTGAGCGACGCGGCTGGTTCAGCATGCCGGGGATGACGCCGGCGCATGACCGGCTGCACGCCGTGTCTGTGCCTCGTCCTGCTGAACGGTGAACCGCCCCCTGGCGCTGCTGGTTGCCGGGACCTTCTCATGGAGAACCTCGACGCCACGATCATCGCCACCGCTGCACCCGCGATCGCCGGCGACCTCCGGGTGGACCCGGTCGACGTGAACGCCGCGATGACCGCCTACCTCGTCGCGGTCGCGGCCGGGCT